>OLOS01000089.1_pt1 | contig 104581 bp, 82 predicted proteins | sample 1672631 | NCBI WGS metagenome assembly OLOS01 (sample SAMEA3136707, study PRJEB25190) | human gut metagenome | biome: human gut; feature: human-associated habitat; material: faeces | place: Austria | collected 2013
AAAAGCAATATCACGATGGGCATATGTCCCGCCATACCTTCCTGCCTTTGCAACAATACCCTTTGAGTTCGTCCGGTTAACCCACTGCTTTACAGACATAACAAAACGGTTCAGACCCGCTTCACCCATAATCATGTGGTACTCAGCCGTATTAAATTCTGAATTATACATCTCTTCCCAAATTCCCAGAAATTCTAAGGTGTTCTTATTTCTTAACCACTTTTCAATTAAAGATAATCCATTCTCTAATTTCCTTACCATATCAGTTAACGAAATATAATCTTCCTTACTTATTGATATAACTGATATCTCTGTATCATCTATCTGCATCTTCCCCATATCTACCCGCCTTTTTAATTCCCCCGAAATCGAGGGAATTAAAACTTTCATATCCAACCGCAGCAAAGAACATATGTTCTTTTTTCAGTATACCATTTACCAACATACAGTGCAAGGGGTAGAATGAACCAAAATGAAAAACCTGAAATGAAAAAGCCAGGATAAAAACACCAATCCCCTCCCGCCACCTCACAAAGCCAGCTCCTCTTCCCCGCTTGCCAGACTTTCCAGCTTTCCAAAATCCGTCACCACAAACAGCCCGTTTACCTTTTCCAGGATCCCCTCATCCGCAAACAGGGAGAACACATTGCTGACCGTCACCCTGCTGGTATTAATCATGCTGGACACATCCTGGTGTGTAAAGCGTATATCGATGCGGACAGCCCCTGTGTCCTCCTTTACGCCGTACTGATTACACAGATGGACAACCAGCTGTGCAACCCTTTGGACCGACTGGGTGAAGCTCAGTTCCAGGACCTGGTTGAATGAGATACTGTTTTTACGGCACATCATCCGCATCACGGTCCGGGTCAGCTCCCAGTCAGCCTTCATTCCCGCCTCCAGCTCCACATGTGGAATACAATATACCTCCGTGTCAACGATAGCCACTGCCGAGGTGCTATGCGGATGTCCGAGTATACAGGATGCCTCGCCTATGAGACATCCTTTTTCTGCAATATAAAACTGCTTCTCTTCTCCATCAATCTGATAGGAAGTGATGCGGATCCGGCCTGAAAGGACAATATATACGGCATCCGCCGGGTCGCCCTGATGGAATAAAAAAGCCTTTTTACGGAACATGGCAGGTTTGCGGCCCTTAATCAGGGCATTCCAGTATGAAATATCCATATTAATCCAGGGGGATGTATCTTCAGCCCAGGTCTTTTGCATATCGGTTCTCCTTTCGTTGATGGATAAGTGTCTAAAAATTACGAATTTAAAAAAAATTATACTATGAATAGGGCATAAAATCAAATTAAAGTAGGATTTTGTAAAGTACTTTATAGAATTTGCCTAAAAAACAGGCTAAGATTGGAACTACAAAAGCAAAGTTCAGAACAGGAAGCAGGAGGTGAAAATAAAATCTGCATGGGCTGCAACCGATGGCAGATTACGCTGTGATACAGCAAAACAAATCAAACAGATCAGGAGGATTGTAACATGGGTGTTAATTGGGAACAGATACGAAAAGAGGAATGGCCGGTTCTGGAGACCATGACGTTTTTAGACGCGGCGTGCGTAAGCTTTGCCCCACAGAGAACGGTCAGGGCTGTCAAGGCATTTGCAGACATGACTGCCCGCCAGGATGAGGCCAATTCCAGTGCACATCATATTGCCATGGATTCCCTGCGGCATAAGGCTTATGTGGAAGCATGCAGGCTGTTAAACGCAGATGAAGAGGAAATCGCGCTTGTGGAGAGCACGTCCCATGGACTCAATATTGCCGCCCAGGGAATTGATTTGGATAAGGATGACAATATCATCACAACGAATCTGGAATTTATCCAGGTAGCGCTGCCATGGTGTGTGATGAGGGAAGAAAAGGGATTTGAAATCCGCGTATGCAAAACGCCGGACAGCCGCTTCACGGCAAAGGATTTTGCCGCCCTCGCAGATGAACACACGAAAATCATTGTCATCTCCACCCTGGAATGGTGTAATGGCTGGCAGATGGATTTAAAGGATATCGGTGATTTCTGCAAAGAAAAGGGTATCATGCTGGTTGTGGATGCGGTGCAGCAGCTGGGCGTTACCAAGATAGATACAAAGGCATGCCACATTGATATCCTCACGGCAGGAGGCCACAAATGGCTGAACTCCCCGTACGGAACCGGTGTGCTCTATGTCAACAAAGAAACCCTGCCCAAGTTAAGACAGAGCTACGCAGGATATCTGAACACAACGGTCCCTGAGGGCGGCTGGGGCGCTTACTGGGAAAATCCAAGCGCACCGTCCGTTAACAACTGGACCTTCGACCAGACAGCACGCAAGTTTGAAATAGGCGGGACATCCAACTACACAGGCGCCATTGCACTTGGCGAGTCCCTGGGGCTTGTCAACGAAATCGGGATTGAGAACATAGAAGCGCGGATACGTGAGATCAGCACCTATTGTATGGACCGTATTGAGGAAATCGGCGGCACCCTCATCACCCACAGGGATCCCGGACATTTTGGCGGGATTGTGATTGCAAGGCTGTATGACGACCTGGATGTGGACCGCATGATATTGAAGAAACTCCATGGGAAGAAAATCTTTATTGCACAGCGTTTTACTGACTATATTGGCGGTTTCCGCATTTCCTGCCAGTATTTCAACAACAAGGAGGATATTGATAACATGATTTCAGGAATGAAGGAACTCATTGCTGAAATCGGACGTGAACCGGATTATAAAAAGTAATACGGGTAATGAAGGGCAGGCAGGGGCACGCAGCATATGCTGTTTTGCCCCTGCCTTGTTTTTTATGATCCCAACGTACAAACATGGCCCGGTTTTGTAAGTTAGTTTACAGAAAATCATCCGGTGGTCTGCTATAATAATCCTAATGGTTGCAGCCCATGAAATAATTTTATTGAATTTTGTTTTTCTGACTTTAAGTTTTGGGGAACTTAGTGTTGTAATGCTCAGCAATGAGATTACCAGAAGGGGGTAAGTTATGTTTACGAAGACAAATGAAGATAAAATACAGTTTCGGGGTGGAATGTTTGGTTTAGTGTCTCCATTTATTGTTTTGTTCATAGGTATCATACTGCTGTCTGTTTCAGGCAAGGCCATGCCCATGGCCTTCTGGGCGCCCACGCTGGCCGCGGTCCTGACAGCGCTTCTTATGTCTAAAAATGCAACCCAATGCGCCGAAACCCTTATACAGGGAATGTCCTCAGAAATGGTATCCATCATGTTGATGGCATGGTTCCTGGCAGGCATCGTGGCACAGCTCATGAAAGAGACAGGGCTGATCCAGGGCCTGATCTGGCTAAGCATCAATGCAGGCCTGAAGGGAAGGTTCTTCCCGCTGATAACCTTCATATGCGGAAGCCTGCTTTCCACGGCAACCGGCACGGCCCTGGGAACAGTGATTGCACTGGCGCCTATTTTATATCCGGTGGGCGTTGCATTGGGCGCCAATCCCCCGGTCATGGCAGCCGCGATTGTAAGTGCGGCCTACTTTGGCGATAACATCGCACCTGTATCGGATACAACCATTGCTTCTGCCTACACACAGGGAATCGATGTTTCAGACGTGGTCCGTTCCAGGTTAAAATACGCCCTGACGGCAGCGGTCATTGCCATGGTCCTGTTTGTCATCTTCGGGGGAATCGGGACATCCGGCGAGCCTGATTTATCATTCATCGGCGACATTGCGCCAAAGGGACTTATCATGCTGCTGGTGCCGGCCCTGCTGATTGTTTTAATGTACCGTAATGTCCATCTGATTGTTGCCCTCATGACAGCCGGCTCCTTTGGAATCCTCCTTGGCCTTGTAACGGGACTGCTTCCTCTGTCCAGGCTGTTAGTGGTTGACATGAATGAATTTGTGGTCAGCGGCATCCTGGTGGAAGGCATCCAGAGCCTTATTGACATCGCAGTCTTCGCTATGCTGCTGATGGGCCTTATCAACCTTTTGGATAAAGGCGGTTTCTTTGAGTGGATGATCAACGCACTTTCCAAATATACCAAAGATGACCGCTCCTCTGAACTTGTAATCGCACTGATTGATATCATACTCTGCCTGCTGACAGTGGCAAACAGTGTGGTTATCGTCATGGAAGGGCCCATTGCCAAGAAGCTGCTGGTGGAAACCCATAATATATCCCCTGACCGCAGCGCCAACATCCTGGATGCCGTGTCCTGTGTGTCCATGTGCCTGATTCCATACAGTTTTGCTCCCCTGCTTACCTTCATGTTCGCCAATGGTTCCGGCGCGCCAGTCAACTTCTCAGTGAACTATATGGTCCTGTTCTCCTTCCACGGCTGGGCGCTGGGCGCCGTGATGCTGTTTTCCATCCTGACCGGATGGGGACGCACCCATGGCCCGGTAAAGAAAAAGGCTGCCAAGGGGGATTGAGGAGGATGATTGAGACAGGTCAGGCCTTTTACGGCCAGCATATCGGAATCCTTGTATTTTCCACGAAAACCCCGAGGATCCCGGGGGATGCAGGAAACGGGGAATCATTTTCCTACCAGGTGCGGTATGAGATTGTGGAGGGCGGTTTTGCCGATCTGATTACCGGCTCTGACAGGATAAAAGCTGCAATATTAAAAGCAGGACAGAACCTGGCCCGGCTGGGAATCCGGGCCATCATAGGGGACTGCGGCATGATGTCGCTTTATCAGGATTGCCTTGGAAAAGAACTGGGCGTATTATTTGCCGGATCTTCCCTTTGCCTGATACCGACGGTATGGCAGCTGATCGGCCGCCATGGGGCAATCGGCATCATAACCGGACACTCAAAATTATTGGGTAAGCAGCATCTGAAAAATTCAGGATGGAACGAAGATATGGAGATTTCCATACAGGGAATGGAAGATGAGAAACATTTCCATGAAATTGTCATCGATGGCGGCCTGCACCTCAACAGGGAGGCAATGCTTAAGGATGTACTGGAGGCAGGGAGAAAGCTGCGTGAAAAAACGCCGGGGCTGCGGGCAGTCATATTTGAATGCAGCAACCTGGCAACCTATTCCTCTGCACTTGCAGAAGAACTCAGGCTTCCTGTCTTTGATACCATTTCTGCTGCTAACCTGCTGGAATACAGCGTCCATCCCCCCAGGTACTGAACCAGAAACGGAGGAACCATGTATTGGATTGATTTAAGGAGCGATACGGTAACACAGCCCACCATGGCCATGCGGCAGGCCATGAAGGATGCCATTGTGGGAGATGATGTATATGGAGATGACCCAACCGTCAACCAGCTGGAAACAATGGCTGCCCGGAGGATGGGCAAGGAAGCCGCGCTATTTGTGGTATCCGGCACAATGGGAAACCAGCTTGCCGTCATGACACATACCACGCCTGGCCAGGAAATCATCGCCAACAGGAACTGCCACATCATACATTATGAATGCGGTTCACCTGCCAGGCTGTCCGGTGTGGGATACGCGCTGACGGACCGCGAGGACGGAACCGTGACAGCGGAAGATGTAATAAGCTTAAAACGCCCGGAACACGACGCCCATTTTCCCGCAACAGGACTGGTGTGTGTGGAAAATGCACTCTGCAACGGAACCGTTGTACCCATGGACGTACTCCGCCGTACCTGCGGGACAGCCCATGACCATCATATCCCGGTCCACCTGGACGGCGCCAGGATTTTTAACGCGGCCCTGGCCCTTGGGGTTGACGCCGCTGAAATTGCTGCCTGTGCGGACTCCGTCATGTTCTGTATCTCAAAGGGCCTGTGCGCCCCTGTCGGCTCACTGCTGTGCGGGACAAAAGATTTCATAGAAAAGGCGCGGGCCAACAGGAAAGCCCTGGGCGGCGGCATGCGCCAGGCCGGGGTCATAGCCGCCTGCGGGGTCCTGGCCCTTGAGGACATGGTGGAACGGCTTAAGGAGGACCATGATAATGCAAAGTATCTGGGAGAGCGTTTAAATGAAATCCCAGGCATATACGCGGACATGGACCGGATACAGATTAACATGGTATTCTGGAAAACAGATATCAAAGGATTCACCTCCCATGGATTCATGGATTACATGGATAAAAAGGGTGCAAAAGTTTACGGGATACTTGGTGACGAATACCGCTTTGTCACAAGCCACGATACGCCGCGCCGCTCACTGGACCAGGTAATTAGGTTAATCCAGGAGTATATCCATACATTATGAAGCTGGTCCTATAAAAGGCGGCTACCGATTAACGGATCTGATTATATAAAACACAACTGCCGGTTAACGCATCTGCTCCCTTCAAAAGAGCATACCGCTTAACCGGCAGTCATTATTTTACAGTCATTATTTCACAGTCATTACTCCATTTCCTTAAAACAAATTGGGGAACAGCGCCGTCGGTATTGCCAGAAACACGTCCGAGAACACCATCATCAGCACCAGCACTGCCAGCGAAGATAAGAAATAAGGAAGCACGCCCTTAAATGAATCCTCAATGCTGATTCCGCTGATGGAACCGGCCAGAAGCAGGCACAGGCCGTAGGGCGGGGTCACCAGCCCAAGGGCCAGGGTAACCACCACAATCAATCCAAGGATGATGGGGCTGATACCAAGGGCGGTTGCGGACGGTAGGATAATGGGTACAAACAGGATCATGGCCGGTACCGCATCCATAAAAGTCCCCACAAACATGAAGAATAAAACCACCACCACAAGGAACAAAAGCTTTCCTCCGGGCATTCCCACGAAAAATCCCTGTACTGCCGCATTCAGCTGATAGTAACTCAGCAGTTCCCCCAGTGCGTTGGCTGTTGCCAGGGCAAACAGGGACAGGGAGGACAGCTTCATGGTTTCAACCAGGATAGCCGGAATCCGTCTGATTTTAATTGTCTTGTAGAAGAAAATCCCGATAATCAGGGCATAGACGCAGGCCACTGCCGCGGACTCCGTGGGAGTGAACCATCCGGTCACAATACCGCCGATCAGGATGACAGGCGTCATCAGGGCAGGAAAAGAACTCCATACCTGGCGCAGGATTTCCCGGGTTGGGATGCGCTCACCCTTGGGAAAATTCTTTTTCTTGGAATAGAATACCACAACCCCCATCATGGCAAGCCCCAGCATGATTCCGGGAATCAGCCCGGTCATGAACAGGGCGCCTGTACCCACATTGGCAATACCTGCAAATACCACCATGGTGATGCTGGGCGGTATGATGGAACCCAGGGTGGAGGAAGCTGCTGTCACGCCTACCGCGGTCTGCTTGTCATACCCCTGTTTTTCCATGGCCGGAATCAGGATTTTTCCCACACCAGCCGTATCTGCCTGTGAGGAACCGGATATGCCTGCAAAAATCATGGACACAAGAATGTTGGCATGGGCCAGGCCGCCCCGCACATGTCCCACTGAAGCAGAACATACGTCGATGAGCCGGTCCGATATGGCTCCTTCGTTCATCAGGTTGGCTGCCAGGATGAACAGCGGCACCGCCAGCAAGGTAAAGCTGTTAAGGCCATTGAACATTTTCGTGAATACAACACTGTTCGGTATGATGGGGAGCGCGGCAATCCCGGCAAAGGAAACAAATCCAAGGGCGAAGGAAATGGGTACTCCCAGTACCACAAATGCTATGAATAAGACCACCAGTAATATCTGCATGATTTACTTACCTCCTATCAGTGATTTCACGTCATCCACAATCTGCCCTGCCAGATAAAGGGTGGATGTGGCGCCGCACACAGGGATGCACAGCCATGTCGGCCCTCTCTTAAAATCCGGTATGCTGACCCAGCGGTAATTCCAGAACTGCTTTGTGATCTTACAGCCGTACCAGAACATCAGCACTGCAAATGTCAGCATCACAACTGCAATCCCAAGGGAAATCACCCGTTTTACCCTTTCATTCTTCATCATGTCACTGACCGATGTGAATGCAAAATGCCTCTTCTCATAGACCATGGCCCCTGCCCCCATAAAGGCAGCCCAGATAAACGCATACATGGAAACGTCCTCTGTCCAGATAGCCGCTACGCCCGCATACCGGCATCCCATCTGTATCACTACACTGATCAGGAATATACTTAAGAATATCCCTCCTGCTGCAATCTGCACCTTTTGCATATAACCCAACATCTTTTTCATGGTTTTTCATCCTCCTTGTCATGGACTTCCAGCCAGCCTCTGCTACCTGTCCTGAAGCCTTTTCCCTTCCTCCCGGATCATTGCCAGATAATCCTCCATATGGTTTTCAGCGGCAAACCTGTCCTGGATGGGGATGGCGATTGCCTTAAATGCATCAATGTCCACGTCCGCGAAATCAGTTACCTGCGCCCCGTCCGCTATGACCTTTTCCTTGGATTCTTCAAACATGTCATAGGTAACCCGTCGGTTCTCCTCGGTAGCAATGCGGCAGGCCTCGTCAAACCATCCCCTCTGCTCCTCGGTCAGCGCATTGTAGAACTGGCCCGTGGTAAGGAAAAGCCTTGTGGTATAGTCATGGTGTGTCTCGCTTATGTACCTGCCGTTATCTGTCTTATGGTGCTCCTTTAAACGGAAACTGGTGTAGTCGTTTTCAGCGGAATCCACCACGCCCTGGCTTAATGCCTGGTAAAGCTCGCCCCAGGCAACAGAGGTGGGGATGGCGCCGCAGCTTTTAAAGAATTCCTGGACAACCGGAGTGCTCTGGGTACGGATGGTCATGCCCTTTAAATCTTCCGGGCCTATGACGGTCTTCTTTCCATAATAATCCCTGACCGAGCTGGTCCAATAGCCCATGATGCGGAAACGGTCATCGGTCTTTTCCGCCAGAAGACGGTTCATGTCCTGGCCGAACTGGCCGTCCACGCAGGCCTCCCAGTGGTCAAAGCTGTCAAACAGGTAAAGAAGGGAAAACATGTCGATTTCCTTCACTCCCAAAAGTGTCATGAAACCGGGGGATGCCACGGTCAGGTGGACGGCCCCCATTTCCAGCTTCTCCACCAGCTCGGATTCATTTTCACCCAGGGTGCCGTGATGGAGGGTTGCCGTGGCCCTTCCTCCCGACACCTCCTCCAGGGCTTCTTTAAAACGGATTGCGGCCTTTGTGTAGGGGTTCTCCATCGAAGTCTGATTGTGTGCAACAATGATATTCAGCTCGGGCTTCGGCTTTCCATCCTCTGATGACGTTGAGGATGAGCAGCCCGTGAATGTCATGACGGTCATGGCTGCTGCCAGCAATAACGCTATTTTCCTTTTCATATCCAAACCTTCCCTTCTCCATGCCTGATTACCCAGCGGATGTATGGTATCCGCTCATCTGTATTACATTGCCAGTACCTGATTCCATTTCTCCTCAATGACCGGAATACCATTGGCCAGGTTATCCTTTATGGTCAGGGATTCAGGCTCGCCTGGGTAAAGTACCTTCCCGCCCTCATCCGCCGGCTCAGAGGACTTAATATCCGCAACAATCCTGTCCACAATCCCATCGGTCAGGTTTACGCTGTTTGCCTTTGCCGGGTCAATGGCAATCATGATCTGTGTCAGCCCAACCTCATCCCCGAATGTCCCAATCTGCTGCACGGAATTGCCGTTGGTCAGCACCGTGGCGATTAAATCCAGCGCAATGGAGATTCCGCTTCCTTTCCAGTAGCCCATGGGAAGCACCCTCCAGGTCTTTTCAATCTCAGCCGGGTCCGTGGTCAGGTTCCCCCTGGTGTCATATCCCCCCGGCACGGGAAGCTGGATTCCCTTTAACTTGCAGTCCTCAATCTTGCCATAGGAGAACTGGGAAACAGCACAGTCAATCACAACATGCTGTCCGTTGCTTCTTGGGACCGCGAAAATGATTGGATTGTTGCCGATTTTCCGGTCCTTGCCGCCCCAGGCAGGCATGTTGGGGCATGTGTTGGACCAGCAGATTCCGATGCATCCCTGGTCCGCTGCCTGGAAGCCGTAGCTCCCGCCCCTCATCCAGTGGTTGTTGTTGCCCAGTGCAACCAGCCCGATACCATACTCCTTCGCCAGCTCACAGGCCCTGTCCATTGCCAGCCTGGCATTCAGCGGCCCAAACCCCCTGTGTCCGTTCCAGCGCTCAAATGCTCCCATCTGCAGTTCACATTCAGCCACGATATCCGGGTCAATCTCCCCCTTCTCCAGATATTCCACCACTCTCGGGAAACGGTTCAGGCCATGGGAGTAAACACCCGCAAGGCTGTTCTGTGCGAAAATCACAGCCGCGGCCTCTGCCCGGTCCTCCGTAAATCCCTTCTTTACAAGAACTCTCTTAAATTCGTTAACCATTGTCGCATAGGGAACTCTCTTCATCTTCATATCCTCCTGGTTTTATGTTTGGCCGATTGCATCCTGCTAATTGTTTCTTTAATTTTGCAATCGATTGCTAAAATGTTCTTAATAAAAGAGCCTGCCTCCTGGTGTTTCAACATGCCCTGCTGCTGTTCATTATAAGTTCATGATTAGACGCTATTGACAAAATACCTGTCATAAGGTATTCATCCGTATCTTTATAACAATCATTTTCACATCCTCCGGTTCATCCATCTGACAGAACGGGCGGTGGACATCATTGGGGAAAAATATGGCATAGGAACCTGGCATCATTGGAAGCATCACTTCCACGGAACCGGGATTTTCTTCGTAAAATAATGCATCCTTTTCCCTCAGGCAATCCATACGCACCTGGTTATCGCCAAAATCCGGATAATATCCGATGTATTCCCGGCCGGAAACCATATAATGCAGTTCTGCACATTCCTTATGGACCTCCGGCATCCTCTCCTCCTTTTTTCCGGTCCTGCGTTCATTTATCGATACCATGAAATCCTTACTCTCCAGCGGATACCTCCCATCCTTCATCAAGGATGCGTCCGTATTCCTGCAGTATGCAATGGCCTTTTGTATCTGTTCCAGGTTACATGCTCCACATTCCACTGCATCAATATGTGCTAAAATCATATGTACCTCTTTCTTTTTCATTAAATTGGCTTCTTATTTTTTGCAATCGATTGCTATCCTGTTTTAATAATATCATAAGCGTTTATTGATTTCAAGTGCCTTTTTATTGTCTTATTTTACGTATTTTATTGACTAATTTTGTGCAATATTACTTTTTCGGTTATTTTTCAGTATTTTAAGGCATTTTATTTTGCAGAAGTACCGCAATCGATATATTTGTTGCCTTCATTTATCTTATACTCTGATTTATATATATTTATTTACCTCACCGCTCATCCCCCATCGCATTCCCACATTCCCACATTCCCCCATAATCCAATACCAGATATTTAACCACAAAAAACAGGAGCCACGCGTCAACACGTACACTCCTGTCCTATTACCATCATTTCCTGAACCGCTAATGATATCGCCGCTATCACCCTTCGCGGCTCCCATCTACCACTACGGCTTTGTCCTCCGTCCGCGGCTCCCATCTACCGCTGCGGCTCTGTCCTCCATCCGCGTCTTCCATCTACCGCTGCGGCTCTGTCCTCCATCCGCGTCTTCCATCTGCCTCTGCGGCTTTGTCCTCCGTCCGTGTCTTCCATCTGTCTCTGCGGCTCTGTCCTCCATCCGCGTCTTCCATCTGCCTCTGCGTCCCCATCTCACGTCCGCATCTCCCGTATTTCCTACGTACATACGCGCACATACGCATACATCCACATGCATCCGCGTACATCCCACCCATCAAGTGCTTTCCCGCTCCACAATACGCGAAAACAACATGATTTTATCAGGATTTTCCCTTCCCTCCAGACTGTCGAGAAGAATCCTGGCTGCTTCCAGGCTCATTTCCAGCAGGCGGTTATTAAGGGAGGTAAGCTTTGGATAGCAGATGTCACAATACTTGGAGTTATCCACGCCCATCACCGCTACCTGCCCAGGCACCTGTATCTTCCTGTCGTGCAGGACACGGATTGCGCTGACCGCTGACAAATCTTCCCCGAAGATAACCCCCTCCACATCCGGGTGTTCCTCCAGGATCCGTTCCATCATGGCATACCCGTCCTCAAGGGTAGTGGGACATTCATAAAGCCACAGTCCTTCCCTTTTCCAGCCTTTTTTTTCCATGCCCTGTATGAATCCCTGCTGTTTGGAGAGGTTGCTTGGGGTGTGGTTAGGCAGGACAAATGCCAGCTTTTCATGGCCTTTGGCGGTGAGCATTTCCACGCAGTGCTCCACGCCTTCCCTCTCGTCCACCAATACTCCCTTTACATTGGGAAGGTCCAGATAACCGTTGGTAATCACCACCGGAACCTTTGAAAGACCGCTTTCCAATGCCCGTTTCACCGCCTCACACTGAAAGGTGGAGCCCACCAGTATGACCCCGTCCACACGCCTCTGCTCCAGCACCTTCACCGCATCCACTTTCTTGTCATCCGTAAGCCCTGTATTGAGGATCAGGCTGCAATATCCATGCTTCCCCATCTCTTCCTCGATATAATATGCGATATCCACATGATGCGCATACCGGATATCCGCAATCAGTATCCCTATCATCCGGCTGGCCTTGTTCACAAGTCCCCTTGCAGTCTCGTTGGGGCTGTAATCGTACTGTTCCAGCAAAGCCAGTATCTGCTTCCTGGTTTCCTCCTTGATTCCCGGCTTATTGTTCACAACCCGGGAAACCGTGCTGGCAGAAACCCCGGCTATCCTGGCTATATCATATATAGTCATATTTCCCTGCCCCTTCCCATGTAACAATATTTTGCAATCGATTTTATACTAAAAACATTGTAGCACGGGGGCCTTTTTCCTGCAAGTGTAAAGTTGGGAATGGGTTTCCTGCCGGTTTTAACGCCAATGAGGGCGTGTCCCTCACTTTCCGGCCTCCGATGGCTGGCACAAAGGGCAATAGTAAACAGCCCCGCCCAGATACGTCTCCTTCACGATTGCCCTGTTCTGTCATGTCTGCCATCACGTCCCTGATTGCATGAAAGACCTTCTCCTCATCCTGGTCAGACCAGTCTTCCAGTTTTTTCCTTGGATGCATCCCTGCCCGCGTATCCATTGCTCCCCAATCATTCCGGGGCTATTTCCCCATTTCTGCCATATCTTCTATTTCTTCTTTTTCATCCGCACCCCAATCATTTCCTTCACATCCTCCAGCGTCTCCTTATCCCTTACCTCTATCATGAGCCATCTTCCCCCATTAAAAGGAGCCGTACCTGCATACAGTTCCTGTAGGTACGGCGAGCATCCCTTCAGTACTAATTCCGCCTCAGCCGCCTCCTTGGCGCCAATGGAAACCATGCAGATAAAATATCCATGATCCGGATAAAGAGTGCAGATGGCCCTGGACCCCTTCTTATACTTCACATTCCATCCTGTCTGCATGGAACATCTGCTGTATTCAATGCTGGGCGAAGTGACGTATGTCTTTTGCAGATAACTGCACAGCTGCTCCCAATACGGGCTATTGACAAATTCCCCAATCTGCTTCATATCCGGCTGGCAATGGGCCGGGTAAGTTTCATGCCAAACCATATCCAATTCCTCACTTTCATCTGTTTTACCAATCATATCAGAGCAAAGATGACATCAGTGTGTCATTATTATGTGTTTTCATTGTCACCGTCCTGCCAGAAACTGCGTATATCATGCTGGGGAAGCCCGTCCACAAACTCCCGTTTTAATACCAGGAACTGTTCCAGTTCCAACATGACCTGGAACAGAACCGCCCTGGACTCGAATTCCTCCCTGGTCGCAGGAAGGGGCTGAAGCCTCATCTGCTGCTTTACATCCTCCAGTTCTTTAAGCAGCCCGCGGGCATTATTATATTCGTGGAAGGAACTGCTGACCGACATAAAAAACCTGGCCAGATACCGCGCCTGACCCGGAAATGAATCGGACCATTCCAGGTGCGACCGAATCCTGCGCAGGATTAACAGCTGGTTTTTCCGCAGCCCCATATAGGCCAGATAGTATTTCGTCTCTGCCAGCAGCCTGTTTTCCATCTCCTTATACGCATCCTCTTCCCCCTGTCTCAGCATTTCCTCCAGATTGGAAAATACTGTTTCATCCCCGGAGTCCCGGAGTTTGCGCATATTGCCGCCGCACTGTCCATCCCCATTCAGTATATCGCCCATCTGAGCCAGGATACACCGGAACTGTGACTCAATCCGGTGCTGCTTCTGCCGTATCACCCCGGTTTTTCCGGGCATATAGAGGTTCATTGCCACCCCCACCCCGGTTCCAACCAGCAAAAGCAATACCTCATTCAAAATATTGCCTGCCGACACCGAGCCTTCGGTCAGGAAATGGGTCATAAGAACCGTGCTTACCGATATTCCCTCCTGCACATTCAGCAATGTGCATACCGGGGTAAAAACCAGAAGAAATGCGCCGACTGCAATGGGACGGTATCCCAGGAAGTAAAAACATACCGGGGCCAGCAGCAGCGCCACAAGGAAGGCCGCCATGCGCTTTGCCATCACACGGATTGTCTCCCGCTTCGTGTCATGTATGCTTAAAAGGGTAATCACTGCCGCCGATGCAGCGTAATTCAGCCCCAGCCATTCCGCCGCCGCCATCGACAGAAGGCTTCCCCCTGCAATTTTTATGATTTTCAATCCATTCAAACCACGGTTCATCAATAAATCCTTTCAGGTTCCAATTTTCATTCATTGTAATTCCCTTTATTTGGAAATCATGCCCACAACGGAAACGTTGTATTTACAACATTTTCCAGATTATGGAAGCATCAATCCAGCATTTCCAGAACTTCCAGAAAAACATGGTTCAGCTCTTCCCAGCCGTTCATCCTGTCATCGGCAAGGACGGATGCGGCGGCCTTCTGCCGTTTTAGCTCCTGTTCAATAAAATCCTGTATAACCGGAATCCTCTGTCCCTTTTCACTTTCACCGCTTCTCTTTTTTATCTCCAGAAGTTCCTCAATGCCTGCCCGTAAATCCCCCGGCATTTCCATCTTCATCAGGTCATCAAACAGTACCGGGGGCGGACAGCCCTTCTCCAGTATATAACGCCCGGCCAGCAATGGCCGCAGCGCATAAAAATATTTTTTGTATCTGACCTGATTCTCCTGAAGGAACTGGTCACAGGTGTTCCCGGCCGTGCCGCAGTAATGATGGACCGCCGCCTTTACCGAAAAGCATGGGGCAGCGGCATCATGAATCCTGTTCCAGATGTCTGTTGTCTTATATACCACGGGCGAATTCCCCCACTCAAACAGGGTGGCGTTTCCCCTGTGGAAATGCTTCAGCGTTTTTTTAAGGTCCCACCCATTGATGTCCAGCACCTCATCCATCTGCCACTCTATCACGTCCCTCGGCTCATCCAGGCGCAGATAATCCTCCCTGGCCCTTACGTATATGAACCGGACATCGTAATCACTGTCCGGTGAAGCAAATCCCCATGCCCGGCTCCCGGACTCCACTGCATGGAGTATTGTCACATGCTCCTGCTTTTCAATCTCCTTCAGTTTTATCTGGATCTCATCTATGATTCCCATCATCAGTAATCCCCCTCTATGGCCTTCCTGTTCACATATTCCACAAATGCCTCCACCTTTTCCATATCCGGATTATCTGGAAGGATTGTATTCTTCGTTGCCTGTAGAAGCCGCTCCTCGTAGTCCTTTAGCATGTCATAGAAATCGCTGCCAAAGCTCCCGTCCTCCTTCTGAAATCCTCCGGACCGTATCCTGAGCAGCAGATCAAGGTCAGACCTCCTGTTTGTCCGGATTTCCCCTTTTTCCAGGATATCCACTGCCATCATGAACAGCCGGATAAGATGCATGGCATGTTTGTTCAGATGGTTATCATCCTTCTTTTTGTTCCGTTTTCCAATCTTATCATAGTCCTTTACAACGCTGTGCATGATGGACCACATATTCTCATAATCCCGAAGGGGCATATGCCTGTAATGAGCATCCACAAATATCTCTGTCTCCAGCAGCGGATTCTCCGCCTTATCAATATAGAGACGGATACTGCCTTTGTCAAAATCAGCATACCGCCGTTCAAAATCCTCCAATGCATTTGTCACCGAGTTGAAGATATGGCGTTCCCTCTCTGTCTGCGGCATGGAGTCCCTGGCAATTGCGTTCTGCAGACGCCGCAGCTGGGCGCCCGCATATCCGCCAAAGGACTTGGCTGCGCGCTTGGACAGGAACATTTTCCTGTTGTCCAGAAGCTCCTGTCCAAGACTTGACTTTATCAGGTACTGGTCATGGTCCAGGCCCAGGATCTCGCATGTATTGGGGTTACACTCCAGCAGCAGCCTCACCATTTTGTTAAATGAATAGATAACCGTATCCGTACCGCTGTCCTCATACTGCTCAAACTCCGTCAGACCAATCAGGTCCGAGGGCATGTTAAGGGTAATTCCCCTGAAGTCAATATCGCTGTTTTCATTATTCGTCCCATAGGCATGGCTTCCGCCCAGCCCAAGAAGCATGATCCGCCTGCCCAGTCTTGGCTCGGTCCTCAAGAAGCCATACTGCGGGGTGTTCATAAGGTGTCTGAAGTCCGGTTGTCTTGTCAAATGCCTGTCCTCCCTGTATTATGTTTACCTGAAAATGAATCATTTTCATCTATATTATCTAATCTATATTATAGCGTAACCTTTTCCGTATTAAAAGAAAAAGAAGAGTCATCAAGACTCCTCTGTTTCCTCTTTCCCGTATTTATGGATATCTTTTTTCTGTCTCAGTGTATTAGGTCCCAGGAACTCCCCGTCCGTCCAATGGTTGTTAAATGTCTCAACCTCCCTGGCCCGGGCCTCCAGTTCCTTCGTGGACTCCTGCTCTCCCTGCTTCATTGTCATCACCTCAGGGATAGTATGGCCGCCAGGCCGGGATGGTATGCAGGGCAATCTTGTACAGACCCTATATTTTCAAAAAATAATACAGATTGATTCCCTCAATGGATATACCCATATATGGATTGTCAAAGACCTCCCTCACACCCTTCACTACCCTGATGAATATCTTGTGGAACTCTGTCTCGCTTTCCACTTCCACAGGATTCCATACGGATGTATACTCCGCAGTAGGGCCTTTTAATTCACAGCCCCGCCTGTCCCCGCAGATCATATAAGACATGGCCAGCCTTGCGCTTATGTAAATCCCAGTCTCAAGATATATCCTGTCTGCCACGTCTTCCCATGTCCTAATTAAGACATCCTCCGTAAATTTTTCCGGTCCCAGACCTGCAAATATAACGATGTACCGCTTTGTCAGCATCTATTTCAGCCTTTTTTATTTAGTATATTGGAGGCTGCCTGGCATTATTCTGGGTAGGCACGGCCATAAAAGTAATGGGACAGTTAATTCCCCGCATAACGGAGGATCATGATATGGGTTCCTTCTTTCTTCGATACTTCATGGCTTTTCATGATACTGAAGCCTGTACGGAAGGTTAACTGGACCACATCTTCCCTATTATGGGTATACAGGATCAGAACCGAACCTTTTTTCAGAAAGTCAGGGATTATCTGAAAAAACCGTTTGTAAATATCATAGACCTCATCATCTGTCAGACGGCCAATCTTAAAGGGCATATTGGTAATCACTTCGTCAAAGAGATAGTCATGTGTAAACTGGAAGAAATCCCGGTTGATAAAGTGGATGACCTGCCTTGCCGCCTCTGCGTTCTCCCTGGCTTTCAATATGGCGTCCTCCTGGATATCGATTCCGTATGAGGTATTGGCCCGGACTGCTTTATGGCGTTCAATCAGCATGGTCCCTACCCCGCAAAATGGATCCAGGACCTGCGCATCCTCTTTCATGTATTCTTTTGCAAGCGCTGCGGTCAGGGCCGCGTTAACCGGCTTTATGCTGGTGGGGATTACTTCCCTGCGGTAGGAAAACCGCGTGTCCTTCAGGGTAAACAGCTTTACCATGATGTTACAGTTCCCCAGCTTATTTTCAATTAACCGCAGCTCAAATTCGTAATTTTCCGTTGTGTTTATCAATTTCCTGTCTGATAATGCTTCAATCTTAGAAGCCACCTTTTTCAGGAACACGCTTTTCTGGCCCAAATCCTTTTTACTCTTTAACTCCAGCCGGAAATGATAGGGCGGGTTTCCTTCATGGCTTTTTGACAGGAAGGATAGCAGCGGGGAATCAACCACTGTATGGGCAATCTTATCCGGTTCCATTTCGCTGGTTTCCATGCCCCTTACCACAAACAGCAGTTCCTGATAGGTGCGGATTCCCTTAATCCAGTTAAGATTGGTAACCCTTGCCATGACCCCGGCTCCCATAAGCTTTATTTTCGCATTTGGCTCCAGCTCCATCAGTTCACCGGCGGTCAGCTCCCGGTAATTCCGGTTGGTAATCAGAAAGATGTCATAGGCTTTATCCCAGCCAATGAATTTATGGACGGAAACCCCTTCTATATGGACAATCAGGAAGGATAGCTTCCTCATTTCTTCCATTACATGCTTCTGGTTTTCTTCCGTAACCTTTTCTTTTCCCAACACAGCCAGCTGCTCTTTTATGGCATCCATATACTCCCTATAATCAAAGTTGCCGATGGCTGATAAGTAGGAACTCTTAACAAACCTCTGCCCATCCTCCTGATATGCCTTCCAGATAGGCGCCAAAAACAACGGATTCCTCAAATCCCCCATCAGCAGCGCTGCATTCTTCCTGGTCTTGGCATCTTCCGACTGCAGCAGGTTGATAAGGACCGCCTCCTTGCCTTCCAAAAGGGATGAAAGCTTCCTCCGCTCCCCATTGTCCTTTATTTCCTGCCTGATTTTACTGAGATTCTGTCTTACTTCCTGTCCATCCTGGATCTGCTCCCATAATTCCTGTATCATAGTTCTCCTTGCGTTTATTATATTTATAGTTACCGCTGTTACTGCTGTCCTTATTTAATCATCCGCGGAAAAGCCAGGAAACATATATCCCTCCTGTAAGACACATAAATAAGTATGCATGTCTTATATTATAGCGCATCTTTTCCCTTAATAGAAGAAAAAGAAGGGACAATATGATTTCCTTGCCCCCTCTTACCCGTATTTATGGATTTTATATCTTTTCCTTGTATCAAAACCCATGAGGAAATTGTATTCAGACAATTCACAACCAGGAAGCACATTATATACATCTGCTGTGACTCTCTGCAATGAATACTTTTCTTCATACGCCATTTAACCTAAAGCGGCTTACCCTGCTTTTCAGAACCTGGGACTGTCCGTAGAGTTCTTCGGACGCGGCGGCTGACTCCTCTGCAGTGGCAGAGTTGGTCTGAACTATTTCGGATATCTGGTCGATGCCTGCGGAAATCATTTCAGTCGCGGCTGCCTGCCTTTTTGAAGCCTCCGCGATTTGGTTTATTTTAGATATCATATCATCGGTACCACCAGCTATATTCATGAGCGAGGCTGCGGTTTCTTCCGCTACTTTTGTTCCATAATCAACCAGAGAGAGAGACTGCTCAATCAATGCCTCCGTGCTCTTTGAAGCATCTGATGATTTGGTTGCCAGGTTGCGCACCTCCTGAGCCACCACGGAAAATCCTTTGCTTGATTCACCAGCCCGGGCCGCCTCCACAGCGGCATTGAGGGCCAATATATTGGTCTGGAACGCGATATCATCAATCGTCTTTATGATTTTTCTGATTTGCGTAGAGTTTGCATTGATTTCCTCCATCGCATGTTTCATTTCCTGCATCTGCTGGTTACAGGCCAGAATATTTGCGCCCATTTCACCTGCCGCTGTTTTTACCAATTGTGAGGTTTCCGCATTCTCCCTCACCTGCTGGGATATCTCTGACATGGTCGCTGCCAGTTCTTCCACCGAGCTGGCCTGGGCTATGACACCCTGCGAAAGTATCTGTGCACCGTTGGAAACCTGGTCTGCCCCGCTGGCAACCTGGTCGGAGAACATGTTGATTTCTGAAATTGTCTCATTCAGAGAATTAAGTACAATAAACAGGGACTCCTGTACCGGCCGAAAATCCCCCTGGAAATCATCATAGCACGGTATTTTCAGATTGCTATCGGCCAGCTGCTGCATAACCTTGGAAATCGCATCCATGTAATAGGAAATCCTGTCTGACATTTGCCGCATACTGTTTGAAAGGCTTCCCAACTCATCCTTTGATGTATATTTTACATCAATTTTCAGATGTCCCTGCTCCATCTGCCTGGCTGCAGATTCCAGCTCCTTAATCGGTCTGGTAATGCTGCGGGTGATATAGACTCCAAAAAGAACGCTTACAAGTACACTGGCTAACCCCAACACAGACAATACAACAATAAATTTTGTCTGCGCGGCGCGCAGATTCATAATCAATGCATCTGCTTTCTTGTCCGCTATTTCAATAAGTTCATCCAGTTCCGCCTGTGCTTTATGGATGGTTATGATATTATTTGCCTCCATATAGGCAGCAGCTTCTGCCTTTTGATCCTGCACCGCAAGTCCCAGGACATGCTCACGCTGCGGCGCGAGTTCAGTCAGCGCCGCCTGGAGCCGATCCACAATTGCCTGGTCTCCCAAAAAATCTTTCTGGATAATAGGTATCTGTTCCTGGATCTTGCTTTCACACGCCCTGGCATTATTTAACGCCTGCTCCGTATCCGCCTGATTGGTACTGGCGATGGCACGAAATACAGATTTCTGCATTGCCTCAAAACTGGAATTAACCGTATTCGCCGCATTCAGGACTTTGAAGGGGCCATTATAGAACACCTCCACTTTTTTCCTGATACTTATTAAGTTTCCAATACTCACGGCAATGCTGATTACCAATAAACTCAGAACAAATGCATAAGAAATCGTGAGTTTTTTACTGACTTTAAAATTCTTCATAGCTATTTTTCCTCCTGTTACCGAATCATTCCATTTTCCCCGTTCCATATGGATCAGACTGAATCAAAACAGAGGTTCCCAGCATTTGTTCCTTCTTTAATAATTCCAAAAATGATTCCGCGTTCATCGGTCTGGCAAAATAGTAGCCCTGTCCATGGTCACAATGATATTGATGCAGCAGATTCAGCTGCTCCACCGTCTCAATCCCTTCCGCTAAAGAGCGTGTCATGGGAAGCTCGCGGCAAATCTGCATCGTGTTTTTCATGACAATGCGGCTCTTTGCATCGCTGCTTAATTTATCTACCAGAGACTTGTCAAATTTAATCTCATTAAAATCAAGTGTAGTCAGAATAGACAGGTTGGAGTATTTTGAACCAAAATCATCCAATGAAACAGAAAATCCCTCCGCCGCAATCTGGTTCATTAAGTCAATCAATTGCTGCGGATTCAATTTACTGATACTTTCGGTTACCTCTATGGTAATCTTTTCCGCAGGAACTCCATATTCCTGGCAGATTTGTTTAATCTGGCCCACAATATCGGAGGCCATCAGTGTAACACGGGAAAAATTAGAGGAAATATGGGTTTCAATCCCCTGCTTCTTCCAGTTCTCCCAATCGGCACAGACGGTCTGGAATACAAATAGATCCAAATGGCAGATTACACGCTCCCTTTCATAGTGGGGAATGAAACGATCCGGCAGGATTAAGTTTCCCCGCTTGCTCCTTTTCCGCACCAGGGCTTCCGCACCGATAATCCGCCCGGTTTTAAGGCAGATCTGAGGCTGATAATGGACCTCAAAGCGGTGGTCGGCAATATCCCTTAAAAGCTCCGTAGCAATACCTGCGCGTGCCATTCTGTCACCTTGCAGGATGGCATGGTAATACCGCTGCTTTTCTGCATACATCAGGTCATCAGCCTTCAGGATTTCTTCGTCAGCCGATACATTCCCTTCATTCCAGGTATGGCCAATGGATACGTCATACTCTTTGTTCTTATCAAAATCCAGAATCAGCTTCTCTGTAAGCGCCTGAAAGTCCTGTTTATCCATATTGGGGCAAAGCACCGTAAACTCATCTCCGCCCACCCGGTATGCTTCACATTCCACGTGCAGTTTCAGGATATCTGCCACTTTTTTTATCACCTGGTCGCCATATTCATGGCCATTGCTGTCGTTGATTTTCTTCATTCCATTGATGTCGATATAGATGACACCTAAGGAACGCAGGGTTTGATTGGAAAGCTTATCCAACATTTTTATAAAGCTGTTCCGGTTCTGGAGGCCAGTTAGTAAATCCGTATAGCTGAATAATTCGAGGGTCTGGATCAGCCGGCGCCGCTCCATTTCCTCCAATACAAAGCTGCATACACTACGGAGCAGGGATAAATCCTCCGTGCTCTCTGTCGGATTGTCAACACCGAGGAAACCGATTATCTGACCATTTTTCTTAAGTGGTGCGGCGGCAAGGCTTTCAATCCCCTGGTCTTTTAAGATACGGTAATCAGGTGAATCAACTGCCAGGTCCTTATCCAGGGAGGTAATAAAAAACTCTCCGTCAATCTTAAATTTGTAATTCCAGTCCCTGATGTATTCCATTGGGATATTTTTTAAAACTTCTATCTGACGCAAAATACCAGGGACGCACCATTCAAAGGTGTTATCAATGTGGTTTTCTCTGTATTCAAAGATATATGCCCGGTCAGCCGCATAAAAGCGGCATATGGTCTCCAAAAAGCGGTTCACCGCCGCGTTGACATCTGCTTCACTGGAAAGTGTCTGAATACAGTCCACCAATGTTTCTTCCACTGTAAGGCGGTTCGAAACACGGTCGAATTTTTCTTTCTGGGCAGTAACATCCCGCGCAATTTCAAGCCGGCGATATTTCCCTTCATACAAAACCAGGATATCCGTGATGTCAAACCACATCCGGAGCTTTCCGTTATAATGCTCCCAATGATATGGCTGGCCTGGCGCCAGTTTACTGTTTGTACAGAATGGGCAGACACTGTCCAGTCCCTGAATCAACTCATAGCATTTTCTTCCATAAGTATCCTGCGCATGCTCGAATCCGTATAGGGAGGCTGCCGCCTGTGTCATATATATTACTTCGTTGGTATCCGTATCCGTAGCATAGGCCACCAGATTCTGCTGGTTAATAATAAATCGTTCAAAAAAAGTTTCGTTCACAGTATACCTCCCGGATAATCAGACTGCAGGGACTAAATATTTTTCTATTTCCAACGCAAGGGTATCAAAACTTAATGGCTTCGCCATATGACCGTTCATCCCGACGGCCTCTGCATTCCGGATGTCCTCAACAAAAGCATCGGCTGTCATTGCAATAATCGGTATCGTTACGGCATCTGTACGGTTAAGCGCCCGGATTGCACGGGTAGCCTCATAACCGTTCATCACCGGCATCTGTATATCCATTAAGATCAGGGAATAGTAGCCGGGAGTGCTCGCCTGAAAAAGCCTGATTGCTTCCTCGCCATTTACCGCTGCCTCCAGCCTGGCTCCAAAGCCGCCCAAAAGCTCCATGGCAATTTCCCGGTTCAGCTCATTATCCTCTACAAGCAGGATTGTCTTATCATGCAAATCATAGGTTTTGGGTTCCTGGCTTGATGTCTCCTCACCTTTTAAATACTTCATCATGCAGTTCCTGAATGTGGATTGGAAAAAGGGCTTTTCTATATATCCATCGATACTGGCAGTTATCCCGTTTTTGATTTCGCTCCAATCGTAGGCGGATATAATCAGCAGCGGCGGTTCCCCCGCAGCTTCCCTTTGGACCTGTTCTACCACAGCTGAGCCATCCCGCCGGAGCAGCTCCCAATCCATAATCACCATCTGATAGCTTTCTCCGGCCTTCTGACGACCACGGATATGGGATAGCGCTTCACTGATGCTTCCTGCGCAGTCTGTCCCAACCCCCAGGCCGCCCAGGGCCTGCTGTGCATCTTTTAGGACAACCGGATCTGTATCCAACAGCAGAATATTCCCACATTCATCAATACATTCAATTGGAGGAACCGGAATGTGCTGCATCGGCAGCGTCACACGGAACGTGGTCCCCTGTCCCGGCAGGCTGCCCAGTATAATGTCGCCGTCCATCAGCTCCGTGAGCCGTTTCACAATGGCAAGGCCAAGGCCGCTGCCTTCAATCCGGTCGGTGCGGCTATCGCGTTCCCGGGCAAACGTCTCGAAAATATGTTCCTGAAAATCCTCCTTTATGCCGGGTCCTGTATCCGAAACCGTAAAGGAGAGGGCAGCGTTATTCTCCAGCTGTTCCACCTCAAATACAATCTGCCCATTTTCAGGCGTGAATTTAGAGGCGTTGGATAAGAGGTTCAATAATATCTGCCGCAGACGCAGTTCATCGCTGTAAAAATGCTCCTGTCTGACATTCATTAGATGAACCTTGAACTTCTGCCGCTTTGCACGGACATTGGGCAGGGTAATCATGATAATCTCCCTGACTAAATCAGGCAGCGAAAGGGGCGCCATATGTATGGAGACCTTGCCGCTTTCAATCTGCGACATATCCAGCACATCATTGATCAGGCCCAGAAGGTGGTGGCTGGAGAGCCGGATTTTGTGCAGGCAGTCCTTTACACGTTCCGGATCCTGGAGGTGGGCGTCGGCAATCTCCGTCATCCCGGCAATCACATTCATGGGTGTACGTATATCATGGCTCATCCGGGAGAGGAACTCCGACTTGGCCGCGTTCGCCAGCTTGGCGGCCTCCAGTGCCGTATTGAGCATTTCCGTGCGCTCTTCCAGCTGGTGCTGGAGTTTTCTAAGCTCTGTAATATCCGTAATGTCAATAAACACCACCAGGTAAACCGGATCATCGGCAATGGCGTCAATACAGGTGCCATGGAGCTGCAGCCAGCAGTCCCTGCCATGCTTATCCTTGACACGGATGGATTCATCCAGTTCCAGTGCCTCCCGCCTCCGTAATTCCGGGAGCAGGGCCTCAATGACCTGGCGGCTCTCGGGCTGTAAAACCCCCATAAAATCAGTATCAGCCAGATGCTCCAGATCCACATCAAAAAAATCCTTGATACGGCTGCTTGCATCAATCATGATAAGCCGGTCCGGTAAGACCCGGTACTTGACAATAAAACCGGGAACGTGTTCATAAGCAACGCTTTTATCCTGCTGGGCCTGCAGCAGTTCGGTGACATCAATCATGGTGGTATAAGCCATCTGGATCCCGTCCTGATATTCATTGGTAAAGAAATCCACCAGCTTCACCCAGCGCGAGGAGCCGTCCGGGAGCTTCAGCGGCAGATATGTCTCAAAGCTGTCCTCCCCCGCAGCGGACATGTTGTCTATTTTATTGCAGAGGATATCCCAGGTCTCCAGGTTATCCATGAAATACTCATCACAATGATTATGGAACCTGGCCTCATATTCGGGCTTGGTGTACCCGATGAGCTGATAATAAAAATCATTGGCCCAGACCACGGAGAAATGCTCATCCACCTTATGCTTGCTGACGCTGACCTTCATAGCCCGCATCATCATTTCCAGCTCATTCTTCGTCTGAACAAGCTCTGTCACATCTGTCATGACCGTGTAGGAGGTGCGGTAACCATCCACATATTCATCTGTAAAAAAGCTGACCAGCTTTACCCAATAGCTGGAGCCATCCTCGTATTTCATGGGGACAATCATTTCATATTTATCCTCCCCCTTCTCCAGCACAGATGTGACCTTCCTCGTAAGCAGGTCCCAGCCTTCCGGGTTATTGGCATAATATTCATCCGCATGGTTGTGGAACAGGGACTCATACTTTGGCTTCGGATAACCAATCAGTCTGTAGTAAAATTCATTGGCCCAGATGCAGGTGAAATGCTCATCCACCAGATGCGAGCTGACACTGACATTGAGCGCGCTCATGAGCATTTCCTGCTCACGTGTCATTGTTTCATAGTTTTGCTGTGCGCGCATCTGCTCTTTCTGGGCCAGCATCATTTCCGTCACATCAACCATGGTGGTGTAGGCGACCCGGTACCCGTCCATATACTCCTCTGTAAAGGCAGCCTGCAGCTTAATCCAGAATGGGGAACCATCCGGATAGACCATGGGCAAATAGACCGAGTACCCTTTTTTCCCGCCTGCCAGACTGGATTTTATCCTATCCGTAAGCATTTTCCACCCCTCCGGGTTGGTTTCAAAGTACCTGTCGCATTGGTTTTGAAAACGGGTTTCGTACTCAGCCTTGGTATAACCAATCAGATCATAATAGTAGTTGTTGGCCCAGATGCAGGTAAGGTGCTCATCCATAAGGTGCTTACTGACACTGGCGCCCAAAACTCCCATCAGCATACTGTATTCGTTATTGAGTTGCTCATAGCTTAAATTGATTTCCACCTGGCTCTCCTCCATCGTATCTTCTGGTGTAAATATCTTTTGGCGCTAATATCTTATGGCGATAATATCTTATGGCGTTAATATCCTGTGGCACTAATAAATCCTATCTTCCCTGGCGGAAAACAGGCGCCCCGGCTCCGTCGCCATCCCCTCCTGTGAACAGGTGTCCTTCCTCCCTCACCGTCCCTCTTTATCCAGGAGGCGAGTATATGGAATATCGGTTCCGTCCATGGTTCTTAGATTCATACAACGCCTTATCGGCATTCCGGTACAGTTCATCGAATGTCGTTCCATGCGCCGGAGACAGCGCAATCCCAATGCTGATGGAAACAGAACCAGGGTCTTTTCCAAAGGAAAAGGAGTGGTTAAACAGCTCACCCAGCCGGGCCGCTATTTCCATTACCTGTTCAACGGAGGGAACATCATCCATGAAGACCACAAACTCATCCCCGCCCAGGCGTCCGGCCACATCGCAGGGACGGACCTGTTCCCTGAGCAGGGCCGAGGCATCCGAGAGGACTTCATCCCCCCGCTGATGGCCGAAGGTATCGTTGACCCATTTAAAATTGTCAATGTCAATCAGCAGGAAGGCATGATTCTGGTCCGGACCGCAGTGCTTAAGATGCGACTCTACCAATTGCTGAACCGTACCGCGGTTCGGCAGGCCGGTGAGGGCGTCTGTTTCCGCGCGTTTCTGCATCTGGGCAGCTGCCCGCTTATCCTCATCAATATCAATAATAATCCCCACCACCTGCTTCTGCCTTTTATCACTGCCATGGATGACCGTCATACGGGTCCGGCACCAGATCAGCCGGCCCTGTCCAGCACGAAAGCGGTATTCTATCACGACATAGGATTCACCGGCTTTCAGCCTGCTGACAGCCTCATCCACAATAGGGCGGTCTTCTTCAAAAACCCGGTCATATATCTGCGCAGGAGGCGGGAAGCCGAATTTACTTTCGAAAACAGGGGAAAAGCGGATGCTCCCATCCCCCAGGTTCCAGGTGAAAATGATATCCTGGGCCTGTTCAGCAATGATCCGGTACCTCTCCGCATTGATAAGCGACTCCTCCTCCGCCCGCCTGCTTTCAGTAATGTCAATAAGCACGCACTGCACAGAGTTTTTCTCTTCCAGACCGCCGGGCACCCGTGCCGCACTGGCCCGCATCCAGCGCACCTTTCCGGCCTTCGTGAGGATGCGGTAGTCCAGGGAGGGGCAATCCCTCCTGCTGGCAACAAAACTTTTTACCCGGTCAAGTACCATCTCCCTGTCCTCCGGGAGAATGATCCGGGTATAACGCCGGTGAATCCCTTCACCGTTGAATTCATCTTCCGGGTACCCGGCCAGGCGGTAAAATCCCTCGTTGGCATAATCGATATAAATGTCGTCATCCACATGCAGCCGGACCACGCCTCCAGGGATACTGTTGGTAAGGGCCGCCAGCCTGCGCTCCGACCGTTCCAACAGGGTGGAGTCCAGGACAATGATATCAATATATATCTGGTCCCCGGCCTGCTCAACCTTTGAGCAATAGGCTGTATTCTGCGAAACGTCCCCATTTTTCATACGGATGCGGTAATCCACACTGACGGCACTGTTGTTCCTGATTAATTTATCAATAGCTGCATTGACCTTAGGCAGGTCCTCCTCCAGGACAAAATTTAAGGCATTTCCATAAATCGGCGCCTGCCCGCATTCCTCCCTGCTGTAGCCGGTCAGGGCATAATACCTGTCTGTGGCCATCACGATACGGTTGTTGTCAGACAGGCAGAGACGCGCCACACCGCCGGGAATGGTGTTCATCAGGTTACCCATCTTGCGCCGCATCCCTTCAGCGTCCCAGGCTGCTTCCACCCGCTGCGTATCATCCAGCAGGTACAGGAGCAGACAGGATCCCCACGGGGAGTCAGGCAGCCTGCCTGCAAATGCCCTGACCCACATCAGGCCGCCATCCCTTTTCATGATACGGAAGCCGAGTTCCGTTTCGCTGATGGCTTTGGCCTGTCCAGACATGCTGGCATTGGACTGCGCCGTAATGAAGGCTTTGACACATTCCCGGTCCTGCGGAAAAACAATCATATCCAGACATCGGTGGTGACAGCTGACTTGAATCTCCTCCCGCCCATAACCTGCCATATCAAATATACAGCCGCCGGCAAATAAAATATCCCGGCTTTCAAAACTGATTCCAACCAGACCACCCGGAACCATGTCCATTATTGAGTCCAGGATCCCGCCTGCATATTTTTTCTCAAGTCCTCCCGGAAAACCTGATATGCTGTGATGTTCATCCATACCTTCTCATCTCCAAATCCTGGCCATCATCCAATGCCCAACCGTATAGTTTAACAGCCCCTGTGTGGGAGCAAGCCGTCTTGCCGGCCACTGCGGCTTATCTGCATCGTCCCGTCTGAGGACAGCTGGTCATGCACTTCCCTGCAGGACCCTGATCAGAAACCATATCGGGGGACGCCAAACGGACGCCCCCTTCCAAATCCCAGACATATAAATTATCAATATGGAATAATGATACCGTCATACATATATCCCCTTCCCGGCCAGGTTTTATATCAGACAAGGCCATAGGAATATCCCCCATACCGCCCCGGCCTGGGCTTAGGAAAGCGTTCTTCCAAACGTCATCCGCTCGAACTCCTCCGGAGGTACCGGACGGGAAAATATATAACCCTGAAGCAGATCACAGGTAGTCCCTTTCAGGAAATCTTCCTGTGCATCTGTTTCCACGCCTTCTGCAACCGTAGTCATATTCAGCTTGGCCGCCAGTTCAATCACGGATGTTATTACATCTCGTTCCCTCGGATTGTCCATCTTTTCAGAACCAAAGAACGCCTGGTCCAGCTTAATGGAATCAATATCTATATCTTTCAGCACGTTGAGCGAGGAATAGCCGCTGCCAAAATCATCCATGGAACAGCGGTAACCGCATTTATGAAATGCATCAATAACCTGCATCAGCACATCCGGGTTCCCAAACACCAGTGTCTCCGTCAGTTCGATTTCCAGCAGGTCTGCCGGGACGCCGTACCGCTTACGGATTTCCTCATACCGCTTTAAGAAATCCCGGTCAGACAGATGGGCACGGGACATATTCACGGAAACCGGCACCGGATTTTCGCCATGATCAATCCATTTGCGGAGCAGGGCGCACACACGCTCAAACACATAGAGGTCCAGCTTAACAATGAACATGTTCTTTTCAAACAGGGGGATAAAATCCTTGGGCGGGATTAATCCTCTCTCCGGGTCAAGCCACCGCACCAGCGCTTCCGCTCCTGCGATGGACTGGCTGCGCAGGGGCTGCTTCGGCTGAAGGTAGACGACAAACTGTTCTTTTTCAAGTGCATCACGCATCCGGTTTTCAATTTCTTTCTCCTGCATCAGCCGCAGCTGATCCAGCTCAGAGTAAAACATGCAGAGACACAGCTTTGCATCCGCTGTCCTGATGATGTTCTCCCGGGCCACGTTCGCCCGGTCCTGGATCTGCATGATTGGCAGTTTTGGGTCCTCCACATAGTAGACTCCCGCTGTCAGCGAAAGGATATATTTCTCCTCCGCATCCTTGTTAAAATGATTGACCTTCTCGGCAATGGAGTTTAAGCGTGCCTCCATTTCCTGTTTTGGGGAGGCCTTGAGCAAAAGGCTGTAGTTGTCCGCAGAGGTACGGCTCACATATTCCCCCTGCTCCAGGCAGCCGCGGATTACGTCATGTATGTATTTCAATGTCTGGTTTCCGCCTTCAATGCCAAACATCTCATTGAGAAGCTTGAATTTCTGCACATCCATCCAGACCAGGGCATAGGTGCCGGCCGGGGCCGCCCTGACCCCTTCCCCTGCCTTCAGTTCAAAGCAGGTGCGGTTGTAACCGCCTGTCACCGGGTCCGTGAACGCCAGCCGCTCCAGCTGCATGTTAGTTTCCTTCTGAAGTTCCCGCTGCCGCGTCAGGTCGGTAATATCGATGTATACAATCAGGTAGACCGGATCGCCGTCAATCCAATCAATACAGTCACCATTCAGCTGCAGCCAGACAGCATTTCCTTCCTTATCCCGCGCCTCCATGGTAAACCGGACCGGTTTTCCTCCTCGCATGGCGGGATAGCATTCCCTTAGCGCCGCCTCATTTTCAGGTGTGCTTAGGTTCGTCAGGGTATTCTGCTCCCGATGGCCAAAAAAACAAAGGAAACGTTCATTGGCATCCACAAGCTCTATCCTGCTTTCCCTAATCCTGAATTTTGCGATAAAACCAGGAATGCTGTTATAGGTAACGGTCTGTTCTTTCTGCATCCGTATGATATCGCTGACATCGCTCATCACGGTATAGGCAATGTGATATCCGTCAACAACATCCTCCGTGTACGTCCCAACCAGCCGGACCCACATCATATGCCCATCCTTGTGGCGCATCCTTGTAATATGCTCGCAGCGCGGTTCACCGGCTTTTAGCGCCCCCATGGCAGCCGCCACAATCCCCTCCCAATCATTTGTATTGCTGCGGAAAAAGAGGTCGCATTGGTTATGGAACACCGCCTCATATTCTTCCTTTGGATACCCGATCAGGTCATAATAAAAATCGTTTGCCCACACAACTGTAAAATGGTCATCCAGCAGGTGTTTGCTCACACTGACGCGCATGGAAGTCATCAGCAGGTTATATTCATCGTCTTCCACAAAGTTTTTCCCCAACTGGCTTCGCCCGGACTGTTGCATTTTCCCATTCCCTCCTTTTACAATTGATGGTTCATAATGGTTATTCTTACATAAATAGCAGGGCGGAAGTACCGGCTTATTTCCCAGCATGCATTACCAAAAAAGTAAGCACGCCCGGCTTCCGGCGCCCCCCTGCCATCCCCTGCCATCCCCTGCTTCAGGCAGTAAGCCATCCTGATATCCCAGAGGGACAGCAACAATGAAGGAGCATTTTCCATGTAAGCCCTTTACCTGGACCGCTATTCCCAAACGCGGCTTGCAAAACTGTTCTAAATACATTTTATTATGCTCAATTGATATTTTTCATTATAAGCGATGTCCAAAAATAATTCAAGAAAATAGTATCCATAATGATATGGAAATGATAAAATATAAAAATATGATAAACAATGTTTTTGGAAGGATGAAAAACCTTGGATGAATTAAATTTATACAATATGGCTTACAGACATCTGTTTAACTGCATTCATTTCGGCTTGTATCCTACTGGTTCGAGTCTTCCCACGGTACCTGAACTATGCAGGACCTTTAATGTTTCAAGCGCCACAATCCATAATGCGTTAAGGCTTCTTCAGGAAGACCATTATGTATCCCTGAGCCAGGGACGGAGTGCGATTGTAACTTATGATGTCAAAGAAGAGGCATGCAGGGCAGAATACAGGGCTTACAGCTATGCCACAAAAGCTGCACTCCTGGACCTGTGTGATGCCATGCTGCTGATCTGGCCGGATGTCATGCTGCAGGGCCTGAAACTATGTGATGATGATGATTTTAAAAAGCTCACTGAAATCTTTGAGCGGATGTCACCCTATAATGAATATCCGTTCTTCGAATTTTTCTTCCATATCCTGAAGGCCCTGGGAAATCCTCTGTTTCTCAACTTATATTTAAGCACAAGTTTCTTTGGGCACACTACAATCATGCACCTGGGGGATAAGGCATTTATTTATGGTTATATGACCTATTTAAAAAGGGAAACCGCACAGATACTTTTCCTGTGTAAGACGTCTGATTACGGACAGCTAAAAGATTTGCTGGTACGCCTGTACCAGAAACAGATTGAATGGGTACGCCTGTATCATGACTCGCTACTTCCGCCTGAGCATCCGGTTGAACCAATTCCATATGAATGGAATTATTTCTCGGAGCGTCCGCTGGTCAATTTTAATCTGGCCATGAAACTTCTCCGGCAGATTTATTCGTCCTTTGGGAACCAGGAATTCCTTCCGTCATTTGCCTCCCTGGCGAAACAGTATTCTGCGCCATTAATAACGGTCCGCCGCGCCGTTAAGATACTCAGCGACATTGGGATTGTAGAGACCATCCCGGGAAAAGGGACACGCGTGCTAGTGGGACTGGATAACCCGGCGCCGATTTCCAAGTTTACCACACCCAATCTGAAAAAAGCCTTGCTCCAATATCTGCAGAGTGTGCAGGTCATCCTGGTAATCTGTAAGGATGTGGCACGGTCTGTTTTTCCTACGCTTACGGATAGTTCCATTCAAGGGGCGATATCCTGGCTGCGAAACATTCTTACTTCCAAGGATTACTACATGACCTTCGGCATCTGCTTCAGCCTGCTGAACGAGAATGCGCAGTCACCAGCTTTAAGGCAGATACTGGGCGGACTGATGCACTTTCAATATCTCGGTTATCCACTTAATGATCTGAAGCCCTATGATTTCAGGTTCGATTCCCAATCAACCTTAATCCTGTTGAAAAGCCTGGAAGAAAAAGATGCGGAGCTATTTGCAACAGAGCTGCAGCGCCTGGGCCTTGATATTTTTAAGGCTGGGAAAGAGAAACTGATTGCTGGCGGTATTCATGAGGCTGATGCGATTATGCTGCCGTTACTTGATTAAGGGGTGGAGTGTTTATGGGAGTGGGGATGGGACGGGGAAAACTGGATAGCATCCAAAAAAAGCGTAAAGCCAATCCGGCTTTACGCTAAACTATCATACACATCCATTGATTACTATCCCACATGAACATTAATTACCCAAATGAATTTTTATCTTGAATACTCTTAATTACTACTTTTATGCGCTATTCCATCTTCAAACATTGGGTGGTCCTCGTTATCTATAAAAAAGTTCTTTATTCTGAGGGATTCTTTCAAACCATACTCCATTATTTTTGATTGCGCTGCTTGTCCTTGTACATAAGCTGATCCAGTTCATCTAACGCAGCATCAATTTGTTTACCAAGTTGACCGATTCCCATGCTAAAGGAAAGGTTTCCATGTTGGCGGTAGGCTGCCTCATACCGGATCCGTGCCTGCTCTAGTGCTTCGGAAACGCCACCAGCAGTCTCTCCACTTTGGAAAATGGCAAGGAACTCATCACCACCCAGTCGGATCATCGCCATGACGCCAGACACCTGTTCCCGAATAAAGTTGACAAAATCACGCAGGACCTTATCCCCAATGAGATGCCCTTCAAGGTCATTAACAGCCTTAAAATGATCCAAATCAAAGACTGCTGCATAGTGTCCAAAAAATTGTTCTGAATGCATCTCCAGGTAGCGCCGGTTTTGTGCGCCGGTCAAACTATCCGTCAGCGCATTCTGCAGATTGAACATATCCTCCTGATAAAGCTCTGTCACATCATAGGCAACGGTAAATATATACTTCGCCCCATCAAGGGTTACCCAGTACTTCAGCGCATCAAAATACTGGGATGGTTCATTGGTACCCACTGCCCCTTTAAATTCCAACAGCTTCTTGACACCGGTTCGGTTGCTCTGCTCCTTTTGCAGGTCAAGGCTTCCATCGTGGCACTGCATAAAGGTATCTGCCACATTTTCCGGTACAATTGCTGCCAGGTCTATATTGGTTTTTCCCAGCGGATCCACATCCGTATACTTTGCAATCCAGTCCCGGAAATTTTGATTCAAATATACGATTTGATGCTGCTCATTACGAAGGCTCAGGAAACCTGGATATGTCTCTGCCAAAACCTCTTCAAACATCCGCTTACTTCTCTTTTCCCAGTTCGGAACCATGGAATTCCCGCTCTTGGCCATGCGGCGCGGGGGTAACATGATTCGTGGTCCAAACACCGGATATTTCTGATCGAATGCTTTCTGTGGGATGGGCTTTGTAAAGTAATAGCCCTGTGCAAAGTCACACCCGATTTCACGCAGGAAGTTTACGTGCGGTTCCGTTTCCGCTCCTTCACACACAATCTGTACTCCCATAGTATGGGCCAATTCCACCGCACAGATGATAATCCCCTTTACCCTGTCATGTATGTCCGCTTCCTGCAAAAATACTTTATCTAATTTGATAATCCGCAGAGGAAGACTGCCCAGCAGATTCATATTGGAATAACCAGATCCAAAATCATCCATAGCAATGGGGAAACCCTCTTCATCCAGTCTGTTCAGCATTTGGAGAACTATATCCGCAATATCATTGAAGGCACTCTCTGTCACTTCAATTTCAATACAGTCATAGGGAATCGGGTATTGATCTACAATGCTGTGGAAGGTCTCGTAAAATGCCTGGTAATATAGGGTGACTCGTGAAAAATTGATTGAGATAGGAAACAGCTCCTGGCCTTGCTCCTGACGATTATGCAGATATCCGCAAACCTTTTTGAGCATATAGAAATCCAAGTCTGCAATGGAACCATTCTCCTCGAACAATGGGATGAATGAGTCGGGATACAAGGTGCCTTGTCCAGGCAGTTCCCATCGCACCAGCGCTTCAGCTCCAACGATTCTTAGATTGGACAGTTCCACTCTGGGTTGAAGATACAACCCAAACTCCTGATTGACAAGAGCATGCTGTAACTGCTCTTTTAATTTACGATCCTGAGTCAGCTTTTCCAGCAACTTCCCATCGTACCAGACCAGCGATTTATCAGCGGTTGCCTTTGCTGCCTTGTGTGCCATTTTAGCCTTATCCATAATGGTCTTAATCAGTTCCCCGTTGTTTTGAATCTGATAGGCCCCATAGGTAAAACCAACACCGCCAAAAGGCTCCAGAAATACCTGTGCTTTTGTAGTATGCTCCAGTATATCCTGTAATTCAGGTATGATTGCTTCATTTGCTTCAGCCAGCAGGATAAAGTCGTCTGCGTCAAGACGGGCACATAGATAGTTCCCAGCTTTCCAGCTTTTTAACGCCGAAGCCAGGGCACATAGAAGCTGGTCCCCCTGGACATATCCAATTGAATCATTAATCATCTTAAAATTGTCAATATCGAATGCCACGATAACAAATCTGCTTTTGGCCTGTTGGCGCAGTAAATCCGTGGCAGCAGACTCAAAGCCGGCCCGATTCAAAAGGCTGGTCAGTTTATCTGTAGATACAGCCGTCTCTAATTTTCTTTGATTGCGCTTATTTACAATTAAGAAAACGACTATGGAGAGAAACAGAATGAAAAAGTAGACCAAAATAAAACTGATTAGTTTGTGGTTTGAGTCTTGTTCTGCCTGCAGCACCAAACGGTCTGCCATTTCAAAGTGCTGCTGGCTTAAATCATACAGCCTTGTATCGGAGGTGTTCCCAGAACGTACAAAATTTATTTCATCTTTAATATTCTTCCAAATCCCATCCAATTCATATAGCTGCTCCTGAAATTGCTTATTGTTATTCTTTGTAAGACCATATTCCCCCTTACCGGTTTGGAGATCATAAATGATTCCATCAAGACGCGCAATCAGCTCATCATCTGGCTTACCACTCATCTCTTCCTTCACCAGACGCTGCGTGGCACCGCGGACTAATCCAGCATAATTGATAATACGGGCATCACCTACATTCCATAAGAGCATCACTACCAAAAGCAGGACTGCAAGCAGCCATATCCCGGTATACAGTTGAAATCCCCGCTTCGTCTTCATTGTTTTAGTCTCCCCATCTTCCATATCGATTCAATCGCCGGTAACCGTATGACACAGCAATCGCAAAATACCGAATTTCCACGATATTAATGTTTTAATTGTAACCTAAATCCCAATACAAAGCAACAAAGTTTTGCCGCTCTTTCTACTAAAATCAGGGGTTATAATAGCCAATCCCCTCTGACCTTTGGGTAACCCAGGGTGTGTTTGAAGTAACAATAGGAGCTTTAAATCTGCGACAAAGACAGACTTAAAGCTCCTTTGCTATTTGATGCAATTATCATTCACTATCCAAAGTTCAGAAAGCCCTAATCCTGGGCGGAACCTACTATTTCTTAATCACTTTATACAATTCATAATCACACTAATCATCATTTCTTTTTCTTCTGGCTTTGATTCAGCAATCATAATTGTCAATGCCACCAGCGTATGATCAGCAATCACCTTTTCGCCATCCCGAAACAGCGCCTGATTCCTATCCATAAAATACAAGAAAATAGCAGCAGCAATCCTTTTATTCCCATCTGAAAAAGAATGATTCTTTGTAATAAAGTACAACAAATTTGCTGCCTTTTCTTCTAAAGATGGATAAACTTCCTGACCTGCAAAGGTCTGGTAAATTGCCCCAATACTTCCCTTAAAAGAATCATCCTTCTCATTGCCAAAAACATCACTGGAGCCTCCATAGCTCATACTGTCAATTAATTTTCTACATTCTTCGTAAGAAAGCAGATAAATAGTATTTCCGCCTTCCGGCCGCTTCATATTTTGGTGGTCATATGCGTCCAATAGCTCCAGGGCTAAGCTATATTTTTCAATCACTGATAAAATCTGTTTTGCATCTAACTGTTCTTCTGAACGTTTCATAATCCGCACCACCTCTTTTAATTGATTCATGCGGTTATCATTGACTGCATAGCCTTTTACTATGTAATCGCGAAGAACTTTATTTGCCCATTTGCGGAATGCGATGCCACGTTTGGATTTTACTCTATATCCTACAGAAATAATAACATCCAAATTATAATGAGCAACCTGCCTCATTACGGATCTTTCCCCTTCTTTTTGAACTATCGCAAAATATGCGACAGTTGCGGTCTGATCCAGCAATTCCTCTTTCAAAGCGTTATTAATATGTTTTCCAATCGTTTTTACATCTCGCTCAAATAATTCGGCCATCTGATTTCGGTTTAACCAAACGGTATCCTGTTCCGGCGTCATGGGTACTTCTAACGCAACATTGCCATCTGTAAATAAAACAATTTCCTTCTTATCCATTAAACACCCCTGTCTTAACCCCCTGTCTTAATTATTTTGCATGTCTAAAACATTTTTGAATCAATATCGTTGGTACATTTGGCATCTCCCTTTTTCAGTATAACAAATTATCAACTGTTTTTCATAAGCATCTATTTTCTTCACATTATCTTTTATGATATTTTCATCGTATTCCTTATTACACACAACGCTTCTTTCAATTTTCTTGATTAAAACTATTCGCAACCTCCTGGCTTTATGGTAGAGCTAAAAAATAGATCAAAAAACAGCTACTTTTTGATCTATTTTCCCAAAGCCACTATATTTTGTGGTTTGGCTCTCTATTTCCCTTTCAAGCCACAATTCCGCATCATTATTACAGTCTCCACATGCACCGTCCCAGGAAACATATCGCACGCCCTAACTTTCCCAACCACATATCCCCCATCCGCCAGATACCTTAAGTCCCGGGCCAGCGTAGCGGAATCACAGCTTACATACACAACCTTCTCCGGCCGCATCTTAAGAATCGTATCCAGACAGACCGTGTCACAGCCTTTCCTGGGCGGGTCTACCACAATCACATCCGCGTGTATCTGGTTCTTTTCATACTGTTCAGGCAGCACTTCCTCTGCCTTCCCAACAAAGAATTCCACATTATCCATTCCATTAAGCGCCGCATTCCTGCGGGCGTCCTCAATGGCCTGGGGTATAATTTCCACTCCATACACTTTTTTAGCCTTCTGCGCTAAGAACAGGGAAATCGTCCCTATCCCACAATATAAATCCCAAACCGTCTCATTGCCGCTTAAGTCCGCATATCCAAGGGCCGTCCCATATAACTTCTCAGTCTGCACCGGATTAACCTGATAGAAAGACAGCGGGGAAATCTGATACTGCACATCCCCGATATAATCCGTTATATATCCCGGACCATACAGATTAACAACCTCTTTTCCCATAATCACATTTGTCTTTTCCATATTTACACTATAAGAAATGCTGGTCATCCCCTTAACCTGGCACAGTTTTTCCACTAAACATCCCGCCAGTCTGTCTGCCGAGTTATCCGCTAAGCTGTCTGCCCGGTTGTCCCTTAAACCGTCCTCCAGCCTTCCCCCCAGCGTCCTCCCATTTATCACAAGACACACCATCAGTTCCCCGGTCTTAAACCCTTTCCGGATCAGCACATGCCTCACAAGCCCTTTATGTGCATTCTCGTCATAAGGCTCCAGTCCATTTTCCTTCATAAATCCTTTTATGATTCCCAGTATCTCCTGGTTTTCTTCCACGCCCAGAAGGCAGTCATCATTCCCGATAATATCATGGGTCCTTCCGGCATAAAATCCTGCAATAATCTCCCCATCCTTATTCCTTCCAAATGGGAACTGGGCCTTATTGCGGTACCTCCAGGGATTCTCCATTCCCATAATCGGAAGCATTTTAATCTCATCCCGTTTGAACTTCCCTATCCGCATCAGGTTATTCAGCACCTTATTCTCCTTAAACCGCAGCTGCTCTTCGTAGCTCATGGCCTGAAGCTGGCAACCCCCGCACTGGCGGGACACCGGACAGGGCGGCTCCACACGGCCGGCGGAAGGCTCCAGCACTTCCATAAGCCGTGCAAACCCATAGGATTTCTTCATTTTCATGGCTTTTGCCCGCACCACATCGCCAATGACCGTATCCTTAATAAACCAGATGTAACCATCAAGCTTGCCCACGCCGGCTCCATCCTCATTCATGTCTTCTATTGTCACAGTAAATTCCTGATTTTTTTCCATTTTCAAATTCTCCATTCCCAACTATTATTCGAAATTCCTATACCACTCATAACCTCTACATCATCTACACTCCCTATACTCCTCGCAGTCCCTACATTATCTACACTTCCCCTATACTCTTCACAATCCCTACACTACCCGCCAACCACAATTCCCTAACGCCCCCGCACCACAACATCCAAAAAAGCTGAAAACCCTCCGCGCACCGATATATCCTTCCGTCCATACCATCTGCCCCATAAGTTTTCAGCCTTTATAAATCATTCCACATTTCATTCCGCGATCCAGCCCGCAATCATCAACCAGCCAGCCCCACCAAACCGCACTTTTTAACCCTCTCCTAATCCCTCGGAATCCATCACACGGATTCCGAAGTCTTCCTGATATTGGTCTCCAGCAGCCGGTTATACCCCAGCCACCCCTTATTATCAGAACCCGGATTACCGGCGTTCAGCGCTTCAATCATGGTTTCCATCTTTGCATCCGTATTGTCGGCAAAGTTCAGTGCCAGGGCTTCCAACAGCGCCGGTTTCTTGGGCGAACCGTACTCCAGCTCCCCGTGATGGGCCAGGATACAGTGTTTCAGTTCCACGGCCAGCACCTCCGGAAATCCCGGAATGGCGCGTATGCCTTTGCTCACCATCTCCGTGCCGATTATGATATGCCCCAGAAGCTGGCCGTCATCCGTATAGTCATTCTCCGGGAAACGTGACAGTTCCTTGGTCTTGCCTATATCATGGAAAATGGCCGCCGTCAGCAGCAGATCCCTGTTAAGCTGCGGATAACAGGATGAATAGTAATCACACATCTTTGTGACGCTCAGCGTATGCTCCAGAAGCCCGCCCACAAAACCGTGATGGACGCTCTTGGCAGCGGAGTGGAACTGGAATGCCTTTGCAAATGCCGGACTGTCCACAAAGTAAATGCTTAACAGCTTCTGAAGATATGGATTCTTCACGGTCTCTATGCAGTGAAGCAGCTCCCCGTACATTTCCTTAATATCCTTCTTGGATACCGGCAGATAATCCGCCTCCACGTATTCACCTTCCTGCGCCCTGCGTATGCGGCGGATATTCATCTGGTTGGAATTCTGGAACAGCGTGATGTCCGCTTCCACATGCACATAATCCATGGTCTCAAAATCACCTACGCCAGGTGAACCCAAATCCCAGATTTTGGCGTCAATGGTTCCTGTCTTGTCCTGAAGCACCAGATTGCCGTATTCCTTTCCATTCTTGGTCATCGCAATCTGCTTGTTTTTGCACAGGTACACATCCGCAATGTGCATGCCTTCCCTGAAGGTGTCGATGTATTTCATCCTTTACTTCCTCATCTTTCTAATATGTTGGCCCATAAACCCTTATTCTGTTTATGGTGCTCATTACAATAACGCAGCCAGGCGTTAAAAACTACCTGGCTCCGATTGTTACCGAAAACTCAATTTCTTTGTACTCATCTTTCCCGCTGCGCAGGACCGCCACCTTGATTTTATCCCCGGAATGGAGTTTTTCCACCAGGTTCTGGAAATCCTTCATGTTCCCCACCTGTTCCCCGTTCATCCAGGTAATGATATCCCCTGCCTGTATGCCCGCGTTGTAAGCTGGCCCGTCCGTGACGGTAGCAGTAACATATATGCCGTGAGGCATGCCGCTTTCTTCCATGGCCTGGCTCACTTCCTGCCCCTTGATTCCAAAATACGGGGCCGGGATTCCGTTGCTCAGCCGCTCAAGGATTCCCTTGTAGTCTGATATGGCCACCACCGTGGTCATCTTGCAGACCCCGTCCTCGTCATATTTGTCAGTGACCCAGCCAACCAGTTCTCCTGAGATATTCAGTAAAAATGTTCCCGCGCCGGCGTCCCCGTTGGCATCCGTATAGAAAATCCTGGAATTGCCGTCCACGGTCTGCACATTGCGCACGACATAGGAAATGTTGCCGTAATCGCTGGAGTGTACGATTCCCGCCGGAGCGCCCACCGCAATCACGATGTCCCCCTGCTTCACCCCATAGGAATTCCCCAGTTCAATTGCTTCCACCTTCTTGAACTGTTCGCTGTCCATCTTGGCCGCATCCACGCTTACCACGGCCAGCCCTGTAATGGTATCGCTCTGTTTCACGGTTCCGGCCATCATGGTGCTGTCCGGGAACGCTACCTCAATGGAGTCCGCGGCTTCCACTGCTTTCTCCGGCGTCAGTATCAGGATTTCAGAGCGTGTCCTGGCAATGATGATGCCGGAAAACTGTCCGGATGTCTCAATGGGGTTGTCAAACCAGTCCTTTTCATGCTGTATGGAATGGACTACCACAAGGCTGTCATCTGCATCCACCGCAATGGTACGCAGGTTACTATATAATTTATTCAGATCGTCTACGGAATAGTTGTACTTCTCGATTGCACTGCGGACCAGTACATCCACCGGTTCCGTCTGGGCGGGAACCTCTGTGGACGGTACCTGTGACACGGTAGCCTGGGTAGTCTCAGGGTTGTCCTTGGGAATGGTAATCTGGCTGCTCTCCTCAGGCGTCTCCTGTCCCAGGAAACGCTCCGCCACCGGGCGGCTGACCACAAAGCAGACGGCTGACAGCACCCCAAACAGCATGGCACAAAAAACAGTCAGAAGAATCTTCCTGGCAATCTGGCGCCGGGACATGGGCTGACGGACGATTTTCTCGTTGATGAACCGGTGGGACTTGTCCGGCTCACGGTCCTGCTGGTTCTTATTCGGATGCTGATCTGCACGTTTATCCGCCATGGTACTCCTCCCTTGCGAAGAATCTTATTCTCTATTATACGTTTCTTCCAGTTATTATGCAAGATTTTATATATGAAAAGATAGTAAAAAAGATAGTAAATATCATTTTTTATGGTATAATTTAAATGTCGCCTTTTGGAAAAAGGCCCTTATTAATCCAGCATTTATACGTAAATCACAGGTGAAATCAATGAATCAGAAAGCATTAAAAACGTTAGAATACGATAAGATAATCAACCAGTTAACTGAATATGCGGCGTCCCCGCTGGGCAAGGAGCTGTGCCGCAGCCTTACCCCTTCCTCTGACCTTGAGGAAATCCGCACATGGCAGGCCCAGACCACGGATGCAGTGACAAGAATCCGTTTCAAGGGTTCCACGTCATTTTCCGGCGTAAGGGATATCGGGGATTCTTTAAAACGTCTGGAGATTGGAAGCTCCCTTGGCATCCATGAACTGCTTGCCATCAGTTCCAACCTTACAGCCGCTGCCAGGGCCAAGGCATACGGCAGACATGAAGCCGAACAGGATACAAGGAGTGGTGCCGCCAACAGGAACACAACAGGCGGCAAGGATGGCGCCGGCAGCAGGAACACAGCCGGCCGGAACACCGGCGCCGGCACCCCGGACAGCAATGCCCCGGAGGATGACTACGACTCCCTGGAGCCACTATTTGCCGGTCTAGAGCCTTTAACCCCGTTAAACAATGAGATCAAGCGCTGTATCCTCTCCGAAGATGAGATTGCCGATGACGCCAGCCCGGGATTATCCCATGTGCGGCGTTCCATGAAGGTAGCTGCGGACCGTATCCATACGCAGCTGAATTCCATTCTCAATTCTAACCGTTCCTATCTCCAGGACGCGGTCATCACCATGAGGGACGGGCGTTACTGCCTTCCTGTCAAGTCAGAATACAAAAACCAGGTGTCCGGCATGGTCCACGACCAGTCCTCTACCGGCTCCACCCTGTTCATAGAACCCATGGCTATTGTAAAGCTGAACAATGAGATACGCGAACTGGAAATCCAGGAGCAGAAGGAAATCGAGGCTGTCCTTGCGTCCCTGAGCAACCAGGCGGCCCCTTACTGCGGGGAACTCCGGATGAACCAGGAACTGCTGGCGCAGCTGGATTTTATCTTTGCAAAAGCCGGGCTGGCACGCCATTACAAGTGCAGCGCGCCTGTGTTCAATGACAGGGGATATATCCACATCAAGGACGGACGCCATCCCCTCCTGAACCCGCAGACAGCGGTGCCCATCAACATATGGCTGGGCAGGGACTTCGACCTGCTGATTGTGACAGGACCCAATACGGGCGGCAAGACCGTATCCCTCAAAACAGTGGGACTCTTCACCCTCATGGGCCAGGCAGGTCTTCATATCCCGGCCTGGGAAGGCTCGGAGCTGGCGGTATTTGACGAGGTATTTGCAGATATCGGCGATGAGCAGAGCATTGAGCAGAGCCTCAGCACCTTCTCCGCCCATATGACCAACACGGTCCGTATTTTAAAGGAAGCGGATTCCCGCTCCCTCTGTCTGTTTGATGAGCTGGGAGCCGGGACAGACCCCACGGAAGGCGCGGCCCTGGCCATCGCCATCCTTACCTTCCTGCACAACATGAAGTGCCGCACCATGGCCACCACCCACTACAGCGAGCTGAAGGTATTTGCACTGACCACGCCCGGTGTGGAGAATGCATGCTGTGAATTCAGCGTGGAGACGCTGCAGCCCACCTACCGGCTGTTAATCGGCGTTCCCGGCAAGAGCAATGCCTTTGCCATTTCCAGCAAGCTGGGGCTTCCCGACTATATCATCGATGAAGCCAGGAACCATCTGGAAGCCAAGGACGTGTCCTTTGAGGACCTGCTGACCAGCCTGGAATCAAGCCGCCTTACCATTGAAAAGGAACAGGCTGAAATCAATGCCTATAAAGACGAGATTGCCAAGCTTAAATCCAGGCTTACCCAGAAGGAAGAACGGCTGGATGAGCGCAAGGACAAGGTCATCCGCAGCGCCACCGAGGAAGCCCAGAGGATTCTCAGGGAAGCCAAGGAGACAGCGGACCAGACCATCAAGCAGATTAATAAACTGACGGCAGGCGCAGGCATCAACAAGGAGCTGGAAGAACAGCGCTCCAGGCTGCGGGACCAGCTCAAGAAGACGGACGATAAACTGGCGGTAAAGGCCAAGGGGCCAAGCCAGCCCATCTCCCCGAAGAAGTTAAAGATTGGCGACGGCGTGAAGGTATTGTCCATGAACTTAAAGGGCACGGTCAGCACCCTGCCCAATGCAAAAGGCGACCTCTACGTCCAGATGGGTATCCTCCGCTCCCTGGTAAACATACGGGACCTGGAACTTCTGAATGAGAAAGACATAAACGCCACCTTAGGCGACGGCTCCTCCATCAGCTACGGAGGCAAGTCCCCTGCCAAAGGCAAGGGCAGTGGCAGCAGCCAGATCAAGGTCTCCAAATCTGCCACCATCTCAACCGAGGTGAACCTGATTGGGATGACCGTGGACGAGGCCCTTCCCGTGATGGAAAAGTACCTGGATGACGCCTATCTGGCCCATCTGCCAAGTGTGCGGGTGGTTCACGGACGGGGTACCGGCGCCCTTAAGAACGCGGTGCACAAACGTCTGCGCCAGTTAAAATACGTAAAGGAATTCCGCCTGGGCCAGTTTGGCGAAGGCGATTCAGGTGTGACCGTTGTCACGTTCAAATAATTACCGGCCCACACAGACTAACAACAGCTATAGGAGGAATGGAACATGGCAGAGAAGCAGAGAATCCTGATAGTGGATGATGATGCAAATATTGCAGAATTAATCTCCCTCTACCTGATGAAAGAGTGTTATGAAACAATGATTGTAGGCGACGGCGAGGAAGCGCTCAGGGTATTCCCTGAGTTCAAGCCCAACCTGGTACTCTTAGACCTGATGCTGCCCGGCATGGATGGATATCAGGTCTGCCGGGAACTGCGCTCCGGCTCCCAGGTACCCGTCATCATGCTTTCAGCCAAGGGCGAGATATTCGATAAGGTCCTTGGCCTGGAACTGGGCGCTGACGACTATATGATCAAGCCCTTTGACTCCAAGGAGCTGGTTGCCCGCGTGAAGGCAGTGCTGCGCCGCTACCAGGCAGCGCCCGCACCCGCGCCATCCAGCACACAGCAGGGTGAGTACGTGGAATATCCTGATTTAATCGTAAACCTGACCAATTATTCGGTCATCTACAACGGACACTCCGTGGAAATGCCGCCAAAGGAACTGGAACTCCTTTATTTCCTGGCATCTTCCCCCAACCAGGTATTCACCAGGGAACAGCTTTTAGACCATATCTGGGGCTATGAGTACATCGGCGATACCCGCACCGTGGACGTACATATCAAACGTCTCCGTGAAAAGATTAAAGACCACACCAACTGGGCCATCACCACAGTATGGGGGATTGGCTACAAATTCGAAGTAAAGAGGTAAGATGATGACCCGTTCCTTATATTCCAAATTCATACTGGGATACCTGATATTTGGACTTCTGGGTTTCATCACCATTGCCACATTTTCCTCGAAAATGACCCGTGACTATCTGGTCAGATACCAGGCGGATGCCATGTACGATGAAGCCAATATCATAGCATCCTCCTGCAGCACCATGTACCAGGGCAAACGCATGGATTCCGAGGAGGTCACCTCCCAGATACGCGCCCTTTCCAAGTACCTGAGGGCTGAGATATGGGTGGTCAACCGCCAGGGCACCATTGTCATGGACAGCCAGGGCGGATCAAGGGTCCAGACAGACATCAGCAATTTCGATCCTGCGGCCATGGGGAACCGTTCCTATACCACAGGCAGGTTTTACGGGATGTTTAATGAAAATGTCCTCAGCGTTTCCGCACCCATTACCGGGAATTACAATACCTACGGCTATGTTCTGATCCATCTTCCATTAAGCCAGATTACCCAGTCCCAGAATGATATCCTGAACATACTTTATATCACGTCCGCCATTGTATTTGCCCTCTCGTTAATCATCCTCCTGGTATTTACCCAGACCGTTTACCTGCCCCTGCGCAAGATTACCGTTGGAGCCAACGAATACGCGGCCGGCAACCTGGAGTACAGGATTAATGTCAAAACCCACGACGAGGTGGGTTACCTGGCCGATACGCTGAACTATATGTCGGACGAGCTGAACAAGATGGAGGAGTATCAGAAAAACTTCATCGCCAATGTATCCCACGATTTCCGGTCGCCCCTGACCTCCATCAAGGGATATCTGGAAGCCATCCTGGACGGCACCATACCTGAGGACATGTACGAAAAATACCTGTCCAGGGTCATCTCCGAGACAAAGCGGCTCCACAAACTGACGGAAAGCATGCTCACCCTCAACTCCCTGGACGCCAAGGGATACCTGTCCAGGACGAATTTTGATATCAACCGGGTCATCAAGGACACGGCTGCTTCCTTTGAAGGCACATGTGATGCCAAGAACATCAGCTTTGACCTGACATTCTCAGACAGCATCCAGATGGTTTACGCGGACCTTGGCAAAATCCAGCAGGTCCTGTACAACCTGATTGATAATGCCATCAAGTTCAGCCACCACAACTCCACCATCTACATCCAGGCATCGGGACGGTATGAGAAGATATTTGTCTCAGTCAAGGATACGGGAATCGGAATCCCAAAAGACAGCCAGAAAAAAATCTGGGAACGTTTTTATAAGACAGACCTTTCCAGGGGCAAGGATAAAAAGGGGACCGGGCTTGGCCTTTCCATTGTAAAGGAAATCGTCCAGTCCCATGGGGAGAATATCGATGTGGTCAGTACGGAAGGCGTTGGGACGGAATTCATTTTCTCCCTTCCCCGTTCCACAAACCTTTAAAATATCGTAAGACATTTCCTTCCATATTGTGCTATAGTTATAATTAGGAATATGTATTAGGAATAAGAAGTATTTAATAAAAAGAAAGGACAGGAAAGATATGATTACATGGAAAAAAGCAGCCAGCGCGCTCCTGATTGCATCCCTGCTTTCCTCATCAATGGCACCAATGGCCATGGCGGCAAGCAAAACAAAGGTCGGCAAGATCAGCCTTACCATTGACTCCGATATACGGACCGGACGGGAAGGAGGGGACGTTGAGGTAACCCCCACCGGAGATAATACGGACCGCTACTATGTAGACTCCTGGGAAGTGACCAACGATGACGGGGATTCCTGGTCCAGGTCCAATCCGCCTGAGGTTGATATCATCCTGGGCGTGGAGGATGAAGAGGAATATTATTTTGCAAGCACTTCGTCCAGCAGCTTCAAGCTGACCCTTGGTTCCTCCAGCAAATACCGCTTTGACAAGATTAAGTTCGTGGACGCAAAGCGCAAGGACAGCAATTCAACCCTTATCCTGACCATCCAGCTTGTATTTGACAAGGATGCGGACACCAGTTCGGCAACAGCGCCGTCCGGTCTTAACTGGGATGACGCCCGAAACGGCATGGGATCCTGGAATCCGGTCTCATCTTCCAAGTACTATCAAGTGCAGCTGATTAAGGATGACTCTGCCACAGGAGACATTAAAGATATATATGATACTTCCTATAACTTTGCAGAGCAGATTACAACTCCCGGAACCTACCGCTTCAAGGTGCGCTCGGTCAAATCCAGCAACAGCGCCAAGAGCAGTTGGACCACATCCGGTTCCTGGGCGGTCAATGAAGCTGACATCATCGCCATGGGCAATACCCCTCAGGCTTCGGTTCCTGACGGCGGCAGCTGGCAGCTGGCGGCTGACGGCATCAGATGGTGGTGGCGCAATGCTGACGGCTCCTGCCCCACCTCAGCCTGGAAGGATATCAACGGCCAGTGGTACTACTTTGACGCCGAGGGATATATGGCAACCGGATGGATTGAGCTTGACGGCAAGTCCTATTACCTTGACCCTGCAACCGGCGCCATGTACGCCAATACGCGGACACCTGATAACTGCTGGGTGGATGCATCCGGAGCATGGGTGCCCGGAGCATAAGCACAGGCTGCATAAGTCATCGGGACTGTCTGGCATCAACGGTATTTATGTATAATTATTAAAAAGCTCTGTCATCAACTGGTATTTACTGATTACCAGCCAATGACAGAGCTTTTATGATTATCCTTTAACAGAGGCAGCCTTCCCTACAGCAACAGCCTGGCCGCCCCATAGATTCCGGCATCATTGCCCAGAGTCGCCAGGCCCAGCTTGGCTTTATATTTGGAAATGGGGGTAAAATGGTCATAGTGCTTCTGTACAACGTCAATCAGGAACTGTCCTGCCTTGGAAACTCCGCCGCCAATCACAAATATCTCCGGATCCACGGTCATGACCACCATGGACAGGGCCAGACCCAGGTAGCGTCCCACCACGTCCATTACCTCCAGGGCCAGTTCATCCCCGTCCTTGGCAGCGTCCAGCACGTTCTTCGCTGTCACCGACTCACCGTATTGCCTCAGGGCAGACGGCTTATCACTGGCAGCCATCTTCCTCCTTGCCTCCCTGGCAATACCGGTAGCGGAACAGATCTGCTCCACACATCCCACTCCGCCGCAGTTGCAGTGCTCCCACTCCTCGTCGCGCACGTGGATATGGCCAATCTCCCCGCCCAGTCCGTGCCTTCCTGCAACGATTTTCTCATCCATGATCACACCGCCGCCAACGCCGGTTCCCAGGGTCACCATTACCAGGTCCTTATATCCCTTGCCTCCGCCCTGCCACATCTCTCCAAGGGCAGCCACATTGGCGTCATTGCCGCTCTTCACAGGAATCCCGTCCAGCAGACGGCTAAGTTCCACCTGGGGATTCAGGCCATGCCATCCCAGGTTGACACATACCTCCACGTATCCGTCGGGAAGCACCGGTCCCGGTACACCTAAACCGACACCTGCCAGGTCCTTTTTAAGGTCAAGGCCCTTTGCCGCCATCTTCTCCCTGATGGAGTCCGCCACATCCGGCAGGATATGGCTGCCGCCTTCTTCCTTACGGGTTTTTACTTCCCACTTGTCAAGCAGTTCTCCGGTCACTTCAAACAGCCCAATCTTTACAGATGTGCCTCCAACGTCAACTCCGATACATTTCATCCCCATGGTATATACTTCCTTTCCATTCATATTTATACTGCTATTGCAGCTTGATTTCCATCATCATCTGCGGTCCCATCACAAGAAGTGTTCCAGGGAACCTGCCTGCCGAAACCTTATTGACCGTGAAATCGAATGTCCCGTTATATTTCTCCGTCCCTGTCATATTAAATACCTTACAGGAACTATCATTATACAATAACACCAGGCCTCCGTCTATATCAAATCCAGTGTACTGGTAATTAAACGTCCTCTCAAACACAAGGGCGCCTTCTTTGTCATATATCTTCAGGCTGTATGGGTCCTGCCCTTCCACATTATCCGTCACAAGACCTATATGGTCTTCTGTATACGCAATGCTGCGGATTTCCTCGGTTATGGGAATCTGGTTCACGGACTCCGGCGAGGTTTCCACCCTGGTGGAGAAAAGCTGGATGCCCTTATCCGTAAATATAGCGGCATGGCTTTCATCCAGGAACCTGACCCTTCCCGCCATGGCATCATTCAGGTCCTGGGGGAAGAAAATCCCCACCACCCTCCTGGGGTCATTTTTACCCAGTCCGAAGTTGTAGAAAACAATCTTGCACTTGATGATTCCCTGGTCCAGATACATGTAGGAGGTAATTAACTGGGTACCATTGGGGGACAGGCTTAAGTCCACCGGATACCCGTCCCCGGAAAGCAGGGACTTTACATTGATATCAAGGGCGCTTCCATCCTTTTTATAGAAGTAAATGTAACTGGCCTTGGAGTCTTCCTGCAGGGCAGCCACCATACCCTTGGCCGACACCGTCACACGCAGGATCGGCAGGAGTGTGGTGGCCTTTCCCACGGGTCCGCCCTTATTACATATGTAAATGCTGTTGCCCTGCTGGTCCCCGATTGCAGCGTACTCGCCGTTAATGGAAACCATAGGCGTCTTCATCTCATAGCTCTGTACCCAGACCACCTTTCCCTGGGCATCCAGATAAGAGGCCCCGTCCTTGGTGTATTTAAGCACACCGTCGCCGAAATCCCTGTACCCGCAGAAGCTGCCCTCTCCCTGGACAGCTGCCTCCTGGGCTTCACTAATCAGATTTTTCTCCCATATGACCTGATAATCCGTAAACTGGTGATAGCGGTCATACCTGAGCAGCACTAAGGCCACCACAGCCGCAAGAATAACCAGTACCAGAAATATGGTCAGCCGCTTCCTCACCACCCGCTTATGGGCTTTATGGACAATATCCCGGCTGTCTTCTTCCTCCTGATACTGGTTATTCGAGGGGACAATCTGACGCTTCAGCTGCTTCTTTTTATTTTCACGGCTCATTGAATTGGTACTGCCCATCTTACGTTCTCCCAACAATCCTCTTTTGCATCTATGCAATAGTATACAACAATTCTGGGTAAAACGCATTAATTTTTTCCGGAAGCCGGACTTTCTTCTACGGTACAAGGAGCTTCTGTCCTGCGAAGATGCTGTTCTCGTCTGTCAGTGCATTGACCCGGCAGATTTCATCAATATGCTTCAGGTTATGATACAGCTTAAAACAGATGCCATACAATGTCTCTCCGTCTTCCACCGTATAAACGCTGTAGTTAACCGCCGAAACAGTCTCCGCTGACGCATCTGCGCGGGCGCCGGTGGCTGGGGGCGCTGTCTCTTCCTTGGACGATGAGGCTGTTTCCCTGGATGCCTTGGCGGTTCCCTCACCAGTGGGTGACGAGGCAGTCTGGGCTTTGGACGGGGCCGTTGTCTGGGCTTCGGATGAGGCCATTGTCTGGGCTTCGGACGGGGCGGTTGTCTGGCCCGTGGGCTGGCTGGCCTGTGTTGTGGATTGGCCCGCTGACTGCTCTGCCTGGCCTGCTGACTGCCCTGCCTGGCCCGCTGACTGCCCTGCCTGGCCTGCTGACTGCCCTGCCTGGCCCGCTGACTGCCCTGCCTGGCCTGCCGCAGCTGCCTCCCCTTCGCCCTCATGACGTGCGCTGCTCTCAGCAGGTGGCATGGTTTCCGGCGTTACCGGGGAGGATTGTTCTTTATTATTTTCAGCTGCCGGTGCCGTAGTAGGATAAACCTTGCCCGCTGCTTCTTCAATCACATAGTCCGGCTCGTCCACGGATGACCAGCCTTTGCCGGAGGAATTTTCCGTTTTACCGGAACCTTTTCCGGCGGATGCAAGGAGGCCCTGCTTTACGCTTCCTTCCGGCATCACGGAGGCGATGACGCTTTCCATCTGATGCATTTTCTGATAGTTGTTGAACATGGCGACCCCGCCGGCCAGGACCGTGACAGCAAGTACGCTGCAAATCCCGGACAGGACGCCCACCGTGCTTCTGTGGCGTCCGGCTTCATTTTTACGCTCGTCCATGCGCTGCTTAAAATCACGTATGACTTTATCGTCAACCTCCGCCTCTGCCCTGGGCACGTCCTTGCGCAGGATCATATAATCCTGCATCATCTGGTTGCGCTCATAGTAGACACTGTATCCCCTCAGCTTATAAAATCCATCTGAGGATGTTATGTAAACTGCCTCTTCCCCTTCCAGGCCGCAGTTGAGATACATCAGCTGGTTCTTGCCTGTAAAGTACTGGCTATGCTGTTTCCAATATGTCAGCGGGCTTAAGGTACAGCCCGGACCGCCGCACAGGAACCATCCCTGCACCGTGCGTTTGGGGAACATCTGCTCCACATCCTGATATGCCTTTTTCCAGGCATCCTCGGAAAATACCACCTTTTCGCCTTCCGCGGTAACAGAATCCATTTCCAGGGCGCCATCTACGAATACATAGGGCGTGTCCTCATGGGTCTCCCTGCTTCCAAGGAGCAGACCCACACGCAGATCAGCCCCCTTGGCCGGCTGGAGGCGTCTTAAGTACGTATTTACATAATCTTCTAAATATAATTTTAAAACCTGGTCCCGTTCCCCAATCTGCCGAATATTTTTCGGCAGCTTTGGAAAGGGTTCATATAATTCTCCCATAGAATCACCCCGCTGTCTTTAATCTGTACAAGCATAGCAGATTCCATGTGCAGATTCTGTCATATTATGGCGGCATTATCCCATAATCGTTCGACAAGACAGATTCCTTCGCAGATGCAGTCCGCCATCTTCATGACAATGGACAGGCGGACGCTCTGAAGCATGACCGGGTCGCGACTACCTGCCCCACCTACAATCCCTGTGATGGAAATGTCCCCCACCGCCTCCAGGTTCTTGGATACCCCAAGCCCGGGCTGCAGCGCCCCGCGCCCCAAGGTGGCATATCCTACATGGTCCGGACTGCCCACCGAGGCATCGATGGCCACCACCACGTAATCCGGGTAGTGAAGCTTTATATACCTGGCGTAAAGGTCCAGGTTCATGGCATGTACCGGCTTATCCAGGGTACCGATGACCGCCGCCCCGGCCAGCCGTCTGCCCCGCAGCTTATGCCCTATGAGCGGACCCAGGCTGTCCCCAGTCGATCGGTCCGTGCCAATACACAGGAACATGACCCCGTCCTTACCGGTAGCCGTCATTTCCTCACAGATCAGACGGTTCAGGTGCAGTGCGAACTGTTCTGTCTCAAATTCTGACTGTGTATTATAATAGGCAATGCCTTCCCGTTTTTGTATGTTAAATGTCTTCCATAGTCTCATATCCAAGTTGTCCACCCGAAATTTATTAAAATGTCAGGCCTTACCGTGCAAATTGGTATTCATTGGCTGATAAGGGCTGTTTTTATAGTATAGGCTTGGGTTTTTGAAATTATGCATGAAAAAGGGACACACGGATTGACAGTATCCGCGTGCCCGCCTGGAAAATGCTGCTATGACAGCAGATAAACAGCCTGCTGTGGTATGCCCCGTTTTTGTGTTCATAAACAGAAAAAGAATCCTGAAAGATCCGGCGGGGTACGCTGTCCGTCAGCCGTGCGTCCCACTTCCCCAATGGGATATCCCTGTCCTCCGGCCAGGCAGCGTACAAAAATAATCAAACACTCCCTGATGTCCCGGAATCTTTATCTTCCGACAAAAATTCCTCATATTCTCTCGTAAACCGCTGGATTTTATGCGTCACCACCTGGAGGTGCTGCTGCATCTGCGCAATACGTCCTTCGACCTCACGTTTATGCTCAATCAGCATTTCACATCTCTCCTTCAGTGTCTCAGGTCCTTGGTAGCACAGATTGACAAAGTCGCGGATCTGCTTTATGGACATATCTGTGTTTTTCAGGCAGGTGATTAATCCCAGCCACTCCAGGTCCCCATCCGTATAATACCGGATTCCGCTTTCTGTCCGCTTGACGTTGGGCAGCAGCCCTTCCTTTTCATAATACCGAAGGGTATTTGGGCTAAGGTGTGTTTTTTCAGCTACATATTTAATCGTATATCCCATAGAAAGAACCTCCAATATATTTTAGGTAACGTTAAGTAACGAAGTAACACAAAAGTAACAAAGTAACGCAAAAAAAGCTTGACTTAGCGTTAACGCTAAGGTTTATGATTATCATACAGCACAATTCAATCATATGTCAAGAAACAGAACAGGAGGAAAGAGAATGAAATCATTAACTGATTGCTACAGGCTGTCCAATGGGGTGGAAATTCCCTGTATTGGTTTCGGTACATGGCAGACTCCCGACGGGGATGTCTGCGTATCATCGGTGAAAGCCGCCATCGAGGCAGGCTACCGCCACATCGATACCGCCGAAATGTACGAGAACGAGGACAGCGTGGGCAAAGCCATAAAGGAAAGCGGCATCGACCGGAAGGAGCTTTTCATCACCTCGAAGTTGAGCAACCAGGCCCACGGCTACGAAAAGACCATGGAGGCATTTGAGGGCACCATGGAAAAACTGGGTCTTGATTACCTTGACATGTTCCTGATTCACTGGCCCAACCCCATTGCCTTCCGTGACCATTGGCAGGAGGCCAATGCAGGCAGCTGGAAAGCATTTGAGAAGCTGTACAAAGCCGGCCGGATCCGCGCCATCGGAATCAGCAATTTCCGGCAGCATCACATTGAAGCCCTGATGGAAACCGCCACCATCCCCCCAATGGTGAACCAGATGAAACTTTGCCCAGGAGAAACGCAGGAGGAGGTTGTGGACTACTGCCGCTCCAAGGGCATGTTGCTGGAAGCCTACAGCCCCCTTGGCATCGGACAGATTTTCCAGGTGCCCGAGATGCAGGAACTGGCAGACAAATACGGGCGTTCCATCGCACAGATCTGCATCCGCTGGAGCCTGCAAAGAGGGTATCTGCCGCTTCCTAAGTCAGTCACCCCTTCCCGGATCCAGGAGAACGCCAGGGTCTTCGACTTTGAGCTGGAGGAAGCAGATGTCCGGCTGATTGCCAATTTGAAGGGATGCGTCGGCTATGCCGCTGACCCGGATACAAGGACATTTTAACGGATTGGGAAGATACACGGTTGTGCATTATGCATGGATATAATGCGGGACAGATACACACATCATTTCAGCGGGGACACATAAAAGACCATCGGTCCCTCTCAAAAGAAATGCCGTAACAGAAGAAAAGCAGGGCATTTACAACATACGTAAAAATCAGGGAGGACCCCATAAACAGGAGATCCATCCCTGATTTTATTCATCAGCTGTAAAGCTTCTCTTTGTACACTCCGGCGTCAATCAGCGCCCTGACAGCATCCACCACGGCCTGTTTGTCCTCTTTATAGGTGACCCCGAACCACTTGTCCGGGGTGCCAAGGACCGTGACCCTTGCACGCTTTGACTGTACCAGGTTGTCGATAATCCTGGGAAGAAGATATTCTGATTTAACATCCCCCTCCTTCAGGTTATCCAGGAATGCAGGGAAGCCTGCTTCTAACTCATCCAGGAATCCGGCCGGGATTCCCCACATGTTCATGGAAACCGGCTGGTCCGGGCTGACCGTGACAGGATTACCCTGCTCGTCGGTTGCCAAAAGCCCCTCATCGGTCATCCTGATATTATAAGTTTCATTGACCGTCTTAAGGATACCGTCATCATCCACCTGGCATACGCCCCTGGTAACAGCGCCATTGTCGCTCAGGGTATTGGAAAGCACGAATCCGCCCATGCACAGGTCATATACGTCTGAATCCCCGTCCATGACATTGACCATGTAATCGTGTATCTTCTTAAAGCCTTCCCTGCCATAATAGTCATCTGCATTGATGACCAGGAAGGGACCGTTCACCATTCCTTTTACCATAAGGACGGCCTGTCCTGTTCCCCATGGTTTTGTACGGCCGGGCGTTACCTCATAGCCAGCCGGAAGGGCGTCCAGTTCCTGATAGGCGTATTCCACAGGCAGAAGCTTTTCTATCCTGTTGCCGATAACTTCCTTAAAATCCTTCTCAAGGTCTTTCCTGATAATAAAGATAACTTTGTTAAAACCTGCTTCCATGGCGTCATGGATGGAATAATCCATGATGATCTCCCCACCTGGTCCCACTGGTTCCAGCTGCTTGATTCCTCCTCCAAAGCGGCTTCCGATTCCGGCCGCCATGATTACCAGCGCAGTCTCTCTCATAGTACTTTTTCTCCTTTGATATGAACTGGTTACATAATAGCACAATCGGGAGAAAAAGGCAAAATTTTATATTGGAAATTCTTTCTCATATTCTTTATCCGCTTCCGGGTAATCAAGCCTCATATGTGTCCCGCGGCTTTCTTTCCTGTTCCACGCTGCCTCCACCATCAGACGGATGGACTTTACAATCTGAAACGCCTGTGTATCCTTCTTTATCTCCTGCTGGGACAGCATTTCATCCAGACGCGCCCTGGCCTGCAAAAGCTCCTCTCCCCTGCGGTAGATTCCCAGGGCTTTGACTGCAATTGCCTTTGCCTCAGGGACATATCTTCCGTATACGCCTGCATCCTCCTTATATTCCGCCGGAAGGTCATGGACCGTCTCAGACTGGCGGACCTTTAAACCTGCAATGGCCTGGGCACAGAGAAGGCCTGACAAGGTGGCCTGGCTGGCTGCATTGCCCGCGCATCTGCATGCCCCATGTACGCCGCCGCAGGCCTCACCCACTGCATAGAATCCGGCTACGGTGGACTCATAATTTTCATCCACCTTGATTCCGCCTGAGAAACTATGGGCCATAGGACCAACCTCCACCAGTTCCTGATTGGGGTCCACCCCATTATCCATCAGGCGGTTGAAGAACCAGGGATAGGCTTTTAACACATTCCTGTCAATATGCCGTAAATCCACCCACGCGCCGCCATGGGGCGTTCCCCGGCCCGCGTCAACCTCTTTCCATATCTGCTTATTAATCAATGTCTTAGGGGAACCGCCTTCTCCCTGAGGCCTCACTTTTAACATGAAGCGCTCCCCCTCTGAATTGAGAAGGTATGCTCCTTCACCCAGCATGGCGGTGGGGCAGGGTTCCCCCACTGCGCCGGGCGGGCTCATTACAACCATCGGTTCATATTCCAGGAATTCAATATCAACCAGTTCTGCCCCGGCTTCCTTTGCAATGGCAAGGGTATTGCCTTTGATGTCCCCAGGGTATGTGGAAACCCCAAACAGGTTTCCTACCCCGCCCCAGCCAGCCACCACAACAGGCGCATGGATATTTTCGATTCCGCCTTCCGGATTTTTTACCGTGATTCCGCAGACATGTCCATCCTCCGTCAGGACATGAAGGCATTCATATCCCATGTGGATGGGAATCCCATTTTCTTCCAGTCTATCCACCAGCTTCTTTACGATCTCAACGCCAATCAGCTCAGTGGTACAGCACAGGGACCTTGGATATGTATGGCCCGAGAGATGCCTCAGTTTTGTAGTCCCATCTTCATTTTTTGCAAATTCCACGCCCCAGCGGCAGAGGAGATTGTATCCCTCCATGGTGCTGGCCGTCATGTCCCTGACCAGCTTCCTGTTATTAATCCCATATCCTGCATGAATCATATCATCATTATACTGCCCGATGGTATCCCCGTAAGGATTGTCCGGCAGGACGAAATTAATTGCTGCAATATATGGTGTTCCGCCATATGCAGTGGTGTAAATACCGATATCCTTTACACCCAGTTCACTGAGCCTTGCTGCTGTTGCCAGGGAAGCAAGCCCCATGCCTATAATGATAACATCATGTTTTTTTGCCATATATTCCTCCGATTAGTGTACCGGCACGGTGGAATGCCATCGTGCCAGTGCCTAGGGCGTGTTTGGTCCTAAGGGGTACCTCCGGTGGATTCCTTAGGACAGCTGCCGGAAAGTAATTTTCAAACATGCCCTAACTCATTACAGGTATCTTCATAATGATTTTGGTAAAAGAATGGGGTTCATCCGTATGGGATACAGGCTTATGCCCGTCATGGGGAAATGCAATGTAGAACATCCCCTTGTCCACCCGGATATGGTTCCCGGTATCCCCTAGAAGCCTCTCCGCATCCTTATCCTTATCATATGGGACCACGGTCTTTAAATCCGCCACATCCGCCCATGCCAGTTCCTCGCAGCCCTCGGCCATAATCTGGACATCAATGTATCTGCGGTGCGCCTCAAAGGTCCCCTCATCCATGGGTCTTGTATCGCCCATCTGCACGTTAAAGAAACCGCCGTCAAACTTATATTTGCCCGGCTCCAGCTTCTGCATCGCCTTGACCGCCTCCATTCCTGCCCTGAGGGCGGGAATCATGGGCGTATAAAATAATATGTTTTCTGTTTTGTCAATAACCATATGCCTGTCCTTTAATTCATGTAGCTTCCGCCGTTTACGTTGATTGTTTCCCCGTTTATGAATCCCGCCATGTCCGAGGCCAGGAAAACAGCCACATCGGCTACATTTCCCGTGGTTCCAAGAACCCCCAGAGGGATTTTCTTTGCCACATTCCTGCGGTATTCCTCCGTCCACTGCAGGGACATATCCGTTTCAATGGGGCCTGGGCAAATGCCGTTTACACGGATATGGTACGGCCCCATCTCATAGGCCAGCTTCTGGGTCATGGAATTGACCGCCGCCTTGCTGGCCCCATAGCATATGGAGGCATTGGCATGGGCGGTCTTACTGGCCGTGGATGAGATATTGATGACGGTTCCCGACTGTTTCTCCACCATGTGGGGGAGCACGGCCTTACAGCAGTAGAATACGCCGTCCAGGTTGATCCCCATCATCCTGTGCCACTCCTCCTCTGTCAGTTCCAGAAAAGGGATGCGGCTGTTCACGCCTGCATTATTCACCAATATATCGATTTTCCCAAATGCTTCCATACAGACGCCGGCCAGTCTGGCAGCCGTGCCGCTGTCAGAGATATCCCCCCTGACAACACGGCATTTTACTCCCAGGGCTTCTGCCTCTGCCTTCACGCACCTTAACTTTTCTTCATCATTGCCGTTAATCACCACATCAGCGCCGTTTGCCGCCAGTGCAAGGGCAATTGCCCTGCCGATTCCCTTACTGGAACCGGTGACAATAGCAGATTTTCCTTTTAACATATCCTTCATCCCCATCACGCCACGACTTTACTTTCTTCTCTGTCCTTACTGTAGAATTTCCGTTTCTTTGCTGAACAGATGACAAAGAATGCAACTGCCACCGCGATTCCTATGATATCAGTGATTGTCTCAGGAAGGATAATCAGGATTGCGGATGCCAGCAGGATTCCCCTCTCTATCCTATTTAAGGGTACCAGGAAGAATCCGGCCATTCCGGATGCCAGCAGGTATGTTCCAAGGAACAGGATCAGGGTTCCCTTGACAATCTCAAGAGGCGTTCCTACCAGGAGGATGGACGGGTCGTATATGAAAATGAACGGTACGAGGAACGCCACCAATGCGTACGCAAAACCCGTCAGCCCCGTCTTCATGGAATCCGCCCCCGCTATACCTGCCGCAGTGAAGGACGCCACGCACACAGGCGGTGTGATCTGAGCCATGATACCAAAATAGAATACAAACATATTTGCCTGCAAAGGCTGGATGTTAAGGCCAATCAGGGTTGGCACGAACAGGACATTTGCCACCAGATAAGCCGCCACCGTAGGAAGCGCCATTCCTAAAAGCATGCATCCCAGCATTGTAATCAAAAGTGCAATAATCAAATAGCTGGATCCCACATTGGCTATAAGCTTGGATACCTTGGTTGCCAGGCCGGACTGGATGACAACGCCGATGATGATTCCGCATGCAGCTGTGGGCACGGCAATTTCAGAAGCCTGCTTCACTCCCTGAAGAGCGGTTTCCCCCAGTTTCTTAAGGCTGACACAGTACTTTCCGCCTAAAACAAATTTGCTCACGACATTGATGATAAGGCAGGTGAAGATACCCATCATGCCGCTCCGCATCAGGGATGCGCCGGATATCATGTAGTAAACCAGCACAATGGCGGGAATGATCTGATACAGTCTTGGCAGTATCTTCTCGGTCTGGATTGCCTCTGCCTTCTGTGCCCCGTCAATCATGCTCTTTTTATCAGCCATGAATGTAACCAGAAGGAACACGGACATAAAATAGGCAATGGCAGGAATCAAGGCTGCAAATGCAATGGTCTTATATGGAACCCCCAGCATTTCCGCCATGATGAACGCGCCCACGCCCATAATCGGGGGCATGATCTGTCCGCCGGTGGATGCAACCGCTTCAATGGCCCCTGCCTGGTGTGGTTCATAGCCAATCTTCTTCATCATGGGAATTGTCATGACACCGGTGGTTGCCACGTTGGCAACGGCGCTTCCTGAAATCATTCCCATAAGGCCGGAGGAGATGACGGCTGCCTTTGCAGGACCGCCGGCGCCGTTCTTGGACACCTTCATGCCCAGGTCAATGAGAAGCTGCCCGCCTCCGCATTCGGAAAAGAATACGCCGAAAAGCATGAAGTAAAACAGGCTGCTGGCCGATGTATACAGCGGGGTCCCATAGATACCGCTGGAACCCATGGTCATCAGTTCCGTGAACTGCTGCATATTGGTCCCTTTAAACCGGAAGATGGATGGAAAATATTTCCCGAACCAGAAGTACACAATGAAAAACAGGATGAATCCGAACAGAATGGTTCCCAGTGTCCTTCTGACTGCCTCCAGAAGTATGATGATACATACCACCATGGCAATCTTATCAATCATTGTAACAGGTGATACATACTGCACGCGGGAAGTAAGACGTGCAGTATTGGCAATCACATAGTACAGGACAAAGGCTATGCCTGCATAAACCGGTATATCCAAAGCCTTCATCCACGGCTTCCCTGACTTCTTGTCAGCCGGGTTGTTGAGGAATACAATGAGCAGCGCAAACATCAGGTGCACCGGGCTTTGCAGCATGGGATGCAGCGGGGACACCAGCGCCAGATATAACTGAAACAGGATCCAGACCGTACCGACTGCAATATAGGCCATTTTCTTGGGTGGTATTTTTACTCTTTCCATTATTTGCCCCTTTCTGTCAGACAAATGTCATTTATTCCATATAACCCATTTCCTTATAATAAGCCTCAGCGCCTGGATGGATTGGAGCGCCCAGCTTAATGGGCTCCCATGCAGTCTCAGGATCAAATGCCTCCAGGGCGGCGCTTGCGTTCACAAGTGTCTGTGTGTTCTCACACAGGGCCTTTGTCATTGTATATACAGTGGCATCATCCAGCTCAGCGGATACAAGGATTACCTGCGGGGAACCGACTGTTTTGATTTCCGCGTCCTGGCCTGACCAGGTTCCTGCCGGAATGACGGTATAGTCAAAGCCTTCTTTTGTCAGCTTTTCCAGGGTATCGTCACTTAACTGAGGGAAATACATATCTGCTGTCATACACAGTTCGGATGTGGCGGACTGTCCCGGCGCGATATGGTCAATCGTCATATCTGCCTTGCCATCCTTTAACAGGCTGACAATTGCATCTGAACCTGTCTGGGTAACGCTTCCTCCCCAGGACTCAACATCCTCGTAGCTCACCCCAAGCACTTCCAGCACCTTATTGCAGGCCAGCTCCCCGAATGCGCCGGAGGATTTAACTGCTATGCGGACTGGATACTTCTGGGCAACCAGCTCCTCAACCGTCGTGATGCCTGTCTTATCCACAAATGACTGGGTAAAGATGACGTTGAGGATTGCCTTGTCCAGGCCGCCTGCAAGGCCTCTTACATTTTCTGTGGGCGGATTCCCAAGGATTCCTGTCTCGCATGCCCACTTGGCAGGAGCGCCGTTGCTGATTGTCACATTACACTGGTTATTTTCAAGAATCACAGGGGAACCCACGCCGCCTGGGGATGTGGTGGTCACATCAATGACAGAACCATTGGGAAATGCATCCGTAAACAGGTTTGCCATCGTGGACGCATATACATATGCCGTGGTCCCTACGTCCTGTGTGGCAAATGTAATCTCAACCGGTGCCGTTACCGCATAGGCGCCGTCTGTCTGGCTGGCCGCGCTTTCCCCGGCCTGCGTGTCAGCCTGTGCTTCTGTCACCGAAGCAGCCACAGTGGTTTCCTGGGTTGAACCGGAACAGCCTGCCAGCCCTGCTGCCATCATACCTGCCATACCGAATGCGAATAATTTCTTCATTGTCTTTTTCATTTACTTAACCCTCCGTCTATTGTTCTTTTTCAGTTTTTGCTTTATTGCTTTTTGAAAGACGAATGCCGTAATCAATGGCATTTATCAGACTTAACTCATTTGCGATTCCCTGGCCCGCCTGGTCAAATGCGGTTCCGTGGTCCACGCTGGCCCTTACGATGGGAAGCCCCAGCGTTATGTTAACACCCGCAACCGCATCCCATTTCTGCTGTTCCTGATTATATACGAAGCCAATTACCTTCAGCGGGATATGTCCCTGGTCATGATACATGGCCACCACCATATCATACCACCCGCCTCTGGCTTTTGAAAAGATTGTATCCGGCGGGACCGGGCCTTCTGCCTGGATCCCTTCTGCCTTGGCAGCTTCAATCGCCGGGATGATCTCGTCAATCTCCTCCCTGCCGAAGAGGCCGTTCTCCCCGCTGTGGGGGTTAAGGCCTGCCACGCCGATTCTTGGCTGTTCCAGCCCCAGGTCCCTGCAGGCCTGGTATGCAATGCGTATGACCTCCAGCACCCGTTCCTTCTTCACCCGGTCACAGGCTTCCCGCAGGGATACATGGGTAGATACGTGCACTACCCGGATATTCTCATGGGCCAGCATCATGGTATATTTTTTTGTTCCTGTCATATCCGCATACACTTCAGTATGGCCTGAGTAATGATGTCCGGCCATGTTGATGGCTTCTTTATTAAAGGCATTGGTGACCGTGCCGTCAACCTCCCCGGCCATGGCCATCTGTATTACCTTTTCCACGTAACGGAACGCGGCCTCCCCGGCCATTACGGATACCTTTCCACGTTCCAGCTTATCCATGTCCACCAGATCCATATCGTACACATCTATGGTACCTGCCTGGAACAGGGCCTCTTCCACGGAATGGACCGGATGTATCCTGACATCCTCTTTTCCCACAATTTTAACTGCTGCTTCCATCACGCCTGCATCCCCGATGACCAGCGGACGGCATTTGTCATAAATCCTATTGTTGGCCAGGGCCTTTACCGTAATCTCCGGTCCTATACTGGCCGGGTCCCCCATTGTAATCCCAATTATCAGACGCTCATCCATATCTGTCAGCACATCCCTTTCTCATGGTTTTCAGCCAGCACCTTCTTTAACGCCTCAATGCCCTCTTCCGGCACCTGGTTAAACGGCGCCCTGCATTTTCCTACCGGATATCCCAAAAGCGCTACCGCTGTCTTTACAATGGTATTGGGATTGCCGAACCGGAAGCATGCGCGGAAGGAACGGATGCTGTCCTGGGCCTTCCTGGCATTTTCCATATCGCCTGCCACAAAGTAATCGTAGATGGACGCCATCACCTCCGGAAATACGTTTGCACATCCCGCGATGCCGCCCGTCCCCCCTGCCAGGAGGTTCCAGAGTATCAGGGAATCATTGCCGGACAGCACGGCGAAGCCGTCGCTTTCCCTGGTCTGTTCAATGTACTGGAGCATATTGTCAAAATTGCCGGAGCTGTCCTTGGCCCCTACAATATTTTCTATCCTGCTTAGACGGGCAACCGTTGCCGGCGCCAGGGCATTGCCGGTCCTGGCCGGTATATTGTAGAGGACAATGGGCATATCCACTGCCTCTGCCACTGCACGGTAGTGCTCATACAGCTCATTCTGGGACGCCGCGGCAAAGGACGGGGTGATGATGGAGAGCACATCCGCTCCCAGGGACTGCGCCATCCTGGACTGGCGGATGGTATCCTTTGTGCTGATGCACCCGGTTCCCGCATAGACCGGAACCCGTCCCTTTGTCTCATCTATCACAATGCCCAGGACCTGCTCTTTTTCCGCCTCGCTTAATATGTATCCCTCCCCGTTCGTCCCAAATGGGAACAGGCCGTGGACGCCTCCCTTTATCTGGCGGTTGACCTGGTTCCTCAGTTCTGCCTCATTGATGGTCTCGTCCTCATTCATGGGCGTAATGATCGGCGGGATGATTCCCTTGATTTCCACCTTTTTCATCCTGTTGTTCCTCCTCCTTCTATGCCAAATCCTGCTGTTCTTTGTATTCCAACATTATACATGTATTTCTTTATTCCAACATTTTACATGCATCTTTGTATTCCTGCATTTTACATGTACCTTTTTATTCCTGCATTTTACATGCATCTTTTTATTCCCGCATTTTACATGATTTCCATATACAGTTTCCTGGCATCCTCAGGGGTGACTTCCCGCATATTATTCACCAGAAGCCGCTTGACATCCATGCCTGCCTCCACCAGTGCATCCAGGTCCTGGTCCCCAACCCCATACTCCCTGAGGCTGGACGGTATCTCAAGATGGGTTACTATCTCGTCCAGACGGCGTATGATCCAGGCCGACTTTTCCTCCGGTGTCCTCTGGGGCATGCCTTTGCCTCCGGCTATCCGGTCATAGGCTGCCGCGAACCTGTCCCTGCAGGCCGGTTCGTTAAACTTCATCACCGGTACCAGGAGCATGGCATTGGAAACGCCATGGGGTATATGGTACTTTCCTCCCAGGGGATAGGACAGTGCATGAACTGCCGTTGTTCCTGATGCGGTTATGGCTGCGCCCGCATAGAAGGCGGCTATAAGCATGGCGTTTTTGGCATCCAGGGCATCGGGGTCATCACACGCCCTTTCTATATTGGTAAGGATTAAATCCAGGGCTTCCAGTGCAAATGTATCGCTGAAGGGATTGGCCTTATTGGAAGTATAACACTCAATCGCATGGGCAAGGGCGTCCACACCCGTGGCTGCCGCGATTTTCCTTGGAAGGTTTTTAATCATTTCCCCGTCCAGGATTACATAGTCAGCTATCATCGCATCGTTGACAATCCCTACCTTCAGCTCCTTCTCAGGAACCGCCACAATGCTGTTGGGGGTTGCTTCGGAACCAGTCCCTGCCGTGGTGGGTATCATGAGGGTTGGGACGCATTTCTTTGCAAGACAGGGATCATCAAGCAAATCCCTGACCGTGTATGCGTCCGTTGCCAGGACCGAGGCCAGCTTCGCGATATCCATCACGCTTCCACCGCCCACTGCTATAATAAGTCCGGCCTTCTCAGCCTTAAAGGCATCAATGACCTTCTGGGCCTCATCACAGTCAGGCTCTGCAGGCAGTCCGTCTAAGACCGAATATCCTACCCCCGCCTCCTTTAGCAGGGATAATGGTTTCTCAAGGAGTCCGGCAGCCATGATTCCCTTGTCACTGAACACAACTGCTTTCCCGGCACATGTCCCGGCAATCTCCTTGATATGGTCCAAGGCTCCCTCACCGCTGTAAACCACATGAGGCATCTTTAATGTATACTGTGTCAGCATAATACCCTCTCTTTCTTATACAATATCGTATCCGCCAGCTGTACCAGCAGGTCCTCTGTCCCAAAGCCGCCTGACTTGGATATGACCTGATACATATTATCATTAATCTTAAAGCGTGACAGCACGGTTCCCGGCGCCATCTCGCAGACCGGTTCCATCTCACAGACCTTTATCTGATTCATGAATCCCAGAAGCGTGTCGCCTCCTGTTATCAAAAGCGTACTGTTGAGACCGCGTTCCACCATATGCTTAAGGATATAACCCATGGAATCCGCAATCCTGGTCCTCACCTCATCCAGGCTGATGCCCTTTTCCCTGGCATATTCCATGGTCTCATCCGTCCCGTCGTAATCATTGCTGTCAAGGATGGACCTGCGTTCCAGCCGGCATTGCAGCATCCATTTCTTCAGCACTGCCTGCCCCTCATCTGTCTTCCAGTATCCCCTGTCCAGCTTTTGCCTGGGTGTCAGCCGTATTCTGGTGAATCCATGTTCCTCCGCATAATCCAGCTGTTTTTTTGTAATGGGATTCACGCTTCCGCAGGCTGCCAGGAACCTGGGTATGAATTCCGGCGCATAGGATTCCCGGCCCTCCAGGCCCAAAAGTCCAGGCAATACCGATGCAAATCCCGCGCACCCGGCCATGACCGACAACCGGCCTTTACGGTACAGGTCCAAAGCGGCGGCTGTCAGGCCCTCCTGTGACCGTGCATCATATACAGCTATGCGTGACAGCGGACCATCGTCCGGTGCCTGCCCATCTTCCATCAGGGCCTTATTGCCGTCCCCATCTTCTTCCTTAATCACTTCAACCCGGATGTTGCTCTGCTGATGGATGATATCAGGTACGAATGAACAGGTGACCGGCTCAAAGGGGTCTTTCCCAAATACGCTGTCCTTTACAGGAACATCATTTATGTAATGGATTCCTTCCCTTGTGGTTCTGCCCATCTGTGGAAATGCAGGAATGAAAGGAAGGATGTCCTGACCGGATGCGTCTAAAAGCGCGGTCAGCTCACTGCCGATATTCCCCCGTAACGCCGAGTCTGTCTTCTTATAAATAAATGGTATGCCGCAGGCCATGGCCCTCTTTGTGATATTCCACACCACTTCATAAGCATCCCTGCTGTCAAGATGCCTTGTCTCGGCATCCATTACCAGGACCCTGACTCCCTCGTCCGCCTTCCTGTAATCATACCGGATATCCGTAACCACCCTCACAACGGTGCCAGCCGCCGCGAATTGGACTCCCGTATCCAGAGCACCTGTAAAATCATCCGCTATTATCAGTAAGGTTATCACTCAATCACCGCCAGTCCCCGTATGTTGCATTTATGAACATACAGGTTTAGTTTTTTATTGTTTCTCTCTTAGTTCTGTTTCAGTTTACTAAATATCGGCTGGGTTTTCAACTGCTTTTCTCGTCTTTTATGTTCATATATGAAACATTTTAATTCTACCCCTGGATTTATATGTTCAATTATGTTACACTTGTTTCAGATAGAAACAGTGGAGGTGCTTATATGGAATCGCCTAAGATTAAAGTCCTTGGAATCGCCCCTTATGAAGCAATGAAAAATGTGATGGAAAAGCTGGCCCGGAAAAGGCCTCAGATGGAAATGGATGTGTATGTGGGGGATTTAAAAAAGGGGGTTGATATCGCCCAAAAGAATATCCAGGGAAACTATGACGTCATCATATCGCGGGGCGGCACAGCGGAAATGATTGGCAAGGTGACCCATATACCTGTCATCGAAATCAGCCTGTCCGTCTATGATATACTGAGGGCCATGAAGCTGGCTGAGAACTATTCCGACAAGTATGCCGTGGTCGGGTTCCCCAGCATCACCAGCAGTGCCCACCTGCTCTGCGACCTGCTGCAATATAAGATAGACATCGTGACCATACACAATGAAAATGAAGTGGAATCCACCCTGCGGGATTTAAAGAAGAACGGATGCCGCATGATCCTGTGTGACATGATTGCCAATACAACCGCAAAAAAGCTGGGGCTGAATTCCATCCTTATTACCTCGGGCAACGAAAGCATCGAGAATGCATTTGACCAGGCATACAAGCTCTGCATCAGCTATGCCAATATCAAAGAGGAAAATTCCCTTCTGGGCGAAATCATCCGCGGGGAAAATTCCTATACGTTTGTGTTTGATGAAAAACAGAACCTGTACTTCACCACCTGGGACAACGATGATTCTGAAATCACCGATATCCTGCGCAGGGAGATACCCGAGACACTGAACGGGGATAATTACAAGGCATTCCGCAACATTGACGGCAACCTGTTCTCCATCAATAGCCGTGTGATTGAAAAGTCCCTGCACCGTTACGCCGTGTTTTACGTGTCATCCACCAAGGTACCCATGGCCACCAGCAAATACGGCATCCTGTTTTCCAATAAGCGGGAGGCGGAACAGCATTTTTACAACAGTTTCTACAGTATCACAGGCTCCATGCAGGGTTTAAGGAATACGGTGGAGCAGATCAGCCAGAGCAGCTTTCCGGTTATGATTTCAGGCGAGGAGGGCACGGGAAAGGAACAGATTGCCCGGGCCATCTATGCACAAAGCTCCCTGCAGCACAATCCGCTTATCGCCATTAACTGCAGTCTTGTCAATGACAAGAGCTGGGGCTTTTTAACCAATCATTACAACTCACCATTAAATGATAACAACAATACGATATATTTTAAAAATATCGAGGAGCTTCCCTCGGAACGGCGCAAACAGCTTCTGTCCATCATACTGGACATGAACCTGGACAAGCGGAACCGGCTTATATTCTCCTGTGTCAGCGCCAGCCAGACCGCCCTGCCGTCTGCTGCCAGGGAATTTGTCAACCTGCTCTCCTGCATGACCATCCATCTGCCGCCCCTGCGTGAACGGATGGAGGAACTCCCCACGATTTCAAGCCTGTACCTTGGGAACCTGAACGTGGAGCTGGCCCGCCAGATCATCGGATTCGAACCGGAGGCCATGGCCCTGCTGGAGGCATATGACTGGCCGTATAACTACACCCAGTTCAAGCGGGTCATCAATGAACTGGCAGTCATTACCTCCACACCGTATATAAGCGCCCGTGACGTCAGGTCACTTTTAGAAAAGGAAAAGGCCTCCTCCTTTACCGGCTCCGGCCAGACAGAGGAGACCCGCCATACAGGCCTGGATATAAACCGTACCCTGGACGAGATTACCTGCGATATAATCGGACAGGTACTGTCCCAAAACAACGGCAACCAAAGCGCGGCAGCGAAACAGCTTGGGATTAGCCGGACCACACTGTGGAGGTATATGAACCGCAGATAAACAGGCCCTAGAGCGTGTTTGAAAATTGCTTTCCGTCAGCTGTGCGTCCCACTTCGTGGGAGATTTGGTCCCGATGAGGGAGGCGTAGCGGGCTACGTTGACCGAATTGGGACCAAATATGCCGCGATGTGGGGGGTGCAGATGGCGGGAATGAATTTTCAAGCACGCTCTAGAAAACCGTCCGCTCCACCAGCCGCCACAGCACCCGCCTGCACCTGCACACATCCTCATAAGGCACATACTCATTGGGCTTATGGGCCAGTTCCAGGCTTCCCGGCCCATAGGACATACAGTCATGGTTCCCCAGGGTCCCGGCAATGACAGCTGTGTCCGTATAACCGTTAAACGCCCCGATGACAGTATCCATGCCGGTCACCTCATCGCAGGCCTGCTTCAGATGCCCAAGGAGCAGGGAACCATCGTCCTTCTCCACATAGGGACGGTCGCCGGTTATGACATAACGGCCTTTCACGCCGGGGACTTCCTGCTGCGCCAGTTCTATGGCCTGCTTCACGATCCGCTCCGCGGCCCTGGTGTCCGTGGGCGGCACCAGCCTCATGTCAATCCACACCTTACAGGTATCCGGCACCACGTACGGGCGGTAGCCTCCGGTTACCTGTCCAAAGGTCACGGTGGAAACCCCAAGGTCATGGTGGGACGGACAGGCCGCGACGGACTTCCTGATGAAGCTGACCGCCTCTGCCATGGCTGCAATCGCGTCCGCGCCCTTCCATGGATTGCTGGCATGGGCCGTGATTCCGTCCATGGTAAGCTCAAACCAGGTCCGCCCCTTGTGGGCCACCTGGATCTGCCCGTCCGTAGGCTCTGTATCCAGTATCCAGTCTTGTGCAGAAACCCAGCCATCCTGTATGGCCCGCTCCACGCCCCGCATGAAATCCTCCTCATCAACGGTTCCGATGAAGGTAAAGGCCCTGTCCGGAAGCTGCCCATTCTTCCCCACCAGCTCCACTGCCCGGGCAAATGCTGTCAAGGCGCAGGCAAGCCCGGATTTCATATCGCAGGCCCCTCTTCCGTAAAGCCGCTTCGCGCCGTCCTCCTGTGTGACCACGGCTCCCAGGGCAGGCGTATCCTCATTCCATCCATCTCCCAGCATCACCGTGTCCATATGGCATATGTAAGTAAGTCCCGGTTTTTCGGATTTGCCCGGTATGCGCGCCATCAGGTTAAAGCGTCCGGGAAGTACTTCCTGCTCCTTAAGTTCCATCCGTCCTGCCAGGCTTCCTCCCGCCATCTGTATCTTGCGTACCAGCCATTCCTTTATCCATCCCTCAATCCGCCCTTCATAGGCGCCGGGGTCTGAACTGTCAATCCCCACCAGCTGTCCGGCCAGGTCCCAGGCCTCATCATCCAATCCATGCTCCGCGTCCGATTCCCAAATTCCAGCCTTTGCTTCCTCCGGATTCAGCCCATCATTTTCCATTTCCCAATTCCTCCCATTACTTCTAATGCTTCATCCTATCATTCTACTACAATGCACAGATACTTCAACCCCTATGCGCCCTTAAACCTTCCCTACAGATCATCAATAATCGCCGCGCTCTTTGCATAGGCCGTGCTCTTGGCCTCGAAGAAATCCGTCTTTACCATATTGGCATTGGAATACTGGTTCACCCATGCCATGGATTCCGGTTCCTTCTCATATCCTTCATACAGCGGCTCAAAGCCCAGGCCGGTCCACCTCAGGTTCCCCAGGTATTTGATATAGGACGATACCATGTCCTTTGTCAGTCCCGGCACCTCATCCCCAATCACATAACAGCCCCATTCTATTTCCTGGCTCACGCCTTCCCTTAGCATGTCCTCCAGCATTTTCACATTGTCCGGTGTGAACAGGCCCGGTTCTTCTTTCTTAAGTTCTCCTATCATGCTGCGGAACAGCCACAGATGGGTATTCTCATCCCGGTTGATGTAGCGGATTTCCTGGACGCTTCCCGGCATTTTCCCGTTGCGGCCCAGGTTGTAGAAGAACATGAAGCCACTGTAAAAATATATGCCCTCCAGGATGTAATTAGCCATCATGACCCGCAGGAGGGTGATGTCATCCTTTCTTTCCTGGAACTCGTTATAAAGGTTCCCGATAAATGTGTTCCGTTTCAGAAGGTGTCCATCCTCCTTCCACTGGTAAAGGATCCGGTCCCTTTCCACGGGGCTGCATATGGAATCCAGCATATAACTGTAGCTCTGGCTGTGCACCGCCTCCTGGAATCCCTGTATGGTCAGGCACAGGTTCACCTCGTTGGCCGTTATGTACTGGCCGATACAGGGGAGGTTGGCTGTCTGTATGGAATCCAGGAATACCAGGAAACTGAGTATCTTGTCAAATGCCTCCCGCTCCGCCGCGGACAGGTTCCGGTAATCCTTCACATCCGTGCTCAGGTTAATCTCCTCCGGTATCCAGAAATTATTCATGGCCTGTCTGTACCAGGCGCTGGCCCAGGTGTACTTCATATTGTTAAAGTCGTTGAGATTGGTGGTATTGCCCCCAATCATCCTCCGGCTGTTCTTATCCGTGTCACCCTGTGGGTTAAACAGGGATTTTGCCTTCAAAACTGTCATGTCGTGCTCCTTATTAATAATGGTATATGAATCTTGGGACTGCGCACCAGCCTGCCGCACTCAGCTGGAACAGCTCTCGCACTCCTCCACCTCCAGGGACTGGCTGCGCACATAATAGATGGTCTTGACGCCCTGTTCCCAGGCCAGGATATAGAGGTTTAACAGCTGGCGCATGGTATATTCGTTGGTAATATACAGGTTCACGCTCTGTGCCTGGTCGATGTGGCGCTGGCGCACCCCGGCTGCCCGCACCGTATAGGTCTGGTCAATGGTGTATGCGCTTTTATACAGCCAGAAGGTACTTATATCCAGCTCAGGCGCCACCCTTGGCATGATGGAATTTTTCTTTTCCTCCAGGAAGAAACGCTTCATCACAGGATCCAGGCCGGCGGTTGTCCCGGACAGGATGCTGGTGCTGCTGGTAGGCGCCACAGCCATCAGCCATGCATTGCGCATCCCCTGTGCGGCCACCTGCGCGGCCAGCCCATCCCATCGTCCGCCTTCATATCCCCTCTTTTTAAAATACTCCCCTGACTGCCATTGGCTGCCCTCGAAATATTCATAGCTGCCCTTTTCCGCGCCCAGCGCGCTGCTGGCCCGGATGGCCGCATAATTAATCCGCTCAAACACCTGGTCTGCAAATGCAAGGTGCTCTTCGCTTTCCCACCTGATCCTGTGCTTTGCCAGCATATGATGATACCCGCTGACCCCCAGGCCGATGCTCCGGTAGCGTGCGTTGGTCACTTTTGCGTAGGGAAGGGGATAAAAGTTCAGGTCAATCACATTATCCAGCGCACGCACGGCAGTGGACACAATCTCCTCCACCTCGCTGTCGCTGGTCACATCGATATTGCCAAGGCAGAGGCTTGCCAGGTTGCACACCACAAAATCACCCGGCCTGGTGGTGTTCACGATTACGGTGTCGCCCTCCTGGTTCAGGATTTCCGTTGACACGGATTCCACAGGCGACATGTTCTGGGCAATCTCGGTGCAGAGGTTGGAACAGTATATCATTCCCTTATGGCTGTTGGGATTAGCCCTGTTCACTATATCGCGGTTAAAGGCAAAGGGCGTTCCTGTTTCCACTGCCGATTTAAGGATCAGTCTCACCACATCCTTTAACAGAACCGTGCGTTTGGAAATGCGCTGGTCCCTCACGCAGTCCCAGTACCGTTCCTCCCACGCCTTTCCATAGGAATCCTCCAGGCAGTAACCTTTGACCGCCTCTATCTCATGAGGACACATGAGATACCAGTCCTGGTCCAGGCTTTCCTCTGCAAGCTTCCAGAACAGGTCCGGGTAACAGACCCCCGGGAAGATATCATGGGCCTTCATCCTGTCGTCCCCGTTATTCGTCCTCAGCTGAAGGAACTCAGGCAGGTCCTTATGCCAGGCGTCCAGATAAACCGCGGCAGCGCCCTGGCGCATCCCCAGCTGGTCCACGGCCACGGCTGTGTCATTGACCAGTTTAATCCAGCGGATTACCCCGCCCGCAGCTCCCTTAAAACCGCGTATGCTGCTGCCGGTTGCCCTTACCTTTCCAAAATACAGGCCCATTCCTCCACCGAATTTGCTGACCTGGGCAAAGTTATCCACACTTCGGTAGATTCCCTCCAGGCTGTCCGGCACCGTATCGATGAAGCAGCTGGAAAGCTGGTGGTATGGCTTCCTGGCATTGGAAAGGGTGGGGGTAGCCATGGTGGCCTTTATCTGGCTGAGCATGTCATAGAACCGGCGCACCCACTCCATCCTGACATCTTTCTTTTCCTTCATGGCCAGGTGCAGCGCAATCCCAAGATACATTTCCTGGGGCGTCTCCAGGCCATGGCGCTCACGGTCCTGAATCACATAGCGCTTCAGCAGCAGGTCCAGCCCCGCATAGGTGAACAGGCAGTTGCGCTCCTCACGGATGAATCCCTGGGCCTGTGCAATTTCCTCCCTGCTGTAGTTCTCCAGGATATACGCCCCGTAAAGCCCCTGGTCTGTCAGATATTCAAGCTTATCATAGAGGGAGGCAATGCCCAGTGTGCCAAGACGCTCCTTTACTTCCTGTTCAAACTGGCAATACCTCAATCTGGCCGCTGCAAACTCCCACCTTGGCGCCTCCCTGGAGGTCAGCTCCGCCGCGGACCTGATAAGCGCCTCCATGTGTTCCTCCGCAGTCATATGCGCTTTTTCAAATGCCCTGCTGCGCTCAAATAAAAGCTCCAGCCCATAGCCTTCACCTGTAAAATCCCGTTCTATTCCCATAAGGCATTCCATAAGCCCCGGATTCCCGGTCCCATGGACCACCGCGTTTATATACGTATCATTCATAATCTCATTATTATCTCCTTATGTTCCTTCCATACATAACCCTTACCGCACAGATCCCAGCCGCGTTTCAGAGCCACGGTTCCCATTATAAACCATATATCTTGTGGTTACAAGCTGAATTTATACAAAAATACCCAAAATGCTGTGTTTTACCCAAATTTACCAAATTCCATATTTCCCTTATATCCCCCTCCCGGATATCCCGGGAATCCCCCTCCTCCCGCCTTTTGCTACAGCCCTATGGTTGTAGCTATTTCAGCAAAAAATGTGATTGCACTTGTGGCCCTTTCCGCTTATTATATGGTTGGACTGATAATATCAATGCGGCAAAACCGCAAAGGGGGTAAACTTTCCGGCCTGCGTAACTGCGTCCGGGAAGCAGGGATTATGAAAGAACTGAAAAATCCATTCTGGCGCATAGCCGCCGAGTATGGTGTCATTACTTTAAGTATCTGGATTATGGTAGTGGGGATTTACTTTTTCAAATTTCCAAATCATTTTGCATTTGGAGGTGTGACAGGCTTTTCCACCGTGGTCAGCGAGGCAACCCGCTGGTCTGCAGGCGATTTCACATTCATTGTGAACACGGCCCTGCTCCTGCTGGGCTTTATTTTCCTTGGAAAAGGGTTCGGGCTTAAGACGGTTTATGCCAGTATGCTTATGTCGGTCAGCCTTTCCATGCTGGAGCGCATCTGCCCCCTGGCCCGGCCCCTGACAGAAGAACCTCTGCTGGAGCTTTTGTTTGCAATCTTCCTTCCGGCCGTGGGCACCGCCATCCTGTTTAATATCGGGGCATCCAGCGGAGGGACCGATATCATTGCCATGATATTAAAAAAGCATACCAGCCTTAATATCGGAACCGTCCTCATGCTGGTGGACGTGGCTGCCGTGGCTTCCTCCTTCTTTATATTCGGGCCGGAGACAGGGCTGTTCTCCACCATTGGCCTTGCGGCCAAGTCCCTTGTGATTGACGATGTCATCCAGAACATCAACCTATGCAAATGTTTCAATATCATATGTGATAACCCGGACCCCATCTGTGACTACATCATTAACACGCTGCACAGAAGCGCTACGGTCTACCACGCACAGGGAGCATTTTCCCATAACGAAAAGACCGTCATCATGACCACTATGAAGCGCAGCCAGGCCCTGAAGCTGCGCAACTATATACGCGGGATTGAGCCTACGGCGTTTATGCTGATATCGAATTCCAGCGAGATTATCGGGAAAGGGTTTTTGACGAATTGAGCTGGGATGTGGTTTCATGTGATTGAATGTGATTGGGATATGATTGAATATGAATCTGGTGAAATAAAACCGGAGCAGTTTCTGGCATGGTATGATACCGCCAGATTCCTGCTCCGGTTTCTTATCTTGAAATCCTTATTTTGAAATCCTTATTCCGTCATTCTCACTCCGCTGCATTTCCGTCTCCCAGTTCAGCCGCATTCCCATCCCCCAGCTCAGCCGCCAAAGCCGCCAGATCCTTCCTTATCCCAATCCCCTGAGGACAGACCTTCTCGCATTTCCCGCACTGGATACACAAATCTGCCCCGGCGCCGGCTTCCTGTTTTTCCTTAAACGCCTTCCTGGCCCTTTCCTCAACGTCATACATTGCTTTTTCATTCCATATCGCGAAATTCCCCGGTATATCCACTCCGGCCGGGCAGGGCATGCAGTAGCGGCAGGCCGTGCAGCCGTTCTTAATGCGCGTCCGTATGGCCTGGGCTGCCTGTTCAATGATATTTTCCTCTTCCCTGCTCAAGGGTACGAAGGGGCTGAAGGTCTTTATATTATCCTCCAGCTGTTCCTCGGAGGACATGCCGCTTAATACCAGCTTCACGCCAGGATGGCTGCCCACCCAGCGCAGGGCCCAGGATGCAGGGGTACGCCCGGGATCTGCTGCCTCAAGGATTGCCTGCGCATCCTCAGGAAGCCCGGACAGCATGCCGCCTTTTACAGGTTCCATGACAATCACGGGAATCCCCATCTTGCTTGCCAGTTCATATCCCCGGTCCCCTGCCTGGATGTTCCTGTCCATGTAATTATACTGGATCTGGCAGAAATCCCACTGTCTGTAGGTGATGATTTCCCTGAAAACCTCATAATCATCATGGAACGAGAATCCAAGATGGCGGATCTTCCCTTCCTGTTTTAACTGCTGCGCCCACTCAATGATACCGGAACCTTTAAGCTTCTCCCAGCGTTCACGGTTCAGGGCATGGAACAGGTAATAATCCACATAGCTGACCTGAAGGCGGTCCAGCTGCTCATCGAACACAGCCTGCGCCTCATCCGCCGTATTAACCAGCCATACAGGCAGCTTGGTTGCCAGATAATAAGAATCCCTTGCATACTTTGCCAGTATCCGCCCCAGGAACGGCTCGCTCTCCCCATCGTGGTAGGGATACGCCGTGTCTATGTAATTCACGCCGGCCTTCAGGGCCGTGTCCAGCATCTTCCCAGCCCTTTCCTGGTCAATGTCCCCGCTTTCCGTCTTGGGAAAGCGCATGCATCCAAACCCAAGCAGGGATACCTTGTCCTCAGCCTTCTGAAACCTCATTGTCCTGTATTGCATGATAAAATCCTCCTTTATTAGTAAATCATTCCCACACCATAGCCCCCAGGCTTTCCAGCAGCCCAAACATATAGTCCGTATACCGCTCCGCCACCTCAATGACCACAACATCCGGCTTAAGCTCCCTGACAGCGGCGGCGCAGTCTTCCGTACGGTAATCCATCAGTGTCGCCTGGGGATATTCCTTTGCAAAGTACTCCGCCATATGGACGCCGAAGGAATCCCTGAATATAAGAACGTTCCGTTCCTCATCCTGTACATCGGAAATGTAACGGGTGACTGTCTCCCTCTGGTTCTGGAAGTCCAGGGAATAGGTGATATCCTCACGGTAGTCCGCCACCTTCAGGAACGGGTCGTCATCATAATATTTCTGAAGGTTCAGCATGACGGCCAAATCCCCGCTAAAAGTTCCCCTGTCCTCTATGGTATATCCCATGTAGGACTCCGGGCCGAATTTTTCATGGTTGATATCCGTAATCAGCATCCGCGCTGCCAGGAAGGCGCCCATATCATTCCAATGGGTATCGTATTTGCGGTAAATCTGGCACCAGTTCTGGCTGGCCTGCCTGAATGACTCCAGCGGATAATACACATCGGCATCCGTATGTTCCTTAAGATAGGCGTATAAAAGGTCCGCCCTGGATTCCTCATTCACCACCTTAATGGAAGACGGCATGTATTCACTATACACCTGCTCCTTGTTGGGGACAATATATAAAATGAATTTTATTCCCCGGCTGTCAAGATTCCTGTCCGCCGACCGCAAAAAACCGGCAAACTGCTCCAGCTGTCCTTCTGAATAATGGTTGGTCCCCTGGTAATCCGCCAGGCTGTCCTCCATTTCCCCCTTTAACTTGTAAAACATCCACCCGTCCTTCCCCATGAGCACCGCATCCGAGGACACCTCGCCAAACACCCGTATATCCGCCAGCTTCACAAATGCCACCAGTGGGTTCTTAAAAGCCAGATGGTCGTTAAAGTAAGCATCATAAAGGCCAGAATACCGGGAAAGTCCCTGTATGTCCAGCACAGGTTTCTCCTGATAAACCCGGTTCTCATAATTCTCCGTATCCACATATCCCTTCAAGGGAATGAACAGAATACGTGGCAGCACCATCATTGCCAGGAACATGCCTGAAAATATGTATGCTTTCATCCGCTTATTCATCCAATGCCAACCTCCCTGCCGGACTGGGCCAAAAGCCCTAAAACCTGAAATAAATGAATGGATTATATGTACTGCCCACAGCCACCGCGATGCTGTATGCAAACAGCAGGATCAGCCCCGCTCCCTCCATAAGGGAAATGCCTTCCTCATCTGTCATATGGCGCCTAAGTCCCGGCGCCAGGGCCTGGACCGGGCCGCAAAGCACGATTCCAATCATCATGAATACCGTTGTTTTATGTGTCATGAACATGGAAATGTCATAAACCCCCGGTCTCATGGCAAACATCTGCCCAAGAAGCATGATTCCTCTTGTAAGGGAATCCGCCCGGAACATGGTCCATCCGATGACCGTGACAAAGAACATATACAGGAAACTTATGATTCCTGGTAAATGTTCCAGGCGTTTTTTCAGGAAAAGCCGTTCCGCCACCTGCAGGACGCCATAGTACAGGCCCCAGGCAATGAAGGACAGCCCGGCCCCATGCCAGAAACCGGTGCAAAGGAATACAATCATCAGGTTCAGGCAGGTGCGCATGGTTCCCTTCCTGCTTCCGCCTAACGGAATATACAGGTAGTCCTTAAACCAGCTGGACAGGGAAATGTGCCACCTGCGCCAGAACTCCCCCACATTCCGCGCCAGATACGGGTAATTGAAATTCTCCAGCAGATTAAAGCCAAGCATTTTCCCCAGCCCCACCGCCATATCGGAATACCCTGAAAAATCAAAGTAAATCTGAAGGGTATAGAGAATCCCGATGTACCAGCCCAGCCCTCCGCTGATCTGCTCCATGGGATGGGAAAGTACCTTATCCACCACACTTCCGAACTGGTTTGCAAGAATAAGTTTCTTGGAAAGTCCATAGATAAAGCGCCTGGCCCCGTAGGCAAATGTCTCAGGCGTCACACGGCGGTCATGGATACATGCGTCAAAGCCCCCATAGCGGACAATAGGCCCCTGAATCATTTTCGGAAAAAATAAAATATACAGCGCCAGGTGGGACAGGCGGCTTTCAGCCGGTATATCCCCCCTGTATACATCGATGACATAAGAAATCATCTGAAAGGTATAAAAGGATATGCCAATGGGCAGAAGCAGGTTCCTGGGCGCCATGATCTGCCTGCCGGACAATTTCCCCAGTAGGTCCGTAAAAAAATCAAAATATTTAAAATATCCCAGAAAGCCCAGGTTAAATACCAGAAGCAGGATCAGGACGGCGGGACGGCACCCAAAACCTTGAGACCGTGAATCCGCAGCCTTCCCCATGAGCCGCGCGCCACAGTAATTGACCAGAAGGGATAGCAGCAACACCCAGATGTACTCCTGTTCACCCCAGGCATAGAATATGAATCCGGCTGCAATCATGAACCAGTTTCCGGCCCTGGGGGGAAGTATTAAGTTGAGAATCAGGACACATGGCAGAAACAGCCATAAAAATATCATTGAACTGAACAGCATGGCGGGAGAATCCTCCTTTTTTAAGGCATGCCCAGGCGGGAATGAATGTCCAAAACTGCCTAGGTATGCGTACATGGAATCCCCATCCAGAAGGGCGGGGCGGAATCCGTACTATTATCCTACCATATCATTCTGTTCCAATCAACGGATATCTAAAAACCATGGCAAGGCATGAACCTGGATAGCTGAAGCATCTCAAGTCTTTGATTGTGCTGGACAGGCTTCTGTGATATAATTGTATGGTCAAAAAAACATTGGACTTAAGATGAAAGAAGGAAGTGTTATGGATTTAAAACTGCAGGTTAAGCAGACACAGACCCTGTCCCAGCGGATGATACAGTCGGCTGAGATTCTGCAGATGACCTCTCAGGAGCTGAATACCTATATTAATGAATTGGCATTGGAAAATCCTGTGATTGATATCGTGGAGCCTCCTGCCGGGAATCAGCAGAAGGAATCGATTGAGGAACAGCAGTGGCTGAATTCCTTTAATGAAGAGAACTATTACCTCTATCAGAGACAGAATAATGACGATGATTATGATTTTAAGAACAGCTGGAACATCAACACGGACGACGGCGAGACCTTACAGGATTACCTGTGGTCCCAGCTGGTTACCGAGGACTTTTCAAGCCTGGAAACCGACATGATTAAATTCATGCTGGAATCCCTGGACAACAAAGGCTACCTGGGGGAGAGCGTGGAGGATATCGCTTCTTACTTTCAGACCGACCTGTCTGTGGTGGAAGGACTTTTATATACCCTCCAGCAGCTGGACCCGGCAGGCGTCTGCGCCAGGAACCTGGAGGAATGTCTGTCGCTTCAGCTGGAACGGCGCCAGATGCTGACCCCTATCCTCAGTTCCATCATTAATGGCTGCCTGGAAATGGTGGCCAGGAACCAGATTCCCGCCATTGCAAGGAAGCTGCACCTGTCCCAGGCCGAGGCCGCCGGATACTGCCAGATCATCAAGTCGCTGAACCCCAAACCTGGAGTCTCCTTCAGCAGCAGGGAAAAGCTCAGATACATCATACCGGACGTGACCATTGTTAAATTCAAGGAACATTTTGACATACTTCTCAATGAGTCCATGTACCCGAATATAGAGATTAACAGTTACTACAGCCAGATGAACCGCAACCCCGATTCTGCCGAACTGAAGGAATACCTGAGTAACAAGATCCGCCAGGCGGAATGGGTGAGGCAGTGCGTGACCCAGAGGGGAAAGACCCTGATGCAGGTTTCCAAATCCATACTGGAACACCAGGAAGGCTTCTTTACCTACGGTCCCTCCCATCTGGCGCCCCTGAAGCTGGCTGACATTGCGCAGGAACTGGATATCCATGAGTCCACGGTCAGCAGGGCTGTAAGCAAGAAGTACCTCCAGTGTTCCTGGGGCGTATACCCCATGAACTTTTTCTTCTCCCGCAAAGTCTCTGTCCAGGAAAATACCGCTGACCCGGATAATGCCTCCGCCGTCACTGCCGCGGACATCAAACGAGCGCTCCGGGAAATCATAGACGCCGAAGATAAGAAAAAGCCCTACAGCGACCGCCTGCTGGGCGAAAAGCTGGCTGAACGCGGTATCTCCATCTCCAGAAGGACGGTTGCCAAATACCGCGAAGAAGAAGGGATTGCAGATGCCAGCGGACGGAAGGAATATGTGTGACAATCGTGCATGGCCGCGGGGAAAACCATAGCTTCCCCGTGGTTTTTAACTGTCTCCCGTCAAAGCGGGTAGCTGGTGTTTCAATCCATCATCTGAATAAGGTAAAAATAAAAAATAATTTTTTGTATTTTCACTTGACAATTGGGCAAAAACTGGGTAAAATATTAGCGTTGTCGGCATGATGATGAAGAACAGGATTGTTCCTCAGAATCTGCGGATAGATGCCCAGATAGCTCAGTTGGTAGAGCAGAGGACTGAAAATCCTCGTGTCGCTGGTTCGATTCCGGCTCTGGGCACTAAGGCACTTATCTGTTATGGATAGGTGCTTTTTTATTGCCAAAAAGTACGTAAATACGTTGTTTTAGGGGGATTTATCCACAAAAGATTTATTTCAGGTAGATGTTGTCAAGGTGGGAATTGCAGTTTTGAACGGCGATTATTTCATGTGCAAAGTGCTCATATCTTTTCGTGGTTTCAATGCTTTTATGACCCATTAAAATGCTTAAATCGTAGACACCAGTATTTCCCGTTCTCCTGTAGTTATCAATGCAGAAATTGGGACAGATAATCTTCCAGCAACATTTTGGAAATATACCCCAAGGGGACTAAACGGTCTTTGGAAACCTTCCCGGTGACCTGTAACGCACCACGGTCAAAATCCAGCCCCTTTTTTACTAATGTGCATACCTCGTTCTGCCTAATATCAGAGTCCAGCATTAAAGCGATTATAGCCTTATTTCTGGTAGTCAGCCACAGGACGGAGAATTTTGCGGAATCCAATAAATATTGTATCTCAGCAGAAGAAAGCACATGGACATTCTTTTTGGGAGTTTTAGGAACCTTTATCTTTACCGGGTCAAAGCTAAGACCATATCAGCATGTACCCATCTAAGGAATATTCGGGTATTTCTGACAGATGTAAAAATAGTTGCCTTGGAAAGATTTAGGATAATTTGTTCTAAATGTCAATAGTACAAATATTATTTTGATAAATAAGCACCAGAGACAGGAACCTAAAGTCTCCGGGTCTGCTGGTGCTTTCTGATGTAAAATCATATGGTAAGAGTAATTAATATTTACTTTTAATCATGTCATAATTAATGCTGTAAGTATATGATCAAATATAGTATAATAGATTTGCTGTCTACCCTATACCGCGCAGCGGAAAGGGGTGTGCAACATGTCTAATGTATTAAACTTCCTGGTTTCGGTCATGGCAAGTGTAGCTGGTTACTACATATGCAAATGGTTAGACCGGAACCGTAAAGACAGCTAGCCAAAAAGAAGCCCCAAAGACTGGTACTCTTTGGGGCTTTGTTTAGTGCAACATATGTACTAAACTTCCTGGTATTATTATATTATACCAATCCTGCAAATATGTCAAGTGGCGTTAAATGACTTAAATATACTGCCTTTTAATTTTTAATTATCTGTTATGGATAGGTGCTTTTTTTATTTATTGTAAGATTTCCGCCATTGTAAAAACCAGGGAAGTCTGATACTATAAGTTATTATAGAAAAAGAGGTTCAAAGGAAAAGCAAATGAACAGACGTCGTAAAAAGAAAGAATCGCCCGTAAAGATGGTATTTCTTATCCTGATTGCTGTACTTGTGATGGTTGCAGCTATTTATGTGGTTATTTCCGTGTTTGGGAAAATCAGTTCGGATTATAAGCAGCTGGATTTTTCCAGGGAGGAAGAAACCATGGATATAACCATCGATACAGATGAGGAACCTTCTGTGGGATGGAATGAGACAGACCAGGGATGGATGTATTATCTGGATGCAAAAAGTTTTGTTAAGGATCAGTGGAAGGATATAGATGGATTCCTGTATTATTTTAATGAGGACGGGTTCATGGTTACCGGGCAGTTAAAACAGGATGGGCAGATATATACACTCCACGATACCAAGGGGTATCTGAAAAATATTGAGACTGATTTGGATTATGTTCCTGAGAGTACAGGGGAGAACCTGGACAGCCTGGTAAGGACCAATGCGTTTTGGTGTTTTCTTAAAGATGAGGAAGGGACAGGCCTGTTTAGGACAATCCTATACAGGAAGACCGTGGAGAATAAAATCATGGTCCTTGGAGGGGAAACATCCCCTGAGAAGACTACAAGGTATTCCATGCGGGCTTATGGTGATTATGTATATTATCTGCCTAAGGTGAAGGAAAGCCAGCTGACGCGCCTTTCAGAGGCCGAGAAAGGGCTTTGTGATAAGCTGTTCCGCATGAGGCCGGGAAGTAATGTAAAGGAATTGATTGCTGAGCAGGTAGACGGTTATATGGTGTTCAATGATACCATTTATTATGCACAGGCAGGACAGATCCATTCTGCCGTATCCGGGGTGGAGATAGCTGCCGGGGAAGGGAAGTATTCAGTTGTAATTAAGGATGACAGCTGCTATCTGGTGGATGAACTGGGGAATCCGGCTGTGGCCGACAGTGGAAATAGTGTTGCTGTGGGTGACCGGATTTATAGGATAGAGGAAGACGGTGAGATTAAATATGTGAAGCATGGACAGCTTACCATTGATGGAAGGACATATTATCTCAGCGGCAGCGGGTCAAAGGCAACTGTTAATTCAAAACAGGATAGCAATGACACCGTCCTTATCAGGGAAACTTATGGTGTACAAAGTTACTGTATTGTGGATAATCAGATTTATTACAGCAGTTATGTGGATAAGGGGAGTGGAGGCGAATGGTACAGTAGGATATTTAGGACGGATTTAGATGGACAGAATAAACAGGCTTTGTCAGAACCCTTTCCCGGTGTTATCCAGAATATGTATTATTATGAAGATGAGGGCGAGATATTTGGGGAATACCATCCCTCTATCTGGAGCGGATCTTATGGAGTTGCGGCGGTTATATCACGGGACGGGACTATTTATAAGATAAATGATGCATCGGCCAGGACCGGTAAGCATGTGGATGGGAATGATATGCTGGAGATTGTAATGGCTAAAGACGGCAAGGTCATCTGCCTGTGGCATGATTGTGATTGGAGTAAAAGCAGCGGAATAACAAGTGTGCTTTGGAGTAAGGCGGTTGAATTAAATGGGGCTGACAGAAGTCTGATTGATATGGCTGCTATAGATGTGTCAAAGGAAGAAGAGAGCAGCCAGGGAGGGGATGAGGTAATCGTACCCATAGAGACATTGCCAGGAGAGATACCTGCACAGACCATGGCGCCAGGCAGCCAAGCTGCGAATCCAGGTAATCAGGTTGGGAATCCGGGCAGTCAGGGTGCGAATCCAGGCAGCCAGGGGACGAATCCAGGCAGCCAGGCGGGGAATCCGGGCAGTCAGGGGACAAATTCAGGTAGCCAGGCTGGAAATCCGGCCATGCCGGGTGGCACTGTGGCAGGAACCGTTAAACCGGGTCAGGAGGTCACGGTTCCGGTGCCTACGATTCCGCCGGCAACAGAATCCACTGATGAGGTCAGGATTGTACCGATTGGTTAGGAGATATATTGATTGATGAACTGGAATACCTTATCCCAGTAGGCTGGGCCGCCCACCATGGCAGATTTTACGTGGGCGGCGCCTTCTACTGCAAGGTATTCCTTTTTGCTGTTACAGGCATCATAGAGTGTCCTGGACATCTCAAAGGGGACGAACCTGTCTTCTGTGCCATGGATGAAGAGAATCGGGACTTTTGCCCTGGAGACACATTTGACGGCATCAGCGTCTTTTAACCTATATCTGTTTTTTATGAAGTTGACCAGACCTGCACTGGTAAGGGCCGGAAATGCCGGCAGGCGGAACTGTACGTTCAGCTGGTATTTCAGTACATCCCATGCAGATGTGTATCCACAGTCTTCCACGACTGCTTTTACATTGGAGGGCAGGTTTTCTCCTGCAGCCATCATGACGGTGGCAGCACCCATGGATACACCGTATAGGATAATTTCTGCCTGGGAATCTTTTTCCATAATCCAGTGGATCCAGCTTATGATATCCAGACGGTCATGCCAGCCCATGCCAACGTAGGCGCCTTGGCTTTGACCATGGCCCCTGGCATCAGGCAGCAGCAGATGGAAGCCCTGACGGTAAAAGGCCAGGGCCTCTTCATGGAACCACAGGCCGGAATCTGCATATCCGTGAACCAGGATTACCCAATGGCTGCCTGTACGGGCCTGGAGGGATGCCTGACTTTGATTGCCTGTTTTAGTGTTCATGCACAAATAAGCATGGAGTTTTAGATTATCAAAGGAATACAGATATCTGTCCTGGTATTGTCGGATTAGATGGCTGCCTGCTTCAGGGGCTTGCCTGTGCCGCTGAGGAATCTGATTGTGCCGCAGGGGAATCTGTCTGTGCCGCTGAGGAACCTGATTGTGCTGCTGGGGAATCTGTCTGTGCCGCTGAGGAACCTGATTGTGCCGTTGGGGAATCTGATTGTGCCGTTGGGGAATCTGATTGTGCCGCAGGGGAATCTGTCTGTGCTGCTGGGGCACCTGATTGTCAGGCTGTATGGTGTCTGGTGTAGGTTTCAGCAGGGATGATTTGTCTGTTTTGGCATCCAGGGCAATGTGATACAGATATCCACCGGTTAAAAGACACGCGGCGCTTACAGCAGCTGGGATTCCTATCAGATATGACTTCATTTGACATGCCTCCTTACTCCTTACTGTCTTTTGGCTGGCAGATCCTATCAGGTTGGTTCATCCTCATCAAAATCCACAATCACATAAAATCCTCTGGAATTTTCACGGATTTCCTTTATGATGCCATATTCGGATCTGATGCGGTACCTGGAAGGAAAGCAGCCGGACATGGCTACAGCGGGGTCAATGATATAACTGTAGCTGCTGGTTCCCTCCCGCTCAATGATTTTGACCTTGTCGCCTTCCTGTACAAGGCCCTGGCGTTCCATTTTAAATTCTATGGTCCTCAAATGGATTTCACTTCCTTCCCTACTTCATCGCATACCATGCTTATATAATCGGATAAGGTATTGTTCTGGCATCCCACGATGTAATGGTTACAGCGGTTCACCGGGATAAGTATCTTATATGCCTTGCTGGAACCGATGGAGGCTGCCATGGCTGGAGTGATTTCTCCCAGCAGGGAATTGGCCATGACGATACCGATGGGACCTATGATGATATCCGCATCCTGGGCATTGACAATGGCGGGATTCTCGCCGGTTGCCCCATAGGTTGCCCCTGCCTTCAACATGGCGGAGGTGGCAATACTGTTGGTTCCGATTGCATATGTCTCCAGTTCAGGAAAACGTTTCTTCAGCTGTTCAATTACAGATCTTCCCATCTTGCCGCCCTGGCCGTCAATAATAACGATTTTCATGTATTCACCTTCTTTTGTCTTATCTAGTGCCGCCCGGCACTATCTGTATATGGTCCTGAGGATATATTTTAACAGAAATAAGGCGGAAAGTAAATGTTATCCACAATTTGAAGGCTGATTATGCGGCATGGGTGGATAACTTTTATGGACATCGTGGAAGTTTTTTGTCAGCATTGGGGGATAATCCCTTTTCCTCTGGTCAATACGCCGGCAATCTTACCATACCCGGCGGATACAATGGCTGCAATGATGGGGGAGTTTTATTTTAGGACGGAGCATCATCATTTAAGCCTTGACAAATCATGGCCAAATGCTATAATCAAAACTAGCAGAAATGCAGTTAATGGCGTTGAAGGAATCAGTAGTCAATGGGAAGTATCCAGAGAGCGGCCCCTTTGGTGGAAGGGCTGTATACCGAAGATTGATGAAGACCGGTCCTGAGCCGTGTCAAGGATACCATGCCGGTCATCTGTTGGATGACGGTAACAGGAACCCAAAGCATTAATCGGATTCCCGGGAGGAAATGACACCGTATCCCGCGTTAAGGGACCAATGAGTGAAAATCAAGGTGGAACCGTGTATATGCACCCTTGGACATAGGGATATGTCCAGGGGTTTTTCTTTACCCATTCCGGCGGATGGACATATACTGAGAGAAAACATGATAACCACAAAGGATGCCGGAATTATTTCCTGGGGAATGAATTTTCAAACACACCCTAGAGAGGATGAAAGGAGTAATAGCATGAAGATTATTTTACCGGACGGAAGCGTACAGGAAGCAGAGGATGAGTTAAGGGCCATCCGCCACACAGCATCCCACGTGCTGGCACAGGCAGTGAAGAGGCTGTACCCGGAGACAAAGCTGGCAATCGGACCGGCCATTGATGATGGGTTTTACTATGATTTTGACAGGGAGGGCGGATTCACGCCTGAGGACCTGGAGAAACTGGAAGCTGAGATGACAAAGATTGTAAAGGAAAATCTTCCGGTTAAGCCATTTGTGCTTCCCAGGGATGAGGCAGTCAGGTTCATGGAGGAAAAGGCAGAGCCGTACAAGGTGGAGCTAATCCAGGACCTGCCTGACGAGGAAACCATCAGCTTCTATCAGCAGGGCGAGTTCGTGGACCTGTGCGCAGGACCCCATATCATGTATACAAAGGGTGTGAAGGCGTTTAGGCTTACCAGTATTGCAGGCGCTTACTGGAGAGGAAGCGAGAAGAATAAGATGCTTACCAGGATTTACGGTACTGCATTTGCCAATAAGACGGATTTAGAGAATTACCTTACCATGATGGAGGAGGCTAAGAAGCGCGACCACAGGAAGCTGGGCAAGGAACTGGGCCTGTTCATGTTTGCTGAGGAAGGTCCTGGTTTCCCGTTCTTCCTGCCAAAGGGTATGACCCTTAAGAATACGCTGATTGACTACTGGCGTGAAATCCATCAGAGGGAAGGATACCAGGAGGTTTCCACCCCCATTATACTGAGCCGTAAGCTGTGGGAAAATTCCGGTCACTGGGATCACTATAAGGATAATATGTACACAACCGTCATTGATGAGGAGGATTATGCGGTTAAGCCCATGAACTGTCCGGGCGGCATGCTGGTGTATAAGAACCAGCCTCATTCCTACCGCGACCTGCCCCTTCGTGTGGGCGAGCTGGGTCTGGTCCACCGCCATGAGAAGAGCGGCCAGCTTCATGGTCTGATGCGTGTGCGCTGCTTTACACAGGACGATGCCCATATCTTTATGAGGGATGACCAGATAGAGGATGAAATCAAGGGTGTTACCAGGCTGATCAATGAAGTATATACCCAGTTTGGATTTGAGTATTTTGTGGAACTGTCCACAAGGCCGGAGGATTCCATGGGATCTGACGAGGATTGGGAGATGGCTACAAACGGCCTTAAAAAGGCGCTGGATGATATGGGGCTGGAATACATTGTCAACGAGGGCGACGGCGCATTCTACGGGCCTAAGATTGACTTCCACCTGAGGGATTCCCTGGGCAGGACATGGCAGTGCGGCACCATCCAGCTGGATTTCCAGATGCCTCAGAGGTTTGACCTGGAGTACACGGCGGAGGACGGTTCCAAGAAGCGTCCGATTATGATCCACCGCGTATGCTTTGGCTCCATTGAGCGTTTTATCGGTATCCTGATTGAGCATTTTGCTGGTAAGTTCCCGGTATGGCTGGCTCCTGTACAGGTTAAGGTCATTCCTGTTTCTGAGAAGTCCATGGAATATGCAACGGGCGTTTATGAGAAGCTGAAGGCAGCCGGTATCCGCACGGAGTTAGACCACAAGGATGAAAAGGTTGGATATAAGATCCGTCAGGCCCAGCTTGAAAAGGTTCCTTATATGCTGGTGCTGGGTGAGAAGGAAGCGGCAGAGGGCGCTATCACGGTAAGAAGCAGGGATAAAGGTGATTTAGGCGCTGCTGTATTGGAGGATTTCATTGCTGATATCAAGAAGATGGTCGAGGCAAAGGAAAAATAAGGTTTTACAGCAGACGGCTGACAGGCAGCGGTAAAGTTTCATGTTAAAAAGGCTGGGCTTATGTTTTTAGCCCAGCCCTATTAATACTATGATATAAGTGTTAAAATAGGGGTGTATAATTAAATAGGGGACAGAGGATAGTCTGGTGGTTTCCTTCGGAAATAAATCCGGGAGGGAATGTAATATGGATACACATGAGGTGTTGACATTGGTGCTGGTTATATTAGCAGCATTGACTTACATAGATAATCATCAGAATAGAAAATAGCTATCCTCTATCGCAACTAGAGGATAGCCCATAACTAAAAATTATGCAGTTATCCGAAGCGCAATCATCAGACATACGACAGTCTTTTGATTCCCTCTAGGTTAATTATACACAGGGTGCTTGGTTTTTTCAAGTACCCTTTTGAATCCTGATTATGATGATAACAGCAACGATAGCAGCGGCTGGAGATAAAAGGAGGCGGACAGGTGCCAGGTGATAAGAAAGCATTTCCCAAATTTGTAATCATATATAATGAGATATTAGGACTGATACAGCAGGGGCTTTATCCTGAGGAAAGCAAACTGCCGCCGGAGGAAGAACTGGCGCTGCAGATGAATGTGAGCAGGATGACCCTTCGGAAATCCCTGAACCTGTTAAAGGAGGATGGTATCATTGAAGCCAGGCATGGTATGGGTAATTACGTCAGGAAGCAGACCGTGAAGGCTGAGGTGGGGATGGAGAAGCCGGGCAGTCCGGTCAGGAAGGTATTAAGACGCCAGCCGGATCAGATGGAGTTCTCCATGGAATTAAGGCCGGCCAATGAATATATACAGCATATCTTTAAGCGGAAAGGGTCGGTTTCACTGGAGGCCAGGCGCAGGTTCAGGTTCCAGGGAGTGATGATCGGTTATTCCTATTCCGCAATCCTGGCGGATGTGCTGGATGGCTATGAACTGGATTTAAACAAGGAGGAACAGGTTCAGAGATTTCTGGAATGTGATATCTATGAGCATTTCCACCGGGTGAGGATGGAGATGAAGGTGACGGCAGAAGGCCAGAGCATTGAGGAAGAGGAGTTTTACCGCCCGGAACGCCTGTTTCTGATGATTTTTGAGGAAATATATAACCAGAAGGGTGAAATGCTGGTATTCACAAAGCATTTCATCCCATATGAGGAAGTGGATATACTTCTGAATTGGTATCATTAGGATTATAGGAAAAAAGCCCAAAAGACATGGGCTTTTTTTGTTTGTTCTGACGAAAAAGACATGGGGAACAGATATATGGTTGACAAACATTGACAATAGAAGTATATTCTATACAACTAAATATACTACATAGTGAAAAATATAGTAGGAGGTATAAAAAATGAATGATGAAAACAATGTCAAACGGGTGATTCCCATGATTATGCTGGTGTTTATTTCAAGCGCCACCATGATTAGCGTCATCAACATTATTTCCCCGCAGCTTACAGTGGATTTTGGAATCAGCCCTACCACGGTAAGTCTTCTTAGCATGACGGTCATGCTGATGATGGGGGTCGCGTCGGTTGCCTATTCCACGTTGTCGGATTACCTGAGTATCCGCAGATTGATGATATTTGGGGTTTGTCTGCTGGATGTGGGGGCGGTTATGGGATTTCTGGCAGCGGGAAGGAGTTTTTACATGCTGCTGGGGGCGTCTGCCCTGATGATTACGGGAGGGACCTGCGGTTCCGGGCTGATGATCATCCTGGTGAGCAGGTACATAGGGGAACGGGAGCACGCCAGATATTATGGATTTAATACGGCCTGCGTGTCCATCTCACAGGCGTCCGGTATCCTGCTGGGAGGTTTTTTTGCAACTTATATCGGATGGAAGTATGCGTTCCTGATTCCACTGGTCTCGCTGGCAGCCCTTCCGTCCATCTGCAGGTATGTGCCGGACGAAAGGCTGAATCAGGAGGGCAGGCTGGATATTGCGGGGCTGGTGCTGTTGGTGGGGTTCACCTTCCTCATATCCATGTATTTTAATATGGGGAGCATGGGGTATCTGCTGCTGTCAATGGTGGTGCTGGCGGTATTTTTTATCTATATATCCAAGAGCGGGCGGGCGTTCATCAATATGGATTTTTTCAGGAACAGGAATTATGTGACAGCCATACTGCTGGTGGCGCTGACATTTGGAATCCAGAATTCATTTTCATTCCTGTTCCCCTTCATGGCCCAGGGGATATATCAGGTTACCCTGGATAAGGTTTCCCTGATACTGCTGCCAAGCTACGTTTTTGCGGCAGTCATAGCAATGAACAGCGGCAGGATTGTTACCCGGTTTAAAAGCTTCCGTACCTTATGCGGGGCATTGATCCTGGTGGCAGCGGCCCTTGCCTTTGGGGCGTTGGGTACGGACAGGGGCGTGTTGGCGTTAGGAATCTGCGCTTGTCTGTTTGCAGGCGGCTTTGCATTGGTGTATGCGCCATTTATGGAAATCGTGATTTTCACACTGGCGCCGGAGCAGGTGGGGGTGGGAATCGGGTTCTTTAACCTGATGACCAGTATTGGTCCCTCGCTTCTGATTACACTTACGGGCAGGATGATGTCTGCCAGGGGGCTGGCGGAGGGGCCTTCACTGGCAAAAGGAAATGCGGGGCTTTACAGCAATATCCTTCTGGTGTTCATGGCTGTGCTGTTGGTTGTATTTATTATTTTGAGAGTGAAAAAGAATGATTATTTAAGGGAGGATCAGAAATGAGCGTAAGGATGTGGAGAAAGAATGGACCGATGGTTTCAGTGGAAGGAAGAAGGGGATATTTTGATGTGGCGTATGGGCAGGATTCACCGTCCCAGAAGCTGGATGTGTTCCTGCCTGAGGGACAGGGGCCTTTCCCGGCCATCATCAGCATCCATGGCGGCGGGTATGTGGCCTGCGACAAGCGCCAGAAGGAGATGATAGAACCGATGCTTGCAGGACTTGAGCGGGGGTTTGCAGTGATTGGGCTGAATTACAGGCTTGCAGGGGAGGTTGGGTTTCCGGAACCGGTCAGGGATATTAAACGGGCCATACGCTTCATAAAGGCTAATGCAGAGGAATGGGGCATCTGTCCGGACCGGCTGGCTGCATGGGGCGGGAGCGCAGGAGGATATATGACCCTGATGGGATGCCTGTGCGCACAGGACAGGTATTTTGACAGTGAAACAGACCCGTACAGGGAAATGGACGCGGGCCTGGCAGCCGGGGTGGCCTGGTATCCCCAGACCGACTTTTTGACGGCTGACGAGGAACTGGAAACCAATTGTATCATAGGACGTTTCCTTGGATCCGATGGCGCGGACCGGGATGAGAGTGAGTATGAACCTGCGTTTCCGCTGACGGAGGACAGCATTTTCCCATTCCATAATCAGGAGGATGGGGTGTGCACCCTGTTCCTGGGGGCGAATCCGGGAAGCGGGGAGGAGGTGGTAAGGACGGCCAGCCCTATCCATCATATCCATAGGAATATGCCGCCGCTCTTCATCCAGCATGGAAGCGGGGACCAGATACTGCCCATGCAGCAGTCTGTCCGCTTTGCCATGAAGGCAAATAAGGTCTGCGGGGAGGAGCGGGTGAGGCTTCAGATCCTTCCCGGGGCCATCCACTCTTCCGTTCTTTTTGAGACGGAGGAGAATATTAATAAGGTGCTGGATTTCATTGGGGCTGCGGTGGGGGAATAGGAGATAGGCTTTAGGATGAAACTATATATGTTTAAATAGGTTTCCGGGGGTGTGGATGGAGGGAGTGAATATCCAGATAGGCATTGGATCATGAATAAGGCTCCACTCCATGCATCATATCCTCCAGCTGCCCTGGGGTCAGAAGGAGTTTTCCGCCGGACAGGGCCAGCATGTCCTTTTGTGCCATTTCCTTCAGGATACGGTGGATTGTACGTAGGGAACAGCCGGTTTTTGTTGCCAGGAACTCGCGGTTGAGTTTCAGGCAAAAGATTCCGTTTACAGGGGAAACCTTGCCGGCTTCCTGGCAGATGATGTACATGCACCGCTGTCCGTAGGACATTAACAGGTAACGGCGGCTGGAATTCAGCTGCAGGGATAGCTTTTTCATCAGCAGCCTGGTGCGGAAGAAGAGGGCGGTGCTGTCCGCGCTGAGCCACTTAAGATAGAACCTGGGGGGAATGGTAAGGCAGACGGATGGTTCCCAGGCCCTCACCGTCACATAGCTTTCCGTGTCTTCTGAAAAAAGCTCATAGTCGCCTACAATATCAAAGGGGGACAGATCAAAGAAACTGTAGGGAATGTCCCCAGCCTTTTCCTCAATGGCCTGAAGCCTGCCGGACACAAGGATATAGACCGTGTTGCAGGGCGCTCCGGCCTGGATGAGAAGCTGGCCCGCCGGGAAGGTCTGGAGGGTCAGATAGTTGCGGATTAGGGGCGGTCAGGTTGAAAAGAATGACTCGATGGTCGGATAGCAGTCATACTTCCTGCAGTTTTTTAGTATGCGTTCCCAGGTCATGATGGATTCCTCGGTAAAAAAGTGATATAATTGGAAAAAAGGTGACATTTGGCATTTTTAATTACTTACATTGAGTTTAAAATAAAACCAGATGAAATGCAAGAGAAAGAGGAGGTTTATATTATGGGAACACCACACAATAGCGCTGCACCAGGGGAAATCGCAAAAACAGTATTGATGCCGGGAGATCCGCTGAGGGCGGAATTCATTGCCAAGAACTGGCTGACCGATGTGAAGTTAGTGAATCAGGTCCGCAACATCTATGCATTTACAGGCAGATACCAGGGCAAAGAGGTTACTGTCATGGCCAGCGGCATGGGGATGCCGAGTATCGGTATCTATTCTTATGAGCTGTTCACTCAGTATGGGGTGGAGCGGATCATCCGTATCGGTTCCGCAGGCTCATATACGGAAAGGCTTAAACTGTATGATGTTGTCCTGGCAGAGGAATGCTGGAGCGAGTCCAGCTTCGGAAGGACCCAGAACGGTGATGAGGCAGATGTTAAATATCCGGATGCAGACCTTAACAAGGTGATAATGGAAGCCGGGAAGGAATGCGGGATTGAGGTGAAGCCTGCAAAGATACACTCCAGCGATGTTTTCTACAGTGAGCCTGGAATGGATGGTTTTAAGGAAATCCATGAAAAGCATGGCTGTGAATGTGTGGAGATGGAGAGCTTTGCACTGTTCCACAATGCCAGGGTACTGGGAAAGAAGGCTGCCTGCCTGCTTACCATCTCTGATTCCATGGTGACCGGGGAGAAGACAAGCGCAAAGGAGCGTCAGGAGGCATTTGGCAATATGATGGAAGTTGCGCTTAAGGCAGCTGCCATGATGGAGGATTAAGACGGGATGGGAAAATTCAAACGTGTATTTGTGATTGTAGTTGATTCTTTCGGAGCCGGCAATGGAAAGGATGCAAAGGATTACGGGGACCAGGGCGCGGATACCATGGGGCATATCGCTGACAGCGTGGACCATTGGGAGATTCCTAACTTACAGCGCCTGGGGCTTGCCAACCTGCACCCGTTAAAAGGGGTGGAGCCTGTTACACAGCCCGCCGGATATTATACTGTCATGAATGAGGAAAGCTGCGGCAAGGATACCATGACAGGACATTGGGAGCTGATGGGGATTAAGACCGTGAAGCCATTCGTGACATTTACGGAGACAGGATTCCCGCAGGAGCTGATTGAGGAGTTAGAGAAACGCACTGGACATAAGGTAATCGGCAATAAGAGTTCCAGCGGAACCGAGATACTGGATGAGTTGGCAGAGGAAGAGATTGCCACCGGGCATATGATTGTTTATACATCCGCGGACTCCGTACTGCAGATATGCGGCAATGAGGAAACCTTTGGCCTGGATGAGCTGTACCGCTGCTGTGAGATTGCAAGGGAACTGACCATGAGGGATGAGTGGAGGGTGGGACGTATCATCGCCAGGCCCTATGTGGGGAAGAAAAAGGGTGAATTTAAACGGACCAGCAACCGCCATGACTATGCGCTTAAGCCAACCGGAAGGACTGCATTGGATGCGCTGAAGGACAATGGATATGAGGTTATTTCCGTTGGTAAGATAAGGGATATCTTTGACGGGGAAGGCATCACCAAGGCATATAAGTCCAAAAGCTCTGTCCATGGCATGGAGCAGACCGTGGATATCATAAGGGATGAGGAGTTTGAGGGTCTTTGCTTCGTGAACCTGGTGGATTTTGACGCGTTGTGGGGACACCGCAGGAATCCGGAAGGGTATGCAAAAGAAGTGGAGATGTTTGATGTGAAGCTGGGGGAGGCGCTGGCTGGTCTTAGGGAGGACGACCTTCTGATGATTACGGCCGACCACGGCAACGACCCAACCTACTCAGGCACGGACCACACCAGGGAGCAGGTGCCCCTTCTGATGTATTCGAAGAAGTTTGAGGGAGCAGGAAGGCTGGAGGAAACGGATACATTCGCAGCCGTTGGAGCTACCATTGCGGAGAACTTTGGCGTGAAGATGCCGGAGGGGACCATTGGGGAGAGTATATTGGGGAAGTTGGTTTGATGAGCTGCTAATGTTTGTGGTGCCGGAATCCCTACAGGCATTAAAAGCACCTCTCCAGCAATAAAATCAGAAATGCAATAAGCCCAATGACATAAACAGTGGACTTCCATAATTGCCACATATTTTTGAAGAGTTCTTTAACTTCCTGCTTCATTCTTGCATTTCCTTTCTAAATATGCTATATTTGATGTAGGAAGGAAGGGGCCTAAGCCCCCGCCTTACTCGAACAGTTTTATCAATATGTATATCCATCCAACAATGGATACTACACCTATGACGAGCTTCTCAAGTTGTGCTACCAACTTTTGAAGCTCTTTTACTGTCTCTGTAAGATTTTGGATGAAACGGTACATCGGCTTCACCTCCCTCCTACCCTTATATGATATTATATGATTCACCATATATCAATTGTTTTTTCCTTTTGAAGAGGATGAAGAGGAATAACTTAGGCAGACTGCTGGTCCATAGCGCACAGATACCCATCAAACCCATGAAAATCCACCCTTCATTGTTTCTATCTAAGGAGCCCGTTATGACTTCAAAGAAAAAAGTAAGCTATATAAAAAGACATTTCCTAATATTGTTCCTGCTGGTAGTCATATTGGTGGGAATCATGGGGACCGCAATCATACGTTTTTCTAAAGGTGTGGTGGGGAATGAGATTATTAAATTACACCAGGCTATATTGAAACAGTCTGCCAATGGTACGGCGGATACGCTGGGCTCCCTGAAGGAGAGCCTTTCTAATATTGCCCAAAATGCCAGGGTGACACAGTGGCTGGCCCAGGAGGAAAAAACAGCGTATGCAGAAGCTGGCTGGACACAGGATACTGGTGATTCCATGGACGGATATGTGGACGGGCTTGTGCAGGATGAGATTTATAAGAATTATAAGCGGGGGAATATTTTCAGGATTTATATCTATGACCTGCAGGGACTGCGATACAGCAGTGACCGGCCGGTGGTTACCTGGGAAACTGCCATGGATTATATTAAAAAGGCAGCGCCGGTGGGGGAGGATATGCCGGATTATGTGCTGTTAGACGGACCTGTCCGCAGCGATGAGGGGGGTCTGTACAGGCATGGTTTTTATCTGATAGAACCAGTCAAGGACCTGCTCAGTGAACAGGTGGAGGGGTATGTGCTGATGCATTTCAGCGAGAAGGTCCTGTATGATTCATACTCGGATATGAGGGGGAAGGACAGGAAGTTCTGTATTGTCAGCAACAGCGGAACCCTTGTTTCAGGGGAGAATAAGAGCGAGATTGGCGGATGGCCGGCTGTTGGGGAACCGATGATGGGTCCTGGACAGGAATCAAAGCAGGCGCTGGACCATGGGCTGTACCAGATGGACCATGGGCTGTACCAGACAACAGGCCAGGGGCCAGATCAGGAACCGGGAAAGCTGCCGGCAGGAGGCCTGACTCAGGATTCGGGCACATCCGGTTTCATCCCTGAGGCCGGATACCGGACCGTGGCGGACCAGGGACAGGATTATATGTATTTTTATGAAAATATCCTGGGAACGGACTGGTATCTGATGGAGCGGATTAATGTACATGAGATATGGGCGACACTTGATAGGACCGGGTATTTCAGCCTCCTTTTGATTGCAGCCTTTGTGCTGTGCCTGTATCCCCTGACTATATTTTCCAGGAAGCGGATCATCAAACCAGTGGATAAGATTAAGGATAAGATGAGCCAGGTGGCAGAGGGACGGTTTGATGTGCGGATCAGCAGCCAGGAACGGGGGAAGGGTGAGTTTGCGGAGATTGCGGATTCTTTTAATTACATGGTGGACCGGCTGGAGAAGCAAGTGGAGGAGATACGGGCCATGGACCGCAAGAAGCACCTGCTGGAACTGGATTTCCTTCAGGCCCAGATTAACCCGCATTTTATATACAATACCTTAAGCTCCATCCGGTTTTATGTGGAGATGGGGAAAAATGAAGAGGCAGAGGACATGCTGATTGATTTCTCCAAAATCCTCAGGAAGACGCTGTCCCGGACCGAACAGTTCATTACACTGCGGGAGGAAATGGAGACGCTGAGACATTATGTTAACCTTCAGAAGGCGAGGTACAGGGAACGGGTCGAGGTAGTGTTTGATGTTGAGGAAAGCACGCTTCCAGCCCTTGTACCGGATTTCATCCTCCAGCCCATTGTGGAGAATGCAATTTTCTACAGCCTGAAGGAGGATAAGGTATGCCATATAAGGATAAAAAGTTATATGGACCAAGGAAACCTTTGTGTCAGCGTGAAGGATGACGGGGTTGGGATGGATGCTGAGAAAATCAGCACGGTCCTGAATAAGGATATGAACATCAACAAGGTAGGGATTAAGAATGTGAATGAGCGTCTGAAACTGAATTTTGGGGATGTATACGGGCTGAAAATAATAAGCGAGGAAGGCCGGGGAACGGAGGTTATCCTGGTGATGCCTTCCACCACTGAAAGGAAGCGGCTGAGATGAAGATATTGATTGTGGATGATGAAACCCCTATCCGGGAGTGGATTCAGTTCAGTATTGAGCGGGGCGGGAACCCTGAGTTTGAGATTGCGGCGGTGGCTGAAAGCGGGAATGAGGCATTTGATATGGCTCTTAAGCATCAGCCGGATGTGGTGATTACGGATATTAAAATGCCGGGCATGGACGGGATTGAATTGATGAAGAAGGTCCTGGAGGTCAGCCCTTATACGAATTTTGTCATCCTGACCAATTACGCCGAGTTTTCCTATGCCAGGGAGGCTGTGACCTATGGCGCCAAGAAGTATCTGCTTAAGTCGGAGCTGCGTGGACGTGATATCCTCAGCACGTTGGAGGAAATATACGGGGAAATACAGGAGAAGGCCGGGAATAAGGAAAAGGACTGTTATTCCAACGGTTATCTGGATATCTTTGACTGTTATTATAATCTGGATAATAAGGAGTTCCTGGAGGATTTCTGGAAAAGGCATGGCTTCAGGCCCGGGGAGCTGTTCCTGGTTACGGCGTTTGAACAGAGGGACGGCGTGAGGCAGAAGGAGGTAATGGACCGGCTTGTGGGGGAGAGGAAAATCCATGCCATTGGCCCGGCCCTGAAAAACAGGAGCATTTACCTGATATTCCAGGCTGGGAGCGGGGAAGAACTGACGGAAGCAGCAGAGTGGTTTTCAGAAGGCTGCCGGAGGGAGAATCTGGGGCTTATGGTGTCCGGTCATATGGGGAAGGGACTTGCATCCATCATGGAAGCCATTGAGGAGGCGGAGAAGATGCTGCGCTACACATTCCTTCTGGATACTGGATATCTGAGGATAGAGGATGCAATGGAGCTTTTGCCCCTGGACCGGGCGTCCATTAAGAAGAATTGCCAGAAAATCCTGGCGGGTATCCTGTATGAAGGGGAGGAGGTCATCCAGGAAGCGTTGGTGCAGTGGTTCCAAAGCCTTCACGGCGCGCCGTTTGCGGATATCCAGTGGGTGAAGGAGATGTGCATCCAGCTGGTGATACGTATTGAGGAGATATGTGCGGCCCACATACCGGATTTCTCAGAGGAGCATCATCAGGATATGGACTGGACGCTGAAGGTATGCGGCGGGTTGTGCAGGAATCTGGTAAACAGGATTTACTCTGAGGATAATTTCAGATACTCCCAGAGCGTGCGGGATGCCATACGGTATATCCATAATAATTACAACAGGGACATTTCCCTGAATGAGGTGGCGCAGTATATATACCGTTCCCCGGAATACCTGAGCCGGCTTTTTAAGTCGGAAACAGGGGAGAAGTTCAGCAGTTACCTGATGTCCTACCGGCTTAACAAGGCAAGGGACATGCTGATTAACACGGATATGAAGATATATGAGATTGCCTATGCGGTTGGTTATACCACGCCCAGTTATTTTTCTAAAATGTACAGGGATTTCATGGGAGTGGGACCGGAGGTCACCCGGAGCCAGAGGAATACCGGCGGCGCCCGGGGAACGAAGGCGGACAGATGAGGGACGTGGCAGGACATATGTCAAAATAGTTGCATAAAGTTAAAAAAGTTGCATAGACCAGCGGCTGCTGACCAGAAAAAGTTAAAATACTTTTTAAAATGGTTGGCAGCCTTTCTTTATATATAAACTATTTTGTATTAAAATTCCTAATAGATAAAGACATATTCACAGCGTGATAAAAGGAGGGCACTATGAGGAAGGTCAGATTGACAGCATTATGTTTGGCAATGGTTATGGGAGTTTCACTTGTTGGCTGCGGAGGAAGCCAGGGATCTGGCAACGGAGGAAGCGGCGCAGGAGGCACCACGGCTGAGGCTGGGACGGATAAGAAGGAAAATGCCGGAGGCAGTACAGACGGTGGGTCCGGTTCAGGCAATACGGCAGAGGGGGCAAAGGACGGTTCCAAGATGAAGGTAGGGCTTGTGCTGAGCACAGGCGGTCTGGGGGATAAGAATTTCAACGATATGGCCTATGCCGGGATTACAAAGGCCCAGGAGGATTTTGGGATTGAATTTGACTATGTGGAGCCCAGTTCGGTCAGCGACCTGCTTCCGCTTGACAGGCAGTTTGCTGAGACTGAGGAATATGACCTAATCATTGCCATTGCAAGTGACCAGGAGGAACCCATTACCGAGATAAGCGAGGAGTTCCCGGACCAGAAGATTTCCCTTCTGGACAGCGCGGCTGAAATCGATGGCGTGAGCACGGTGCAGACCGAGTGGAGTGAACAGACCTTCCTGGCAGGCGTGATTGCGGGCATGGGGACATTAAGCGACATGGAACTGGCCAATGAGGATAATGTGATTGGCGTGATTATGGGAATGGACCTGCCAAACCTGAGGGAAGGCGTTGTGGGATTCACGGCCGGGGCCAAGTATGTGAATCCGGATGTGGAAGTGCTGGAAGGCGTGGTCGGCGCGTTTAACGACCCGGGTAAGGGCAAGGAAATGGGACTTTCCATGTACAGCAAGGGCGCTGATTTCATCCAGTGTATAGCAGGCGCGTCCGGCCTTGGTGTGTTCGGCGCTGCAAAGGAAGCTGACCGCTACGCCTTTGGCGTGGGACCGAACCAGAATGGGGAGGATCCTGACCACATTGTGGCATCCTCTGTGAGAAGCGTGGATGAGATGGTCTACAATGAGGTCAAGAGTATAGTGGAAGGCACATGGGAGCCGGGGCTTCACATGAGCGGCATGAAGGAAAATGCAGTGGGCTGTGATATGGAAGGCTCCAATGTGGCGGTTCCCGATGATATCAAGGCAGCGGTCGAGGATATCAGAGGCAGGATTGCATCAGGAGAACTGGTGCCCTGCAAGAATGCGGATGAATTAGATGCATGGGTACAGGCAAACCAGTACACAAAATAAAAGGGGTTTAAAGGGTTACAGGAGGAAAGGCAATGTATGCAGTTGAAATGAGGAACATTACAAAGCAGTACCCCTTGGTCCGCGCCCTTGACAATGTGGATTTCCTTCTTGAGGAGGGGGAAATCCTCTCCCTCCTGGGGGAGAACGGGGCAGGCAAATCCACATTGATGAAAATCCTCTACGGCATCTGTAAGCCGGACGAAGGGGAGATTTTCGTGAAAGGTACGCCTACGGCCATCAAATCCCCGAAACAGGCCATAGACCTGGGGATTGGGATGGTGCATCAGCATTTCATGCTGACGCCGGTACTGACAGTGACGGAAAATATCGTTGTGGGGTGTGAACCTGTAAAGGGGATTGTGTTTGACCGGGAAACAGCGGAACGCAAGGTGCAGGAGATGATTGACAGGTACGGGTTTGGAATCCGGGCTTCCCAGAAGGTAAGCGGTCTGTCTGTGGGGGAACAGCAGAAGGTGGAAATCCTGAAAGCGATTTACCGCAATGCTGATATCTTAATATTGGATGAGCCGACAGCAGTTCTTACACCTCAGGAGGTTGAAGAGCTGTTTCATATTTTAAGGGAGCTAAAGGCCCAGAATAAGAGCATTGTAATCATCACCCACAAGCTGAAGGAGACGCTGGCCATTGCGGACAGCATCAGCGTGCTGCGCGACGGGAAAATGATTACCGGACACGTATCCATCAAAGGGGCCACCGCGGACAGCCTGGCCCAGATGATGGTGGGCCGGGAAGTGACCCTGGGCGTTTCAAGAAAGGCCAGGTCTGTGGGCGGGACAGCGCTGCGGGTCAGGGATATCACCCTTAAGAAAAAGGACAGATACATACTCAACCACATTTCCCTGGAGCTTAAGAAGGGGGAAATCCTGGGAATCGCGGGCATTGAGGGAAATGGACAGACAGAACTGATTGAATGCCTTACAGGAATCTGCCATCCGGATAGACTGGATATGGAGAAGGATGGGCAGCCCATAAAGGGCGGGCCGGATGAGTTTATAAGGAAAGGCATCGGCCATATCCCGGAGGACCGCATGACCAGGGGACTGGTGCTTGATCTGTCCATTCTGGATAATATGATTCTGGGCTACCAGGGCCGTTTCCAGAAAAACGGAATCCTGGACAGGAAGAAAATGAAACATTTTGCCGACAGCCTTTTACAGGAATTCAGGATTAAGGCGCCGAACCCGCTGGTGAAGGCAAGTTCCCTTTCCGGTGGAAACCAGCAGAAAATCGTAATCGCAAGGGTTTTCAGCGAGGACCCTGACATCATCATTGTGGCCCAGCCCACAAGGGGTGTGGACATCGGAGCCATGGAGTATATACATGAACGCCTCCTGGACCTGCGGGACGAAGGAAAGGCAGTGCTGCTTATCTCGGCTGACCTGGATGAGGTGAAGAGCCTCAGTGACCGTCTCACCGTGATTTATGATGGGGAGCTGGTGGCAGAAGGGCGGCCGGAAGAGTTTGACGATATGGAACTGGGACTTCTGATGACCGGGGCCAAAGGAGAAAGGAGGGCTTCCATATGAGCGGCACAGGAAGTAAGGCGCCCGCCACAGGCGCTGCAAAGCAATCATACGGTGTAAAGGCCGTCCTGGCTAAGAACATGTCTTTTACAGCCCTGATCCTGGCCCTGATCCTGGGCGGGGTAATCATGTCCATCTGCGGATACAACCCATTTGAGGCATATGGGGCAATCATGAAGGGCGCTTTCGGGGGCAAGAAGGCCATATGCCAGACACTGGTGCAGGCAACGCCGCTGATATTTGCAGGGCTGGCCTATACGGTGGCTAAAAGGGCGAACCTGATTAACCTTGGAATCGAAGGGCAGCTTTATATCGGGGCATTGGGGACATCCATGTTTGCCCTGCTCCCCCTTAACCTTCCTCCGGTTCCCTGGATTATACTTGCCCTGTTATGCGGAATGGTTTTTGGCGGGCTGTATGCGGGACTGGTGGGATTCATGAAGGTACGTTTCGGCTCCAATGAGGTAATCGCAACCATGATGCTTAACACCATTGCGGTGAACTTTGTGGAGTACGCGGTGAACTATCCCCTGAAAGAGGAGGGGAAGAGCATTGCCCAGACAGCCAAGTTTGCTGAAGCCATATGGCTTCCTAAAATCGTGGATAAGACACAGCTCACAATTGCCATCATCATTGCGGCAGCGGCCTGTATCGTCATTAAGCTGCTCTTTGACCGGACCGTGATCGGTTACGAGATTAAATGCGTGGGGCAGAACCTGAAGGCATCGGAAACAGCCGGAATCCGCATTGGAAAAGTAATGATCATCGCCATGCTGATCAGCGGTGCCATTGCGGGACTCCTGGGAGGCACCCATGTGATGGGCGTGGACAGGCGGCTGATTGCAGGATTTTCCTCCGGTTATGGTTTTGACGGCATTGCGGTAGCAGCACTGGCGGCTGACAGGCCGGTGGCCGTCATACTGTCCGGCATTATTTTTGGTGCCCTGAGGGCAGGGTGCATGGTGCTTAACAGGACCACGGGAGTGCCCACGGAATTCATTGATGTGATTCAGGCACTGATCATCCTTCTGGTCGCGGCGCCCCTTCTTGTAAAGGAAATCCTGAGGATGAACCGGAAACATACAGCCATATCCGTGAAAGGAGGCAGGACGGCATGAACCAGATACTATCCATATTCACATCCACATTCAGCATGTCGGTGCCGCTGATCCTGGCGGCCCTGGGAGGCGTCATATCGGTAAGAAGCGGCATCATGGCCCTGGGACTTGAGAGCATGATGACCATGGGGGCCTTCTGCGGCGTTCTTGGCTCCTATTATACGGGAAATGTGGCTGTGGCCATTCTCTGCGGCGTTGCCGGGGGCGCGCTGTTCGGCCTGTGCCATGGGATTTTAAGCGTGCGCTATAAAGTAAACCAGGTTATCAGCGGAATCGGGCTGAATCTTCTGGCAGTGGCTGCCACCACCCTTCTCATGCAGCTGATCTGGAACAACAAAGGATCGTCCCCCCAGGTTGCTTCCATTAAGCAGGGAGTGCTTACATCGCCCATTACATTTATCATGCTGGCAGCGGTTGCGGCGGAGTATTTTGTATTGTTTAGGACGCGGTTTGGCCTGCGCCTGAGAATGGTGGGGGAGAATCCCAAGGCCGCGGCCACGGTGGGACTCCCGGTACACAGGATTAAATACATTGCAGTGGTGTGCTGCGGCATGCTGGCCGGTCTGGGCGGCGCCTACCTGTCCATTGACCATCTGGATATGTATGTAAGGGATATGTCGGCTGGCAGGGGATACATTGCCGTGGCAATCATGATACTGGCAAGATACAATCCAATCATGGTTGTACTCTGCGCCCTGATATTCGGCTTCTCTGACGCAGTGCAGATAAGTCTTCAGGGATATGGGGTGCCGTCCCAGATCATGGCAATGATCCCATATATCGTGACCCTTCTGGTGCTGGCATTTGGCGTAAGGCAGATTACACCGCCTGCAGGGGTTGGGGCACATGATGACGAGTAGGGATGCGGCGTAAGACTGCAGGGTGAAGATTTAATGTAAAGATATAATGTGAAGATTTAATATATAGATGTAGTCCGGAATCTAAGAATGTATCACATGAAGGTGAAACAGATGTAACAAATAGAATGATAAGGAGAAAATAAGCAGATGAGAGCAATTATGGTAATGTTTGATTCCCTGAACAGGCACATGCTTCCGCCCTATGGCTATAAGGATATCGTGGCACCGAATTTTGAGCGTCTGGCGTCCCGTACAGTGACCTTTGACAACTGTTATGCGGGAAGCCTTCCCTGTATGCCTGCCAGAAGGGAAATACATACGGGGAGGTATAACTTCCTTCACCGGAGCTGGGGCCCCCTGGAACCATACGATGATTCCATGCCGGAAATCCTTAAGAACAACGGCATTTACACCCATCTGACCACGGACCACTGGCATTACTGGGAAGAAGGGGGATGTAATTACCAGACAAAATATAATACCTTTGAGTTTGTGCGGGGACAGGAGGGGGACTGCTGGAAGGGAAGGATTAAATGGGAGGTTCCGCCTCATATTGACGGCCGCAAGGATGCATGCGGGAGACAGGAATATATTAACCGCCATTATATGAGGGAGGAGGAAAACCAGTCCATTGCAGTGAATTTTTCCAATGGCCTGGATTTCATAGAGGATAATCATGAGGAGGATGACTGGTATCTCCAGCTGGAGAACTTCGATCCCCACGAACCATTTTTCACCCCGCAGAAATATAAGGATTTTTATAAGGATGGGTATGACGGCATCATGTTTGACTGGCCGGGCTACCATGAGGTGGCTGAGACGCCGGAGCAGGTGCAGCACTGTATCAATGAGTACAAGGCCCTTGTGACCATGTGTGATACGTACCTTGGCAAGGTGCTGGATATGATGGATAAGTATGACATGTGGAAGGATACCATGCTGATTGTGAATACGGACCATGGGTTCATCCTCAGTGAACATAACTGGTGGGGAAAGGTCATGATGCCGTATTTCAACGAGATTGCCCATACGCCGCTGTTTATCTGGGACCCAAGGGCAGGGGTCAGAGGGGAACGGCGCCAGGCCCTGGTGCAGACCATAGACCTTGCGCCTACCCTGCTGGACTTCTTCCATCAGGATATCCCGGAGGACATGCAGGGAAAATCACTGTATCAGACCATGGTGGATGATACCCGGATCAGGGAGTATGCCCTGTTCGGCCAGCACGGTGTCCATGTAAATATCACGGACGGCCGGTATGTGTACATGAGATGCCCGGTGCCGGATAAGGAAAATAAACTGTTTAACTATATCCTGGAACCCTCCAGCTATCCCGGCGCCATCGGCGTGGAGGAAATGCGCACAGCCAAGTTATGTGAGGGATTTGCATTTACAAAAGGCATGCCTGTCCTGCAGATTAAAGGCGGATACGGAATCAGCACCCTTGGCTTCCCGCCCAGGAAGCTGATGGAGTATGGCACAATGCTCTTTGATTTGGAACAGGATCCCAAACAGGAACATCCCATCCGGGATGATGCAGTGGAGGCGCGGATGAAGATGAATATGGTGCGCCTTATGGAGGAGAATGATGCGCCGGCGGAGCAGTATGTGAGGCTGGGGTTGTGAGGTGGGTACGTCCGCGGAGCGGGCCAGGGCGGGCGTTACCTGGAGATGAACCGGACAGGGCCGGAGGATTCATTTGGGCGGCGGGCGGTAGGACGCTAAGTTCCGGAGGGGCAGCTTCTAAGGCCCTGACAATATAAAAGACGGAGGATCGGTGCTATTCACGTAGAAATCCTGAAGGACTTTCTACGTTCAGAGCACCTTGGATTCTGGCTTTGAGGCCAGAATCCACCTCCGTCTTTTATATTGCCAGAACCTA
>OLOS01000091.1_pt1 | contig 103912 bp, 88 predicted proteins | sample 1672631 | NCBI WGS metagenome assembly OLOS01 (sample SAMEA3136707, study PRJEB25190) | human gut metagenome | biome: human gut; feature: human-associated habitat; material: faeces | place: Austria | collected 2013
ACGAACGGATGCACCCCTCCCACCCCGCCCCTAAATCCCACCCATTTGCACCATCCCTAGTGAAAAAATATCAATTCAAACACTGTACAAACTGCTGTATAATTTCTTGTGTAAACAGGATTTGTTATGCAATTTATCGAAAGGAAGGTAGGTTTATGGACAATGTAAAGCTGTTCCGCATTGACTATCGTCTGCTCCACTGGCAGACAGGGGTGTTGTGGGTACAGAAGCTGAAGGCGAACATGATTCTGGTGGCCGGGGATAAGGTGGCGGCGGATGATATGCGCAAGAACCTGATTAAGCTGGCGGCGCCTAAGTCTGTGAAGACACGGATTGTGCCGATTGCTGAGGCGGCTGCATTTTTAAACAGTGAGAATGTTAAAAAGTACAGCATCGAACTGCTGGTGGAGACAACGGACGATGCCCTTGCGCTGGCGGAACAGGTCCCGTATCTGCGCAGCCTCAACGCCGCGCTTATGAAGACTGAGCCGGGTAAGAAGCTGCTGACCAAATATCTGGCTGTCAGCGACCAGGATATTGAGAACTTTAAGAAGATGCTGGACATGGGGGTTGAGATTGGCTGTTATACGGTGCCGACTGAGAAATCTGTTAATATTACAAAGTATCTGTAGGGGATGGTTCAGATAGATGAAGGAGGGGGAAATATATGGTATTTCAAGCTTTTTTGGTAGCATTGGTAGCATTTTTTGCATACTCCAGCAATAAGTTCCTGGGTGATGCAATGGTAAACAGGCCTTTGGTTACTGCCACACTTACGGGCCTTGTGCTTGGGAATCTGCAGACAGGCCTTATTATGGCGGGTACGCTGGAACTGACATGGATGGGGATCATGTATCTGGGGCTTAGCATGCCGTCGGATGTTGCGGCAGGCGCAATCATAGGCACCGCCTATGCCGTGCTCAGCAGCGCGGATGTGTCGGTGGCCCTGACCGTGTCCATTCCTACCGGTATCCTCTGTGCATATGTGGCTACGGCCTGTGAGGTTGCCATCAGTTTTGCAATGCATAAGGTGGACGAGTTTGCGGCAGAGGGTAATATTGAGGGCATTAATGCAATCCATATAGGGGCAGGTATTATTAAGGCGGTCATCACCAGCGGGATCGTGTTCCTGGCAGTGGCCCTTGGGACAGATACAATCGGGGCAGTGGTCGATGCATTGCCTCAGGCTGTGCTCAGCGGCCTGGATGTAGTGGCGGCAGCGCTTCCCGCACTTGGTTTTGCAATGCTGCTTAATATCATGTGGGACAGGAGGTTCCTTCCGTTTTATTTCATAGGTTTTGCACTGGCAGTGTATTTTGGCGTCGATATCATGGCAGTTACCGTGCTGGCAGTGGCATTTGCGGCATTCCGTTTCATGACAACCAAAGATGAAGTAAGTGAGGAGGATGATTTTTGATGGCAGAGCAGAAGATGAACCAGGCAGTAGAAGAGATATCTGTAACGAAAAGTGACCTTAGAACCATATTCTGGCGTTCCTTCTGCCATGAGGCATCCTATAACGCGGAGCGCCAGCAGGCCCTTGGATTTGCATTTACCTTGACCAAATTGCTAAAGAAACTGTATAAGGATGATAAAGAGGCGTATGTGGAAGCCTGTAAACGGCACACCGAGTTTTTTAACCTGACCGTGCAGATTACCAACTTTGTGGTAGGCATCGTGACCGCCCTTGAGGAGAAGAATGCCAGAAGCCAGGATAAGAACATGGGACCGACCATCAGCGCGGTTAAGTCGGCCCTGATGGGACCGCTGGCGCCAATCGGGGATACCTTTTTCTGGGGCTGTTTCCGTATCGTGGCAGCGTCCGTGGGCGCAACCCTGGCCCTGAAAGGGAATCTGCTGGGTCCTGTGCTGTTTGTGCTGATGTTTAATATCCCGCATCTTCTGGTGCGCTGGTATGGCCTGACACTGGGGTATAAGCTGGGCGAGAATTTCATCAGCTTCATGCAGGAAGGAGGGCTGCTGCAGAAACTGACAGAGGCGGCCTATATTGTGGGACTGACGGTAATCGGAGCCATGACCGCTTCCTATGTTGGGGTTACCTGCGGTGTGGAATTCAGTATCGGTGAATCGGTCATCAATATACAGGAAATCCTGGATGGCATCTTCCCAAGGCTGCTTCCCCTGGGCGTTACCCTGTTCATGGCCTGGCTCATGAGAAGCAGGAACGTAAAACCCGCCATTGTCATCCTGGTGACGGTTGTTGTGGGGCTGGTCCTTGGCGCGGCAGGATTCCTGATTGTGTGATAAGAAAGGTAATATGGATATGAATGAAAACGCGATGATGGATTGTATTAAGGCAGAGCCGGATGTGATAAAGGAAATCCTGGACAACAGGGAGTATTACTGCGGGGATTTTGTGAAGCATTTCATGACCCACCCGGTAAAGCGGGTGTATCTAAGCGGCCACGGTTCCCCATATAATGCAGGTGTTGTTGTAGGCTTCATGATGGAAAAGCTTCTTAAGGTGGAGGCAGCCACAAGCTACCCCACCCTGTTCATGAACCACAGCGGATTTAATGTCAACGGCATGTATAAGCCGGAAGAAATGCTGGTCATATGCCCGGCCCAGTCAGGCCGCACCAGAGGTCCGGTGTATGTTGCAAGGAAGGCCAGGGAAATGGGAATACCAGTTATATGTACAACGCTTTTAAGGGATGGCGTACTGGCCAGGGAGTGTGATATAGTAATAGAGAAACGGAGCGGGGATGAGGAGAGCTTTCCGGAGACAAAGGGACATGTGGCTTCCATGGCTATCCTGATGCTCTGTGTGGTGGAAGCGGCATATGCCCTTGGACGGATTGTGAAGAGTGAGTACGACGGGTATTTGGAAGCATTTGCAGCCCTGCCCCAAAGTGTGGCGCTGGCAGCAGAGCGCACGCTTTCATGGTATGAAGCCCATAAACAGGTCCTACTGGAAGCTGACAGCTTCACCTTCCTGGGATATGGGGCCAACTATGCCACTGCGGTGGAAGGCGGGTTAAAGCTTTTGGAGACCACATTAAAGCCTTGTATGAGTTATGAGTGCGAGGAGTTCATGCATGGCCAGAACCAGCCTGTAAAAGAAGGGACCGTGCTGTTCTTCCTGTGCCCCAGGGAGCCGGAGAGGAACCGGATGGATGAGCTTGTCCTGTGGTGCAGGAGGCATACCCGTAACTGCTTCATGGTGGCGTCCCCGGATGACCCGGTGACGGACGGGCATTCCATTGTCAGTGATTTTGTGGAATGTGAATTCCTGACAGCCATTGAGTATCTGATCCCGTTCCAGGTCTTAAGCCATGTTGCTGCCAGGGATATGGGGTTAAGTTCCGTGGTAGCCAATCATGACAATGCGGGCAAAGAGCTGAATGTGCGGTTTGAATCTTAACATGGGGGACGGAATATGCAGTATATAATAGCAACCCATGGCAGGCTGGCGCTGGGATATGTGGACACCATACGCCTGGTAACCCAGGTGGAGGGACTTCATGCAGTGTGCGCCTACATGGAAGATTCAGAATTTCCAGAGGACATGGAGCGGCTTTTAAACTCCTTTGCGCCCGGGGAACCGGTCATCGTATTTACGGATCTTCTGGGAGGGAGCGTGACCCAGAAGATTATGGAGCTATGGGCCGGAAGGGAACAGTTCCAGGTATTTGCAGGAGTCAACCTTCCTTTTGTGATAGAGACAATCCTAAGCGGTTCCATGCCATCCAGGGAGAGCATGGAGGATATGCTGGAACGCTCAAGGGAACAGATGGTGTGGGTGAACGGGTTACTTGGATGCGGATGAAGGTTCAAACAGACCCTGAGGTATGTATGACGGATGATAAGACTTCTTCGTGTGGATGACAGCTTCCTTTATGGAAAAAAAGCGTTACTGTGGATAAATGCAACACGTGCTAAGGTCATTGTCTTAATTGACAATGGCCTTAGATTCGATTATTTTGCCCAGAGCCTCCTTAACATGGCCTGCCCTTCCCAGGCAGAGCTGGTGTTCCTAGATGTGGAGGAGGCCAGGGTTGCGGCCGTGCAGTACAGGAACTCCCGGGAACCGGTCATCATGGTGGCTGGGACATTTTCCCAGCTTCTTAAGCTGGCGCCCAGTCTGGAGGGGCTGGTCCGTGTGAACGTGGGGAGCGTGAGGGAGAGCTCCTCGGATGAACTGCAGGCGTTAAAAAAACTGAGGGAACAGGACATGGAATTTGAGATACGCGATCTGCCGGAGGATGTCCCGGTCCGGCTGGAATAGCGGAAAGGTAACAGGCTATGTATTTGATGAAGCGTCAGAAGCAGTATCTGCACCTGCTGATGGACAGGGAAGGACCTGTTACCAGCAGGGAAATGGCCCTGGAGACAGGTGTCAGCCTGAGGACCGTTAAAACGGATATGGCCAAGCTGAATGAACTTTTAAAAGATTATGATATGCGTATTATGTCAAAGCCGGGCGCGGGCTACACCCTTGCCCCCAATGACGGGGGAGGGTTAAAGCCCCTCAGCCTGCTGATGGAACAGATGCAGTATGAGCGGTCTGACCGTATACCGGACACCGGGCCGGAACGGGTGGAGTATATTGCGGGGAAGCTGCTGGCGCTGGATTATTATATCACCATGGAAGAACTGAGGCAGATACTCTATGTAAGCCGTTCCACCTTAAACCAGGACATGAGGCAGGTCCGCAGGCTGCTGGAGCTTTATGGGCTGAAGGTGGTCCACGCATCCCACAAGGGGATACGCCTGCAGGGGACTGAGACAGCGCTCAGGCGCTGTATGGCAGAGCTGTTTTTCCGGAATGAGGGGAAATGGGAGAAGGCCCCGGGTACATGCCCCGGTGAAGAGCGGATCAGCCAGATACAGCACATCCTTAAGTCCAGGGCGGACGCATTGTGCGTCAGTTATCCCGAATCCGTGGTAAGGGAGCTGGCCCTTCAGATTTACATAGCGGCCCAGAGATGCCGGTTCAGGAAGGAGGTGGAATTTGACAGCTCCCTTCAGGTATCCCGCCGGTTCATGGACATGGCGGTCAGTATCAGCGACGGGCTGCGGGAGACAATGGGCATTTCCATGCCTGATATAGAAATCCATAACATGGCCTGCATGCTCCAGTTCCGAAGCCTTAAGGAAGAGACCGGGCCGGAGGATGACCGGTTTGACGGCGTGATCCGCAGGATGTTTCAGAGGATAGAGGAGAAATTCGGCCTGCGTTTCTCAGGGCAGGAGCAGCTGGCCCATTACTTAAAGCTTCATCTGCCGCGTATGGCGCAGCGGTGCAGGAACCGCATCCTGATTGAGAATCCGGTGCTCAATGATACCTTCTGCAACTACCCGCTGGCAGTGGATGTGGCAAATGTGGCTGTCCAGGTGCTGGAACAGGAACTTGACATTAAGGTGAATTCCAATGAGTTCGGTTATCTGGCTGTTTATTTTAACATGTGTATCGTCACGTACGGGGAACGGCAGAACAAGACGCTGATACTGGTGTGTCCCGGCAGCAGGGCGGAGTCGGTGATGTATTTTACAGAACTGCAGGCATTGTTTGGAAACTATGTGAACACGCTCCTGACATGCAGGGTGGATGAACTGAAGTCCATGAAGTTTACCGGCAATGAGGTGATTGTCTCAACCGTACCCCTGCATTTCCTTCCCGGCTATGTCAGATGGATCCATACGGGCTGCAACATCGTGGAAAGCTTTTCCGATATCATGGAGGCCCTTACATCCCTGCCCCTGGAGTCCTTTAATATTGACGAGTTCATGGACCCCAGCCTGTGGGTGACAGGGGCAGAGGCGGACACGCCGGATACGTACTTTGAATATCTGTTTGACACCCTTTGCGAGATGCAGATGATGGACTTTGGGGAGGCAAGGATTTTATATGAAAATGTGGAGCGGTTCGGTCAGGAACTGGGGAACCAGGTTGCGCTTATAAGGGCGGAGAACCCCTTCCTGACCCCGTTCGTGCACGTGACATTCACAAAGGAACCGTTTTTGTGGGAACGGCAGTATGTGAAGGTCATCATATTCATGAATGTGTCGGACGGCAGCTATGAGTTCAGGAATGGGATATACAGTTTCCTGGGGAAATGGTACCGCCATAAGGAGAAGATTGAGGAGAGTATACGGTGCCCGGATTTCGGGCGGTTCATGGAGGGGATAAAGGGGAGAGGATGAGTTACGGTAATCACGAGGTGGGCCACGGTGACCATGACAGGTTGCATTCACGTAATATATGAATTATACTATCCTACAAAGAATGATATGGAACCGTAATACCAGTGGAGGAACCTATGCCGGACATGAAAAATACAGCTCCCGCTTCCGGGAAACAGATAAAAGGAAATGCCATCAACATGCAGTTTGCCGTCCTGTCCGCCCTGGGCATGTTTTTCGTGGTGGACGGGCATTTAAATAACAGCTACCTGGATATCGGAGGCCTGTTCCCCTACTATTCCTTCCACATGCCGTTGTTCGCCTTCATATCAGGCTACTTTTTCCGGCCGGGCAGTGAGGCCGGTCTTAGGGCGTATGCGAAGAGGAAGGCGGTCCGCCTTCTGGGGCCTTACATGGTCTATAACCTGGTATATGGAATCATCACCCAGTTCCTTCACGGGACCGGGTTTGCTTTTGGGGGAAGCCTGAACCTGCATAACCTGTTCATAGAACCGTTCATGACGGGACACCAGTTTGAATATAACCTGGCTGCCTGGTTTGTTCCGGCCCTGTTCCTGGTGGAGATGGCCAATGTGTTCCTGCGGCGTATCCTTGGGAAGGCGGCGGGGAATGAATATGCGGTTACGGCTGTGTATATGGGGATTGGCATAGGAGGCATCAGCCTGGCCTTAAGCGGCAGGTATGGGCAGGGCTGGCTGACCCTGGTACGGATGATGTTCCTGCTTCCCTGTTACCAGTGGGGCACACTGTACAGGCAGAAGCTGGAGGAAAAGGACCGGGTGCCCGGCATATGGTACTTCGGGGTCCTCATGATCATCCAGCTGGGGCTGGCCGTATGGGGGCGTCCCCTGATTTACTCCGTTGCTTTCTGCAACGGTTTTACAGGATATATCCTCCCTTACATAACAGCTGCCACCGGAACCGCATTCTGGCTCAGGGTATCCCGCACAGCGGCCGCTGCACTGAAGGACAGCCCGGCAGTCCGCTATTTCGGAAGCCATACATACGCGGTGATGATGCACCACATCATGGCGCTGATGGCCCTGAAGACCGTGTTTGCGGCATTTGCCAAATATACGCCGCTGTTTTCCGGGTTCAGCTTCGAACAATATAAGGCAGACCTTTGGTATTGTTATTTCCCAAAAGACCTGCCTCAGTTCAGGGTATTTTATTTGCTGTGGGCAATCACCCTGCCCCTTTTGTTCCAGTATATACTGGACTGGATAAGGCAGCGTCTTAACCCTCGTCCAAGGGTATGATAAGGGCCGCGATGAAATAGGCCAGGATACCGGGGCCGGAACAGATGAAGATGGCCCATATCAGGCGCACGATGGTGGGGTCAATGTTAAAATACTCCCCGATTCCGCCGCATACCCCGCACAGCATTTTGTTCGTATTGGAACGGTATAATTTTTTCTCCATGGTAATTCTCCTTTATCTATACGCTATCGCTAAAGTTAACAGTTATTGAGCCAACGCCGCACTCCAGTTCCATGTTGTAGGGTGCGTTGTTGTTGATATGGGTTTCGTGGGACAGCATGGTATAGCTGGAACCCCCCACCCGAATGGTGCCAACGCCGCATTCAATCCTGTAATTATAATCCTGTTCAGGATTGGCCAGGTTCAGGGTCACATCCCCGACCCCGGTTTCCAGTTCCACATCCCCGGCCACTGTTCCGGTAAAGGTAACAGCGCCCACACCTGTGTCAATATCCAGCTTGTTGGTGTGTATCTGGCTGAACTGGCATTCGGCAGCGCCTATGTCCACGGAAATCTTATCAAACTCATAGCCCGTGGGAACCAGGACCTCTATGCGGATATCCTCGCCCCGGCGGTGTTTCTGTTCCCGCTTGATTTTCAGGGTGTCCTTATCCATGTAGCACTGGGTGGCGTTGTACTTATCATTTACATTGACTTCTATCTGGGAAATGTCTTCCTTTTCATATACGCGCAGGATGCATTTATCCACGTCTATATCCAGTTTCCTTGTGGAGGAAAATGCACCGGGATCCTGGTCATGATTCCCGTCCGGCCGCAGGGTGTCCTCGGTCCAGCTGACCCAGCCTTTACCGGAATTCCAGGTATCGGAAAAATCATCATTCCATCCATGATCCATATAATCGTCATCATCCCATACCATGGACCAGATGCGCCGGGGCAGATAGCTTGAGTACCTGCCTCCCAGGGCCGCGGATACAGAGGTGATGCCGATTCCTGCCAGCAGGAGTATAAGTCCGGTCAGCGCGCAGATCTTGATAAATCTTTTCATGGTTTCCTCCTTCCGTGAAGCAGACGGTTCAGGCTATTGACAATGCTGCGTATGAGGAAAGGGATGAACCTTCCGTAAAACAACACCGCAAGGGCCAGTAAAAGCACTCCCACGCCCAGGAATATAAGGCCGGTTCCTGATATGAGGAATCCGTTTAACGGGTGCATGAATATATGCACGATTCCATAGGGCACCATGGCAACACCGCTTATGAGCATGGCGATGGTCAGGACACCGATGAGTACCAGCGCACCCACCAGGATGCCAATCAGTCCGGCCACAATCCCCAGTGCGCCTCCGCCGATGCCCAGCAGTGCGGGTACGGCTACGATGATAAGGATGATCCACAGGATTACCTTAAGGGGACCGCTGGTCCTGGGACGGGAGCTGCCGTGGCTTCCCTGTGCGCCGTGGGGATTATCCTGCCAGCTGCCGTGGCTGTCCTGTGTGCCGTGGGGATTATCCTGCCAGCTGCTGCCCTGTGCGCCGTGGACGTTATCCCGCCAGCTGTTGCCCTGTGCGCCGTGGACACTATCCTGCCAGCCATCCTGGCGTTGCCTGCCATCCCGGCGTGATTCCTGCCACTCCGGTTCCCTGCCCTCAGGCAGGTCATACCGCTTGACAACCTGATAATTGGGATCCCTGAAGCGCTCATCCTTATAGCCGCTTTCCGTAAATTCACCTCCGTCCTCCAGATTTCCTGCGATATCGGAGCGGATGATGGAGGCAATCCGTTCAGGACTTCCAAGCTCCCGTACCACATCGGCTTCACGGTCCGTCCCGGCTTCATCAAAGTAATCCATGTAATACTGAAGCGCGTCTTCCTTGTCTTCGTCCTGAATATCCTGTAAGAGATACGCAAGCTCCTTCATAAACTCATCCCTGGTCATAGGTTAGCCTCCTTAAATATCTGGGATATCTTCTGTGAATAAGTTACCCATTCACCCCGGTACAAATTCAGCTGTACCCTCCCTTTTTCCGTAATCTTATAATATCTGCGGTTCCTGCCGTCAATGGCCATGTCGTAAACCTCCAGGCAGTCCTCCTTCTGAAGGCGCCGGAGCACGGGATATAGGGTGGATTCGGATATGTCAATGGCGCACCGCACATCCTGGGTAATCTTGTATCCGTATGTTCCATCCGCATCCTTTGAGACCACAGCAAGTACGATTGCGTCCAAAAGTGCAGATCCTGTGTTGAATATCATAAGCACCCCTCTGTTCTGTTGGTTGAATATTATTTGTCTCGTCATATTATATGTCGTATAATATATTTATACTATACAGCATATAATATTATATGTCAATAAAAGAAAATAAAAGATATTCAAAAGATAATGTCATATTTTCTTAAGTCTCTTTATAAACTATTTAGTAACTGGTCAAACTTAGGTCACAAATCCCAGGTATACTTTAACCATAAACAAGCAGTCAGAGCTTTTCATATAGATGCACATATATATAAGCCGGTGGGATTGGCAGGAGGCCTTTTCTACCGGCTCAACCTATTTTCAGGGGGTTTTTGGGCGAACCGTTGAAAATGCATTGAAAATACGTAAGGAATCAGATACAATGGATGAATCAATGTAAATGAAGAAGGTATAAGAATGAATGCAGGAATTATTGCAAAGCAGATGCTGATCCTGTTCCTTATGATGCTGACCGGCTATGCCGCATATAAGAGAGGGATTGTATCCAGGGAAGGCGCCAAGAGCCTTTCATCTGCAATTATCAACATTTTTAATCCATGCCTGATCATCTCAGGGGTCCTGAACAAGACAATTACATACAGTACGGCCATGGTTACGGAGAATCTGGTTCTGGTGGCTGTCTTTTTTGTTGTGCTGATACTGCTCAGCAAAGTATTTGCCAGGATTATGGGGCTTTCCGCAGCTGAGGTCAACTGCTACCGCCTGATGATGATATTCCCCAACCTGGGATTCATGGGGATTCCGCTGGTACGCAGCCTTTACGGTGAGGAGGCAGTCATCTTTGTGGCATTCTATATTGTGGGATATAACCTGCTGGTCTATTCCTACGGCATCCTCCTGGCCATGGGGAATGCCCCGGCAGCTGAAGGACAGAAGCGGGAGCTGCCATGGAAAAAGGTGTTTAACATAGGGACAGGTGCCTGTGCCATCGCCATCCTTATCTTTGCATTCCATATCCGTGTGCCGGAGGTGATGGGAACATTCGTGGACAGCGTAGGCAATGCCGCAGTACCGCTGTCCATGATGACCGTGGGAATCATGGTGGCCCAGTCCGATCTTCGGGAACTGGTGACGGATAAAAAGCAGCTGGTGCTTTCCGCCATCCGCCTGCTGGTCATTCCTGCCCTCTGTATCCCGCTGATGAAGATGATTCCCGTGGACCCGGTGTCCTACGGCATATTCATCCTTCTCATGGCCATGCCCGTGGGCAGCGTGGTGATGATGGTGGAAAAGGAGTATGGGACAACGGACGGGAGCATTTCCGCGAAGAGCATTGCGCTTACCTCGGTGCTATCGGTGGTGACGATTCCGTTGGTGACGTATCTGGCGTAGGCGGGACCTTGTTCAGGTTCCTGTATTCCAGGGGCGACATCCCCGTGTTCTTCCTGAACAGCTGGCAGAAGTAGGTGGAATTCAGGTATCCGGACTGTTCTGCTATCTGGGCGATCTTCAGGTTCGTACCAACCAGGTTCACCTTGGCAAGTTCCATCCGTTTCCGGATGATATGGTTGATGACGGTTGTCTTGCAGTTATTGGAAAAAAGGGTAGAGAAATAAGCTGCGTTTAAGTGTACATGCTTTGCAATATCCGCCACGGACAGGTTGGGGTTGGACAGGTTGGCTTCTATATATTCCATGGCAGCGTGCAGGATGACGGAGGTGTTGGACTGGGATTCCTTATTCAGATGCTTAATACAGTTTTCAAGGAAGCCGCACAGCAGGTCCTTAATCTCGGGAATCTCATGGCTCATATAAATCTTCACCGCATAGGAGGCGGCCTGGACCTTGAATTCATCGGTGTGTATATGGTTTGACAGTTTGTAAATCAGATGATTGGCAAAATCCTTGATACTGTACATATTCATCTGTCCTTTTGCCAGGAAGGCGTCCAAAAGCGCGGTGGAGCCATGGATGTCTTTGTAAAGGACTGCGGAAGTCATTTCCTTAATCTGGTCGTCAAACAGCGCATAATTAGCATTATATTCCTGACCGGCATAATATATCCTGTTGTCAGAAACAATATAGCGCAGGTTCATGGTGTCAGATGCCTCGTTCAGGCCTTCCAGGATTCCCATCAGTCCATGGTGTGGTGTGCTTACCGCCACGCAGTATCCGGTGTACCCGGACAGGTAGTGTTCAAGGTCTTTATGCAGGCGTTCCGTATAATTGGATAGTTTTTCAATGTCCTCATGACATAAAAGGAAGACATGCTGGAAGTTCACATTAGGGAAAAAGAACTCTCCGGGATGTTTTTTGATTGCCTGGAAATAAATCTCCGCATCCAGCATGTATTGGGAACCGTTCAGGGACATAAGCGCGGCGGTATAGTATTGATTCTCCAAACTGTCAATCAGGTCCGTATGACCGAGAAAACGGTCCGACGGATATTCACCCCTAAGGACACTGTTGAGGATGGATTTTTCCGTGATGATCAGTTCCTTCAGCTTCCGTTTATCCGTAATGCTGGCAGCCGCCTTTTTTACTACGGTCAGAAGTTCATCCGGGTTCAGGGGTTTCAGCACATAGCCATAGGCTCCATAATCCATGGCTGTCTTCACATAGTCAAATTCTTCGAATCCGCTAATGACAATCACGCATATATGGGGATAGGATTCCTGGATTTTCTTTAATAAATCCAGGCCGTCCATAATGGGCATCCGCACATCCGTGATGACAATATCCGGCAGGTATTGTTCCAGGGCCTCGAATGCCTCCTTTCCGTTTTTGCAGCTGGCTACCACGGAAAAGCCGTTTTCCTCCCATGGAAGCGCATTTATGATACAGCGCCGTGTAAATGGCTCGTCGTCAGCAATGAGTATTTTAAACAATGACAGTTCCCTCCTTGTCAAGCAGTGGTATTTTTATTGTAACCAGGGTGTATTGGCGGCAGCAGCTTTCTATGGTGATTCCGTATTCATTTCCGTTGGAGAGCTTTATCCTTCTGTTTATGTTGAAGATGCCGTATCCCAGGCCCTGGTCCTTTTCCGGATGCTTATTAATATCACACAGGAAAGCATTCAGTTCATCTACTTTTTCTTTTGGGATCCCAATCCCGTCATCCTTTATGCGTATAGTGACATGATTCCCGTCCCTGACCGCAGTTACAAAGATATTCCCGCTCTGTGAAGGCGTCTGCAGGATACCGTGCTGGATGGAATTCTCCACAACCGGCTGAAGTATCAGTTTAGAGCAGTAATAAGACAATATCCCAGGGTCATCGATTTCTATGGAATAGTTAATACCCTGGTCATAGCGCACCCTCATGATTTCCAGATAAATCCTCATATGTTCAAATTCATCCTTAAGGCTGATAAGCGTCTTACCTCGGTTTAGGGACAGACGGAAAAATGTGGAGAAATCCATTAAAGTATTAAGGGCGGATTCAGAATCCTTCATCCGTATCTGCCATGCAATGATATCCAGGGTATTGTATAAAAAATGGGGATTGATCTGGGCCTGGAGGGCGGCGTACTGCGCCTTGCGTATCTCCTTTTCCTCCTGCTTGGAATTCTCTATGAGCATATTGATACGCTGGAGCATGGTGTTATAACCGGAGTAAAGGGTAAGGATATCGGATATCTCGGTGTTGGTCTCCATGGGTTTATCAAGGGTATTCATTTTAATGTGGGCCATATTGGTGGCAAGTATTGATATGGGGTAGGAAATTTTGTTATAGATTCCCCGGGAAGTCAATACGAATGTGACAATGATGATGAGAAGCATCGCAATGAATATACATACCAGCTCAGGCGGGAATGACAGGTTCAGGTTGGATGGCCGTGTGTAAACCTCCAGCTGCCATCCGTTGCTTAAGGGCTGGCTGTAACTGCCTGTCCCTGCCAGTGCCTCGTCTCCCAGGCGCCAGATGGGGGTTCCGTCCTGGGTAATCCTGAAATAGGCGGGCTGTGAGGATACATAATTCAGGGCATTGTTAAGGGCGGTCTGGTTCAGTTCAATTGCAATGATCCCGTTCACCTGGTTGGTGCTGATGTTGACCAGGGGCATGGTTACCACATAGAGGTCTGTTTCCAGCCGCCGGAATATGTTTGATTTAGGAAGGTGCCACCATGTGACGGGGCCTTTGCGTGCTGTCTGGTAAAATGGATTATCTACGATATCATGTTCCAATAATGTAAAATTACCGGACTTAAACTTCCTGCCGTCATCTAACAGGATGGCCAGGGGAAGCTCCTCCTCGGCATAAGACTGTACTAAAAAAGATGTTTTACAGTTGATATCCACTTTCTCTTTGTAGAATTCCGTAGTCTCCCGTTCAATATCAGTCCTCAGCATGGTCTGGATGTCATAATTTTTCGCAATGGAAGTGCAAAGGGATTCACAGGACAGCAGCAGGTTATCCAGTGATTCGCGGTAGTACAGGGACATCCGGGTTACTTCCATGTCATTGAGGTAGTCTATCTGGGTCTTGTATATGTAGCTTAAAAATGTTGTGATGAACAGGACATACACCATGAATATGATTATCAGATAGCGGAACAGGGTTTGGTTGATGGAATGCGCATTTTTTATTTTCATGTAGATATTTCCTCTTTTAAATGTAGAAATATATGATACGAGTTCAGGGCTATTATACCAAATGTCAATAAAATTTCCATATAATCTAAAAAATAATACATAATTGCCAAAAAAACTTTATTTATTATAATCAAAAACTCCTGTAATATATGGTTATCAAGCAAAACAAGCAACACAGTAAAAAACAACAGGAGGTAAGGTAAGTTATGTTAAAAAAGTTATGGGGTACAATGCTTGCAGTGACACTGGTGTCCACATCCCTGATGGGATGCTCCACTGAAAGCGCAAAACCTGCGGCAACAGAAGCAGCAGCCCAGGCGTCTGAGGAGAAGACGGCTGCACCGGCAGCTGAAACACCGGCTGGGGAGACCGGGGCAAAGGCATCGGAGGACGGAGGGGAAAAGAAGCTTAAAATCGGTTTTTCTGAATCCACCTACTCGGGGGCATGGAGGGTTGCAGAGGTTGAGGATGTTACAAAGTATGCGGAAATGAACGGATATGAGTTAATCATGACCAATGCGGATTCCAACATTGAGAAGCAGATTGGGGACGTGGAGGACCTGATTGCACAAAAATGTGACCTGATTGTAATCGTTCCCGTGGATGCCAACGCGGTGGCGCCTGCCTTTGAGGCATGTAAGAGCGCCGGCATCCCGGTAATTGATATGGATACCCAGTATCTGGACGGAAAGTGGAAAGAGGACTTCATCACAACCATCCGTTCCGACCAGTACCAGCAGGGACAGGGCTGCGCCGAGTGGACGGTGGGCCATGTGGGGGACAAGGACACCACGGTATTGGAAATCACAGGTAATCCGGGACAGTCCGATGCACAGAACCGTTCCAGGGGCTTTAATGAATATGTGGCTGACCACAGCAACATTAAGGTAATCCAGCAGAACGGGGAGTGGTCCAGGGCAACAGCCCAGGAGGTTGTACAGAATGTTGCCCAGTCAGGACAGAAATTCGATGTGATTTATTGTCATTCAGATGAGATGGCGCTGGGAGCGCTTCTGGGATTAAAGCAGGCAGGACTTAAACCCAACGAGGATGTATGGATTGTGGCGGTTGACGGACAGAAAGAGGCCCTGGACGCCATTAAGGCAGATGAAATCGGCGCCATCATCACATGTACCCCTAAGGGCGGGGACGTCCTCTTTGACTGTATCAACAAGTACTTTGCAGGCGATGGTCTGGAGGAAGAATACTTTGTCCATCAGTCTACAATCACCACCGAAAATGTGGACGAGTTGTATGAAGTAGAAGGATTCTAAAAACAGTATGGTCTGATTCATATGGGAACTGCCGGAAACAGTTTTGACAACAGGGATTGTGAAGGTAGTTCCCTTATTCTGTCTAAAAGGAAGAGGTGGATTTGTGGAAAAGGAATTTCTTTTGGAAATGAAGAATATAAAAAAGTCCTTTGCAGGCGTGAATGCGCTGAAGGGGGTTAACTTTAACGTAAGGAAGGGCGAAATCCATGCGCTGATGGGAGAAAACGGGGCAGGGAAGTCCACGCTGATTAAGATACTGACCGGTGTCTATCAGGCGGACGAAGGCGAAATCCGTATGGATGGACAGCAGGTACATATAACGGATGTGCAGAAGGCGCAGAAGGCCGGTATCAGCCCGGTCTATCAGGAGCTAAACATGATTCCGTACCTGAGCGTGGCTGAGAATATTTTCTTAGGGCAGTATCCGAGGAATAAATCCGGAAATATTGAATGGGATAAGATGTATGCCGCGGCTGAAAAGATACTGGGGGATCTGGACCTGGATATTGATGTAAGGGAACAGTTAAATGGATTCGGCACAGCGGCCCAGCAGATGATTTCCATTGCCAGGGCGGCAAGCAGGGAATGCAGGCTTCTGGTGCTGGACGAGCCGACTTCTTCCCTGGATGGCAATGAGGTGTCCCAGCTGTTTAAGATTGTGAACAAGCTGAAGGAGAAGGGGGTATCCGTTATTTTCATTACCCACCGGCTGGACGAGGTCTTTGAACTGACTGAGAGCATTACCATCTTAAAGGACGGGGAATATGTGGGCACATTTCCTACCGCAGACATGACAAAGGAAGAGCTTGTCACCAGGATGGTGGGCAGGAAGGTTGTGGAAGGAAGCAGGACCAGGGCGGTCCGGGAGATGAAAGGAGACTATTTTATTGAGGCTTCACATCTTGCCAAATTCCCCAAGGTCAGGGACGTATCCTTTGGCATCAAACCTGGGGAAATCCTGGGGATAGCAGGTTTATTAGGTTCGGGAAGGACCGAGACAGCCCAGCTTCTGTTCGGCTATAGCCGGATGGATGCAGGAACCATCAAGATAAATGGAAAAGACACAGTAATCGCATCGCCCAAGGATGCCATAAGTAAGGGGATGGCATTCTGTACGGAAAACAGAAGGGAAGAGGGAATCATTCCCTACATGTCTGTGAAGAACAATATCGTAGTATCATCCATGAAAAAAATATCCCGAGGGATTGTGATAAATAGGAAGCTGCAGAACAAGGTGGTGGGCAGTTATATCAGTGCATTGAAGATTAAGACGCCCAATGACAGGCAGAGGATACGCTTCCTGTCAGGAGGGAACCAGCAGAAGGTAATACTTGCCAGGTGGATGGCCACGGATCCGAAACTGATCATACTGGACGAACCGACAAGGGGAATTGATGTGGGGGCCAAGCAGGAGGTTGAGAAGCTGGTGCTGGACTTTGCGGCACAGGGGATCAGCGTGATTTATATTTCCTCCGAACTGTCCGAGCTGGTGCGCAACTGCGACCGGATCATCGTCCTCAGGGACGGACGGAATGTGGGTGAGCTTTCGGGGGATGAGATTAAGGAGCAGAGCATCATGGCAATGATAGCGGCTGAGAGTGAGGAGGGTTAAACATGGCGGTAAAAAACAACAAGCTATCCCTGGGAGAGGTGCTCCAGAAGTATGGGGCGGTCATATTCTTCTTCCTGCTGTTTGGCTTCAACTGCTTTTATACCAATAACTTTTTTAGTATACAGACAGTCTGGAACCTGTTTATCCAGTCCATGCCGGTCATACTGATTGCCATGGGACTTACCCTTGTCATTGCCACGGGTAATATTGATATTTCCGTTGGTTCCGGCATGGCCCTTGGTTCTGTTATCTTTTCCTTTATTGTGAAGTCAGGAGGTAATCCGGTGGCTGCTCTGACCGGGGCTGCTGTGGTGGGAATGGCTGCAGGGGCCTTCTGCGGCGTCATGGTTGCCAGGTTTGGGGTGGAGTCCATGATAACAACCATGGCAATGATGTATATTTTAAGGGGAATTGCCAAGGTGGCATCCGGCGGCACTCCTATCAGCTATAACAATTCATCGGTCTCAGCCCTATCTTATTACCGGGTAGGCGGTGTGGTGCCAATCCATGTGGTTTGCGTGGCCGTGCTCCTGGCTGTCATCCTGTTCGTCATAGAGAAGACTTCCTTTGGCGTGTATCTGGAGGCCACGGGGGATAACCGGACAGCTGCCAGGATATCGGGAATCAATGTGGTTGCGGTTATTTTGATTACATATGTGGTCAGCGGCATGCTGGCGACCCTTGCGGGTATTGAACAGTGCATCATGGTTTCCAGCGCGGACGGTTCCAGCCTGGGGCTGAGCTATGAGTTTGACGCAATCGCATCCACGGTTGTGGGGGGAACGCCCATGAGGGGTGGAAAGCCCAATATCATAGGAACCCTGTGCGGCGCCTTGCTGCTGCAGCTGATAGTGATCATGGTCAACATGAATAACATATATTATGCAATTTCCCTTGTTATCAAAGCGCTGCTGATTTTCGGGGCGGTTTATCTGCAGCGTGTTGCAACAAAGAAATAGAGGTGGCGGCTATGAACGGTATTCTAAAAAAGATAAGACAGAGATTCAATGGTTATGGAGTCATCGTGGGCGTTGTCATTGTCATGATGGTAGGAACACTGCTGAACGGGGAATCCTTTCTGACCATCAACAATATCAGCAACGTGGGGAGGCAGGCAACCATACGGGGCCTTCTGGCATGCGGCATGGCGCTGGTCATCATGTCAGGCTCCATTGACTTAAGCGTCAGCACTTTGTTTGCATTCAGCGGATTCCTGTCCCTGTATTTCAGCAATTATTCGGCAGTGCTGGCATTCGTGATACCCATGGCAGTGGCGGCAGGCGTTGGGTTCATCAATGCCACCCTGATTGTAAAAGCCGGCTTTCATCCGTGGATTGTGACCATTGCCTCCCAGCTTGGCATACAGGGAATCCTTCTGATGATGACGCGGGGGGATACCTACAAGGCAGTCCATATAAGTCCCGGGTTTGCCACATTCGGCAAAATCATTTTTTTCCGCTATATTAGCATCTATCTGGTGATTTTCATTCTGACCTTTGTTGTTTTTGCGGTCCTGTTAAAGAAAAGGTCTGCCTTCAGGAATATCTATGCAGTTGGGGGGAACGAGGAGGCTGCGACCATGATGGGTATTAATGTATATAAGACAAGGCTTCTGGCACATATGCTGTGCAGCATGCTGGCCTGTCTGGCCGGAATCCTTCTGGTATCCAGGACAGAGGCGGCGTACCCCCTGGCGGGCACCAGTTATGAGATGTATGCCATAGCGGCCTGCGCCCTGGGAGGAATCTACCTTACGGGAGGCAGGGGGAAGATCATGGGAGCATTTGCCGGGGCATGGATCTTGGGCTTCCTGAACAACATTTTCAACATGCAGTCCTATGTGAATCCGTTGTGGGAACAGGTTGTAACAGGGCTGCTGCTGATTATCGTGGTTTTCTCCCAGTCAGCGAATGCAAAACAGATTTTCAAAAATATAAAGAAAAGCACATCCCGTGTATCTGTGTGAGATAGGGAGGGACAAGGATGGGAAGATATGTAATCGGAGTGGATAACGGAGGAACCTTTATAAAGGCTGCCATGTATGATGAACATGGCAGCATGGTATCCCTGGCAAGGGAAGCCAGCCGGACCATGATTCCGGAGCCTGGGCGTGTGGAGATTGACCTCAATGAACTATGGGCCATTAACTGCAGATGTATTGCCCGGGTGCTGGCAGAAAGCGGGGTTCCTGCCGGGGAAGTGGAATGTGTGGGTTTTGCAGGACAGGGTAAAGGCGTATATGCAGTGGATTCCAGCGGTAATGCATTCAGGAATGCCATTACATCCTCAGACAACCGGAGCTGGGAGTATACAAAACAGTGGGCGGAGGATGGGACAGTGGATAAGGTACGGCCCATGACCTGCCAGGGGCTTTATACGTCCCATCCTGTTTCCATCCTGGCCTGGATGAAGGACCATGAGCCTTGGAATTACCAAAAAATCCGGTGGGTATTCTCCATGAAGGATTTCCTGGTATACCGCATGACCGGGCAGGCTGTGTCGGACTGCTGCAACCAGTCCGGAGGCAGTTTCATGAACCTGTTTACCGGACAGTATGAAAAAAGCATCCTGGAGTATCTGGGAATATCCGAGGTTTATGAAAAACTGCCGCCCCTGTACCAGCCGGCCGATGTCTGCGGCACTGTCACAAAGGAGGCGGCCGTACAGACAGGCCTTAAAGCAGGAACACGGGTGGTGGCAGGCATGTTTGACGTTGACGCGTGTTCTGCGGCCATGGGCATGGTGTCCGGTGACCAGCTGTGTATGATGGCAGGGACATGCAGTGTTAACGCATATCTTGGCAGGAAGCCGGTTACAGACAAAAACATAGGCCTTAATTCCTTATACTGTATACCGGGATATTACTTTATTGAGGAGGGATCCAACACTTCCGCAGGGAATCTGGAGTGGGTCATAAAGGCGCTGTACCAGGATGAAGCAGAGGAATGCAGCCGGAATGGGAAACGTGTATATGATCTGTTAAACCAGGCCGTGGAGGGCATAGGGCCGGAGGATGGTAAAGTGGTGTTCCTGCCATTCTTAAACGGTTCCATGGACAGCAGCAGAAGCCGCGGGGTATGGCTTGGTATGTCGCCTCTGGATACCAGGGAGCACATGGTGAGGGCAGCTTATGAGGGAGTTGTATTCTCTCACCGGTATCATGTGGAACGGCTTTTAAGGACACGGGAAACACCAAGGGCCATCCGGCTGTCAGGCGGTGTCACCAAATCCGATGTATGGCTCCAGATGTTCGCGGACATCCTGCAGCTGCCCATAGAGATTGTGGACGGGGCTGAACTGGGGGCAAAGGGAGCGGCCATTGCGGCTGCCATCGGAGCTGGTTTTTACCGCGATTTCATGGAGGCATCCGGGGGGACCGTGAAGATAAAGAAGGCGGTCATGCCCAACCAGGGCAGGAAGGCTGTATATGATGGGAAATATGGCAATTTTATAAAGACTATGAACGCGCTTCATGGTCTGTGGGAAGACATATTCTAAAATGAAAAGGAGAAAAGGGACATGGAATTACAGGTTGCACTTGATTGCAGGGATTTATCAGAGGCACTGGCGGTAATGGAGGAAATCTATCCATACGTGGATATCGCCGAATTGGGAACGCCGCTTATGTATAACGAGGGAACCAGGGCTGTCAGGGAGATGAAGAAAGCATTTCCGGACGTGAAAGTGCTGGCTGATATGAAACTTCTGGACGGAGGATATGACATTGCCAAGATTGCATATGAGGAGGGAGCGGATATTGTCACGGTAGCCGGGGTCACCAATGATTCTGTGATTGCCAGGGCAGTGGAGGCCGCCAGGGAATTTGGAAAAGAGTGTTTTGTGGACCTGATTTCCGTGGACGATATTGTGCAGCGTGCAGCGGAGGTGGACGCCCTGGGGGCAGACTGTATCGGCGTACATACCTCACATGATACCATTGCTGGCGGGAACCAGGCGCCCACCAAGGATTTAAGCCGGATTAAGGCAGTGATAAAGCGGGCCAGGACGTCCATATCAGGAGGGATTAAGGCGGAGTTCATTGACGATATCGTATCCTTTGGACCGGATGTGGTGATTGTGGGAAGCGGTATCATGCTGGCTGAGGATAAACGGGGGACGGCTAAGATGATATATGAGGCAATCCATGGATAGATGGCGGGATACTGTGCAAAAATCCGGGGCAGGATGTGATGTTGCAGGGAACAGTGGCGTGACAGAGGTGTAAGGCAGATGTGCAGATTAGGACATTATTCATTGGGGCTTTATGAAAAGGCCATACCTATGGGGCTTCCCTTCCGGGATAAGCTGAAAGCCGCCAGGATGGCAGGATATGATTTTGTGGAATTGAGTATCGATGAGACGCCCCAGAAGCTGGCCAGGCTGGAACTGGGAAACAGTGAGCGTATGGGTGTAATACGGGATATGCATGACACGGGAATTGCATTTCGCAGCATGTGTCTCAGCGGGCACAGGAAGTATCCGTTGGGAAGCAGCAACAAGGAGACAGAGGCCAGGGGAATGCAGATCATGAAAGAAGCAATCGGGCTGGCCGATGATTTGGGAATAAGGATTATCCAGCTTGCGGGATATGATGTGTATTATGAAGCCGGGAATGAAGATACCAGGCAGAGGTTTGCAGAAAATATATGTAAATCCGTGGAGATGGCTGCTGCGTATGGAATCGTCCTGGGATTTGAGACAATGGAAACCGAATTCATGAACACAGTGGAGAAGGCCATGAAATATGTCAGGATGGCTGACAGCAGTTTCCTTACGGTTTACCCTGATCTGGGTAACATCACCAATGCCGCGAAAACACATGGAACGGGCGTGGAGGAAGATATACGCAGCGGCAAAGGCCATCTGTGCGCCATGCATTTAAAAGAGACAAAACCTGGGGTATTCAGGGAAGTGCCTTTTGGAAGGGGCCATGTGGATTTTGAAAATGGAATCAGGACCGCTTGGGAATGCGGGATACGCAGGTATGTGACTGAATTCTGGGATGTGGGCAGAGGAGAGTGGGAGGAGGACTTAAAGCAGGCAGCGGGTATGATGAGGGGGATACTTGACAGGCAGATTGTGATGGAAAGGTGAAAGGGGAGTGGTAAGGCTGCAGATGGAGAGGGGGATATAAGCGGGTTATTTGAATTGGAAGCTTGAATACCTGGATACCGTTGACCGTTTTTTGGTTAACGGTATTTTGGACTTTTTTGCTTTAAAACTTTGACTAATTGGTGTAAATGGGGTAGTATAATAAAGTGTCTGTCATCCCTGGGACCAAAGCGGATATGGACCATGAAAATTTACATCTAAAGGAGAAGTTATGAGTAAGCAGAGGAGTAAGGAACCTGTATCGGGAACCGTGCACCAGAACGGCGGCTTTGGCAGCAGTTTTGGATTTGTGCTGGCCTGCGTGGGTTCTGCTGTTGGAATGGGTAACATCTGGATGTTTCCGTACCGCGTGGGACAGTACGGCGGCGGGGCATTCCTGGTACCCTATATTTTATTTATTGTATTGTTCGGACTGGTGGGACTGTCTGCGGAATTTGCTATTGGAAGGCGGGCTAAGACCGGGACATTGGGCGCCTATGAATATTGCTGGAACAGGATAGGAAAAGGCAGGCTCGGTTATATCCTGGGCTGGATACCGCTGCTGGGATCTTTGGGAATCGCCATTGGATATGCAATCATCGTTGGCTGGGTGGTCCGTGCACTGGCTGGTTCGGTTACCGGGGCAATCCTGACCGAGGATGCGGCCGCCTATTTCAGCCAGGCCACGGGTAATTTCGGAAGCGTGCCCTGGCATGTGCTGGTTATTGTCATTGCCGCAACCATCCTGATGTTTGGCGCCACAAAAGGGATTGAGAAGATTAATAAGGTTCTGATGCCTTCCTTCTTTGTCCTGTTTGCCGTTCTGGCAATCCGTGTGGCATTCCTTCCAGGCGCGGTGGAGGGATATAAGTTCCTGTTTACACCGGACTGGAGCGATTTACTTAAGGTGGATACCTGGGTCATGGCCATGGGGCAGGCATTTTTCTCATTGTCCATTACCGGGTCAGGTATGATTGTCTATGGAACATATCTGTCTAAGTCAGAGGACATACCAAAGGCGTCCATCCGTACAGCCTTTTTTGATACGGTTGCAGCCATGATGGCAGCGCTGGCCATCATGCCGGCTGTATTTGCCTTTGGGATTAAGCCCAATGCAGGTCCGCCCCTTATGTTCATCACCCTGCCCAATGTGTTCCGGCAGATGCCCATGGGCCGTCTGTTTGCAGGCCTGTTCTTCCTGTCCGTGGCCTTTGCTGGTATCACAAGCCTGATTAACATGTTTGAGGCGGTCAGTGAATCCTGGCAGACCAGGTTCCGCCTGTCCAGGAAGGCGGCGGTTGCCCTTTGCAGCGGGATTGCGCTGCTGGTGGGCATTTTCCTGGAAGCGGAGCCTAATGTAGGTTCATGGATGGATTTCATCACAATCATAGTGGTGCCATTTGGTGCCGTACTGGGCGCGGTATCCATCTATTATGTGCTGGGATTTGGGGAAATAGCCAAGGAACTGAAGGAAGGCCGGAAAAAGCCGCTGGGAAGTTACTTTGGCCCGCTGGCTAAATATGTGTATGTGCCGCTGGCCGTGATTGTGTTTATTCTTGGGATTGTGTATGGCGGAATTGGATGAATGATGTTATTGTGTGAATATTGCGGGAATACCGTGGCCTGGGTGGGAAGTATCCGGGCCGCGGTATTTTTGTATCTATTACGCTGCCTTCAATCAGTGGCAGTTTATCTGCATGAATAAGTATTCATTCATTAAAATGCCGTACAACCAGCATGCGAATCAAAAAGTAAACCGTTAATGCTACCAGAAATCCATACAGAACCCACCGCAATTTGCATAACCGCGTCATTGACAGATATTGGGGATAAGCCGTATAATTTTTATAGAAAATGTATAAACGAAAAGAGGAAATGGAATGGCAAGACCGAGAAGGAATACAGCTGCGGCTGCAGCAAAAGTGGATACAGCGGAGACTGTGCAGGCAGTTAAGGAAGAAAGCGCCGTGTGTGCTGCTGGGGAGAAGGGCGCTGTCAGCGCGGCCGGACAGAAAAAGACTGCTTGTGTGGCTGAGGAGAAGAACGATGCCGGTGTGGCTGAAGAGAACACCACCCATGAGGCAGGCAGAACCGTGGTTGTAGAGTTTGCAGGAAAGCAGATAATGGCTAAGGATGTCCTTCAGAAAGCCGAGGAGGCCTATCTGGCGGCCCACAAGGATGTTGAAATCAAGACCCTGGAGCTTTATATTTCACCAGAGCAGAATGCGGCCTACTATGTGGTGAACGGCGAGGCATCTGAGGATTTTGTGGTTCAGTTATAATAAAAAAGAATGATATGTAAAACGCCGCCTGTCCGGGAAAAATTCCTGGCAGGCGGCGTTTGTGGATTGTAGCTCATGGCCTGTATACAATGATTTCATCAAAACACCCAGCACTCCTTTGGATTGCCCGTTCATTTCCCACTGTCACAATCGGCCCCTGTTCCAGTAAGTCATGGATGATCTGCGATGCCTCGGCCTGGTGCTCCAGCCGGGCATTTTTAATGTCCGCAATCATAAAGTTAATCTGATCCGTGTCAATTCCAGCCATGGCCCGGCGCATGTACCGCATGCGGTTATTCAGGGTTCCGGCAAGCGGCAGGGCCTGGGCGTAGGCGCTCAGGATATAGCCGTCCAGGTCCTGTTGTGTCAGGGAAATGTCCATAAGCGCCTTTCCGGTATTGGAGAACAGCTCCAGGGTGGATCCGACTTCAGGGTCAGCGGTGCTCCACAAGGTAAAATATCCGGCCGGAATGTAGAAATCGATTCCGCTGTCATATGCCCCGCCCTGATAGCGTATGGCAGGCTTCAGGTATTTGTCCGCACACGCCATGAGGAAGGGAAGATGCCTGCCTTTAAAACCGGGATTTCCACGGAAATCCCCCATCATGCGGGTTTCCTGGGCAGGGGCGTCCACGCATATGGCCAGTTTCTGCTTCTGGGGCGGTAGGATGAAGGGCGTGTACCGGGACTGCGTGGTATGACAGGAATCCTTGTTTGCCGTGGGCCTGGCGGTATCTGACTGTTTGGTATCATGTTCTCTTCCAAGTCTGGTATCATAATCTCTTCCAAGCATACCCAGCTGTCTTATGGCTTCCTGTTCCACTTCCCCTAAGGTATCCGGGTTTGCGGAGGCCATGAATGTGAAACGGCTTCCGGATAATATGGCAGTGGAAATATGCCGCAGTGTGTCTGTTACCTTTCCGGCGTATTCCGGTTCCTCCCTCAGTTTGCTGGCCACATCTTTCAGGAAATAATAAACGTCCTGACTGTTGAGCAGGTTCCTGAACCTGCACTCCTGCCTGATATAGCCTTCCGCCAGGCTGAAGGACAGGGAGGATGCCATATCAGCCCGGGACAGGTCGTAATCAGGGAGATATTTTTCAAGGATACGCAGTATGGTGGGAATGTCATCGTATTCCCCTCCGCCTATAATATCCAGGAGGAAATCCAGGCTTTCGGCAAAGTCCGCGGTGAGTCCGTACCAGAACACGGTCATCATGGGACGGCTGTCGGCTCCGGCCGCAGAATCCAGATAGAGTTCGTCAAAGGTGCAGTCGTGGAGGTATTCCTGTTCCAGGGTCTTTTGCTGCTCCACTGTATACCGGCTTGTATCCAGCTCCGTCAGCAGCATCTGATACAGGGACAGGAATTTAAGCTCATCCCGGGGGATAAGGCTTAAATCAAAGTATATCTGGTAGCTTCCGACCGCATCCACGCTGGAGGGAGCAGTGTAACTGGTTATGGTCCCAAATTCCCTTTTTTGAAAAGGAGCACCCGGCCCAGGGGCCGGAAGGTCTTTTGGATGTATGAGGAAATCCATATTGCCCCAGTCAAGGGAATTCCACTGACGGAAGGACTCCGTGTCCTTACACAGGCGGCGCCGTTCATCCATGGACATGGAATCCAGTGTTTCCTTCAGGTATTGTTCTTTTTCTTCCTCCAGTGCTTCTGCCATTCCGGGGCAGGGAACCGTTACGACAACGGCGCTGGTTTCAGGGGTAAGCGCCCGGGAGGCCAGCATTTTAAGGATGTCCTGGCTGTTGTCACCGGCGAATCTGCGGGAGGCTGTTTCGTAGAGCTGGAAATAGTCTGTTTTGCCTGTCTGGCTCCAATACCTTCCGATTTCCTCGGAAATGTTAAAGCCCAGATGGGAACCTTCCCTGGTTAATGCATCGCTTAGCCTGTTTTCCTTCATGGCTGCCTGGTACAGTTCATGGGCAACGCCATGGGCGCTGATTTCCTGCAGTGCGGACTGGATGGTACGGCAGAACGCCTCCTTCTGTTCCTCATCCCCATTCCTCAGACGGAACCGCAGGGACGGGCCGGGCAGGAGAAGGTCCAGATATACCTCCATCACGTTGTTGATTCCGGCTTCCCTTGCGCACCGGTGCCATGGAGAGGTGTCGCTGTCCAGAATGTCTGTAAATAAATCCCAATATATCAATTCCTCCTGGCTGCTGCCTGTAAGGTCGATGGCATAGTCAATGATGGAGGCCTGTTCCCTGGGACTGTCCGAGTATGCAGGACTTTCAGCGGTAAGGGAACGTTTGCCTGGGACGGGCGTCTGGTCCATGGCAGATAACAGGGAGCGGTGCGTACCTGTATAATGGGACAGGTGTTCCCGGTCAAGGAACTCAAGCACTGCCCGGTAATCCATATCCCCGTAAAGCACCATCAGGCAGTTAGAGTAGTCATAGCACCGGTTAAATGCCTCTTTCACAAGTTCAAATGTAAGTTCCCTGTAATGGAGATGAAGCCTTCCAAGGAGATTGGAAGAGGGAAGTCCCGGATACAGGGCTTTTGCCGTGAAGCTGTCGGCATTTTCCTGAAGGTCCGTGAGATGGCCCCAGTCCTCGCTGAGTACAGTGCCCTGTATGGACAGGGGACCCTCCGGGTCCTCCAGCTCCAGACGCAGCGCCTCCCGCAGATAAAAATTCTTGTCCTTCAGCGCATCCGGTTCCTCCATGCAGCACAGATACACATCCATCAGTTTTATGAGCTGTTCCTGGCTCAGCGTACATATGGGGTAACAGGTATATGTATTATCCGTAAGCCCGTTCATGAAGGTGGAATAGCTTTTGCTGTCCATGTCAAAGAAAATATCCCGGCTGGGATACTTGCGGCAGGAGGATAAAAGGAGGTGTTCCAGTATGTGGTTGGTGTCGGTCTCGTCAAACTGGGGCGTCCTATAAATCAGGTTAAACCCCAGTTCCGGGTCATCGTTCTGTATAAATAAAAGCCGGGCGCCGCTGTGGGCGTGGTAAAACTCCACGGTCCGGGCACCCAGCATGTGTATGAATCCAAGTTCAGTCACGGTGAATCCTGATACGGTTTCCCCGGTTCCTGGCAAAGATACCATGATATATCTCCTTTCACATGCAAACCTCACTATACTATAGCATTTTGCCCGGGGGTTTTGCAAGGAGTACCTATCCACAAAAACAAGAACCGAAGTGAAGGACGCTATTTTTTATGCATGTAAACAAGAGTTATTACTGCACATAGCATGATTACAAAGGTAAATAAATCGCCATATGTAACATACATGAGCACCAGCCCCTTTCTTTTGTATGAGTAGGCGGCTGGACATATCGCCCCATCGGTTCCCCAGGTAAATATATTATATTGTCATGATGCTGCCCGAATTAAGTGTCGGGGCCTGTCTCATTCAATCTTTGTGGAATCATTTCCTCTATATACTCCAATAAATCCCAATGCCGATAATTGTTCCAGTAATAAAAGCAGTTTAATATAAGAAATATCCATATATAAAAGTATGGATTGGTGTAATCAGTTTGCCAATGAAAAAGTACCAAAAATATCGTAAGGCTGATTCAACAAAGGACCTTTTCAGGAACAGGTTTGAATCTGATAAAGGTTTATGTGACATGTGTCATAGCAAACCAACCACGGGAAGCAGGCACGTAAAGTGCAATATGCACAAAGAATACCAGATAAATTCAATAATTTGCATAAAAATCATTTACTATGACACGTGTCATAGTAAAATGGCATAAAGTCCGCTATGCTTAAGACAACGTAATGATTTGAACTTAAGAACTTGAATATATGGCCATATGGAAGTCTAAGGAGAGAATACGATGCGTGAAAAGACAGACAGTACTTTATTAAACGTGATACAGCTGGTAAACCAGGAGAGCAGCAGGGGAACCCTGGACCTGGAAATGATAAAGCCGTATCTGAATGAGTTCATCCGCGCAAGGTTTGTGCCAAAGGGAGGATATATAACCACGGAGGATGTCATCATTAAGCGGGTTTATTACATCATCACAGGTTCCTTTTATGAACTTCGTTCCTCTGAACAGGGCAAGACAAATCTCCTGTCCAGGAAGAAGGCGCCGGAGTTCCTGGGCGTTGACCGGGCAGTGAATCCAAGGAAGGCAAGCCTTTCCACCAACCTGGCCCTTGAACCCTGTATCGTATTGGAGATAGACACCAATTATTTTGTTAAAAGCCTGAAGGAAAACGGAGAGCTGGGGCTGGAAATCATTAAAAATATCTGTGCAAAGCTGTCCAGGGCCTCCTACCGCTCAGACCATATCCTGTTCCACACCACCGGGGAAAAGCTGATGCTGTATATCATCCGGTACTGGGAGGAATATCACACAGGGGGAAATGAGTGCACGGTGGACGTAAAGAACATGTATATTGCAGATGACATTGGCGTCAGCACCAGGACATTGTACCGGGCGCTGAATGAGATGAAGGACCAGGGGCTTTTAAATGTGGTCAGGGGAAATATTGTGGTGACTTCTGCACAGATTCAGATGATACGCAGAAGATGCGATAGTTTTATGGAAGGTGGTGACCTGGAGTGAAGATAATGGAAATATCGCTGGCCGTGGCCGAAGAAAAACAGGATAAATGGTATGATGAGGGGCATTTTAAATCCCTGCTCACCTCACTGCTGGAACAAGGCAGGTATCTTCAGTGCAGGTATGAGGGCAACATCCTGATCCTTTCCGGGGATGCCAAGGCAGTGTTTGACGAAAGCGGGAACATGCTGGAGCTTTACGACCTGAAACAGGATGCGCAGAAGAACCTGGCGGGCAGGAAGGAAGCGGCGGAACTGGAGTTTGAAATGATTTTATTGCTGTCGAAGTTTAATATGGAGTAATCCTGGCGCGGGGAATTGGAAACCGGATAAACAGAGAATATGTAATTTGCAGATGATGGGATTGAAGAAGATACAGCTAAAGAAAAATTCAGTATGAAGAAGTAGCTATAGCACACAGAGAAGGAGAAGCCATATGATGAAGGGACATTTACATAGAAACGTAATAGGTTTACTTACAATGGGGTTACTTACAGCCGCCGCCATGGTCATGATGACCGCCTGTTCCGGCAGCGGGAACGGCGAGGTAAAGGCGCAGGAAACATCCGGCGCAGGCGGAACGGACATCCAGGCCGCGTTCATCGTGGACCGGCTGGGGGACAATGCCGCCAATGATGAGAGCTACCGGGGTATCCAGGAGTTCGAGGCAAAGACCGGCATAAAGGTTACCACCGTGGAAGCGCCGGAGCTGCAGGACCACGAGATCAACGCCCGTACCTTTGCACAGGAGGGGTATGACCTGATCATAGATGCGACCTCCTTTACGTCGGAGATTTACGAGGCACTGGCGCCTGAGTTCCCGGACAGCCACTTTGTAATCGTGGACGGCACTGTGGACGGCCAGGACAATGTCACCAGCCTCCGCTGCCGTCCTGAGGAAGCCGCATTCCTGACAGGCGCATTTAATGTCCTGATGAACCAGGAGCTGGGCGGCGGTAACAAGGCGGCCTTCATCGGGGGCATGAGGAACCCGGACCTGGAGCGTTCCCAATACGGTTTTACGGCAGGGGCTGAATATGTTGGGGGAGAAGCAACCGTTGTATATGTGGGCAATTTTACCGATGTTGCAAAGGGCAAGGAAATCGCGCTCCAGCTTTACAACAATGGGATGAAGCTGGTGCAGGCATTTGCTGGCGGGGCCGGGATGGGCGTTTACCAGGCAGCGGAGTCGGTTGGGGAAGGCGTCTACGCAATCGGGGGTGCGGCAGGCCAGTTTAACCTGTCAGATTCCATCATTGCATCCCAGGTAAAGCTTACCGGCAACCCAATCTACGATGTATGCATGGAATTTTACGAGGGCGGCCTTGAGGGCGGTATCCGGCAGTTTGGGCTGAAGGAAGGCGCTGTGGGTATCAAGTATAACCCGCTCCATGAAGAGGAAGTGCCAGGGGACATCAAAACACAGCTGGAAGAGATACAGGGAAAGATTGTAAGCGGGGAAATCGTTCCTCCATCCAACGAGGACAGCTTTCATGCATTTGGGAAGTAAGGACATTTAACGCTCATAGCAAGGGGGAACATACATGGATCCTGCAGTTGATATGAAGGGAATCACCATGCGCTTCGGCAAGGTGGTTGCCAATGACAAGGTGGATTTTTCAGTGGAAAAAGGAGAAATCCTTGCCCTGGTAGGGGAAAATGGGGCAGGAAAATCCACATTAATGAATATTCTTTACGGTCTTTACATCCCCACGGAGGGTACCATCCACATCAATGGGGAGAAGAAGGTATTCCATTCAGCCATCGATGCAATGGCGGCCGGGGTGGGGATGGTACACCAGCATTTTATGCTGATTCCAAGGCTTACGGTTACGGATAATATTGTACTGGGCCAGGAGCCTCACAAAGGAATCCGTTACAGCCATGGAAAGGCCAGGGAGGAGGTCCTGGAACTGTGCAGGCAGTACGACATGAAGCTGGATGTGGACAGCCGGGTGGCGGACATTTCCCTGGGAATGCAGCAGCGGGTGGAAATCATAAAGGCCCTGTACCGAAGGGCGGACATATTAATCCTGGATGAGCCGACGGCAGTCCTCACGCCCCAGGAGATTGACGAGCTGGGACGGATGCTTCAGAAGCTGAAGGCCATGGGGAAGACAATCATCATCATTACCCACAAGCTTCAGGAAGTCATTGATTTCAGCGACCGGGTAACCGTGTTAAGACAGGGAAAATGGATTGGTACCGTGAGGACACAGGAGACCACCGCGGAAGAGATTACGGAAATGATGGTGGGCAGAAGCGTCAGTCTGGGCGGCGGTAAGAAAGAAATTGTGTCCAGGGAGGATATACTGGAATTGAGAGGCGTTTCTTACCACAATGGACAGAAGGAAAAGCTGAAGGATATTAACCTGAATGTCCGTAAAGGGGAAATCCTTGGAATCGCAGGCATTGACAACAGCGGCCAGAAGGAACTGACCGAGGTCATAACAGGCGTCCTGAAACCGTCGGCGGGACAGGTCCTGCTGAAAGGGCAGGAGATTACGGGACATGCTGTCTCCGACATCAGGAAACAGGGTGTGGGCTTCATTCCCCAGGACCGCCACAGGCATGGGCTTGCCCTAAGCCAGAACATAAGGGATAACCTGATCCTGGGCTATCAGAGGGAGAAGGAATATAACCAGAAGGGATGTTTCTTCAATGAAAAAGCAATCAGCCGCGATGTGGAAGAGAAGATAAAGGAATTTGATATCCGGCCCGCGGACATGCAGCTTCTGGCCCAGGGACTGTCCGGGGGCAACCAGCAGAAGATCATCGTGGCAAGGGAGGTCAGCCATGCAGGCAGCCTGATCATTGCGGACCAGCCCACCAGAGGCGTGGACATCGGCGCCATTGAACTGATCCACAAAACCCTGGTGGATGCCAGGAATTCAGGCAAGGCCGTGCTGTTGGTTTCCCTGGAACTGGACGAGGTCATGATGCTTTCAGACCGGATTGCAGTCATGCATGATGGGGAAATCATGAAAATCCTTCCGGGAAACCAGGCCACCAGGGAGGAAATCGGCCTCTTAATGGCAGGAGGAAGGATGGCAGAAGATGAATAAAGGAAAAAAGGAAATGATGGCAAATGTACTGACGCCATTGGTCATTATATGCATGGCCTTTCTGTTTGCCTCGGTGCTGATATTGTCGGCGGGCTTTAACCCCGTGGCGGCGTTCTACCACCTTTTTGCAGGCGCCTTTGGGACGAAAGCCAGCTTAATCAACACAGTCAATAAAGCGGTTCCCATTGCGTTTGCAGGATTTGCAGTAGCCCTTTCCAAGAAAGCGGGCATTTTCAATATCGGTATCGAGGGGCAGCTGATATTCGGGGCATTTGGCAGCGTGCTGCCGGGCATTTTCTTAAAGGGACTTCCGGCGGTCATCCATATACCGGTCTGTCTCTTATCGGGGATGCTGTTCGGGGCCGCCTACGCCCTGCTCCCCACCCTGCTTTTCGTAAAGCGCGGCACCAACCTGATGGTGATGGGAATCATGATGAACAACATAGCCAGCCTTGTGATTACATATCTGATCGTGGGACCATTTGCAGGAAAGAATGCAACGGTCAGTTCCACCGAGATGGTGGAAGAAAGCGCATTCCTGCCCTATATCATCACAAAACCCAACAAGCTTTCCATTGGAATCCTGATTGTGTTCGCAGTGGCGTTCCTTATGTGGCTTTTTATCAACAAGACCAGCATTGGCTACGAGCTTAAGATGTGCGGCGCCAACCGTCAGGCCGCGCGTTATTCCGGGATTAAGGTGACATTCTATATGACGGCGGCCCTTTTACTGAGCGGCGCCCTGGGCGGCCTGGCAGGGGGAGTGGAAATCCTGGGGAATTATCACAGGATGTATGACAGCTTTTCGCCCGGCTATGGCTTTGACGGCATCCCCATCGCCCTTTTGACGGGCGGAAACCCCATCGGGGTGATTGCGGGAGCGCTGCTCTTTGGCGCACTGCGTGTGGGGGCCATGAAAATGCAGACCCAGGTAGGCGTTTCCACTGAAATCATAACCGTTATCCAGGGAACCCTGGTGGTCCTGATTGCATGTGAGTCCCTAATCCGTTTCCAACTGTCCAGGGCCGGCAGGAGAAAGGAGGAAAAAGCATGAACTCCATAGTAACCGTAATGCTGATATCCCTTCTGCGCCTGGCAATCCCCATTGTCATCTGCGGAATCGGAAACATGTACTGTGAAAAATCCGGCGTCATGAACCTGGGCGCGGAAGGAATGATGATATCCGGCGCCTTTGGCGCGGTAGCAGGGACCTATCTCACCGGAAGTCCCTGGCTGGGGGTCCTGTGCGGCCTGCTTGGCGGCCTGGCGGTGGGATTTGCCCATGGGCTTATCTGCGTGGAGTTTGGCGGATACCAGAACATCAGCGGCCTGGGGCTTAACATGCTGGCGGCAGGGCTTACCTCCTTTTGCTGCAGGAGCCTTTTTGGGACCGGTCTGTCCCCCGCCGTGGCATCCATCCAGACAACGCCTGTTTTAAAGGGAATACCGGGAATCGGCGGTTTCTTACAGCAGTTTTCACCAATCGCATATATCACCATTGCCCTGGTGGCTGTTTCCTGGTATGTGGTGAAATATACAACGGCCGGACTCCGCATGACCGCCATTGGGGATGACCCCCAGACAGCGGTGACGGCCGGCATCGATATATGGAAGATACGCATGGGCTGCGTGATGCTCTGCGGCGCCCTGGCAGGACTGGCAGGAGCCTATATGTCCATCGGACAGCTGAACATTTTCATGGAGGATATGACCAATGGAAAAGGTATGCTGGCTGTCATTGCCGTGAAGATGGGAAGGTGGGAGCCAAAGCGCATCGTACTCATCGCCCTGCTGTTCGGGTTCTTTGACGCACTGCAGCTCCAGCTTCAGATGAACAATGCCTTCCATTTCCCGCCGGAGTTAATCCAGACCATCCCCTTTGTGGTGGGCATCCTGATACTGGCCATGGACTCTGTAACGGCTACCAATCCCCAGGCGCTGGCCAAACCATTTTTAAAGAATAAATATAAATTCTAAGGAGCAGATAATTGTGAGCAGAAGACCCAATATTGTATATATCTTAAATGACCATCAGGCTTTTTACGGCCATGGCCAAAATGGAAGCCAAGGACCAAAACGTCCCTGTTTTGAGAAGTTTGCGGCCGAAGGCGCTGAGTTCACCAACACCTACTGTGTATCGCCCATGTGCGGACCGGCCAGGCGCAGCATGCTGACCGGGCTATATCCCCATACCCATGGCCAGGTGCATAATGAAAATGACCCGGAGTACAAACATGAGGTATACCTGGATAACCTGGCGGCCGGGGGCTATAAGAACTACTATTTCGGAAAATGGCACGCAGGCCCGGGCTGTGCTTATGACCATCACTGCGAGGGCTTATCCGAAACCGGATACGGCAACCCCTACAACACCCAGGAATATGATGATTACCTGAAACGCCGCGGACTTCCAAGGGCCCAGCACAGGATAGAGCGGGTGTTTACCCAGGACGACTATGATAAGAAGCATTATTTCCCCAAGCTTGAGGAGGGAAAGCTTTACCAGTGCGAGGATTTCTGGTGCGGCGAACATGCCGTGGGCGTGACGGTGACGCCTAAGGAGACACATGAGGCGTTTTTCCTGGCCAATCTGGCCTGTGAACAGTTAGAGAAGCTGGCAGGGCAAAAGGGCGGGGAGGATGACCGGCCATTTACCCTGAGGGTGGATTTCTGGGGGCCGCACCAGCCCTTCTTCCCCACCCAGGAATTTTTAGACTGGTATGAACCGGAGGATATAAAGGAATATCCCAGCTTCAGGAACGACCTTCACGACAAGCCATATACGCTGAAAATGGAAGCCAACCGTCCCCTGGGCGATGGTGAGAACATCATTTATCCCAACCCCCTGCCATGGGAGGACTGGCAGCAGATCCTTGCCCACTGTTATGCCCACGGATCCCTTCTGGACGCGGCAGGCGGCCTGGTGGTGGATAAAATCAAGGAGCTGGGGTTGGATGAGGACACCCTGATAATCTGGAGCACGGACCACGGCGACGCCATTGCCTGCCAGGGAGGGCATTTTGATAAGGACTCCCATATGGCACAGGAGGTGATGCGGATTCCGCTGGCCATGCAGTGGAAGGATGTGATAGAACCGGGAATCAGGTGCAGCGAGCTGGTATTTACCTGTGACATCCCGGCCACCATGGCGGACGTGTCCATGTGCGCCTTCACCAATCCCATTGACGGAAAAAGCCTGATTCCCCTGACCCGCACGGGACAGGAGGGAGAGGATGCAAGGAAGTCCTGGCGCAAGGAACTGATGTGTGAAACCTACGGTCACGGCTACGGTGTGACCATTATGGCGCGTATGGTAACGGATGGACGGTGGAAATACGTGTGCACGGACCATGGGCTGGATGAACTGTATGACCTTGAAAATGACCCTTACGAACTTAAGAATCTTGCGCTTTTAAAAGAGTATGGGGCTAAGAGGGAAGAGATGCGGGATATGCTCCGCAGACAGCAGGAGCTGACAGGCGACCCGGTGGCCATGGATCAGCTGATTGTGTGTGCGTAGGGTGTGACGGCTGGAATGGATATACGGACATGCATTGACCGGGGAGGTTTCTATATAAAAGGAGAGATATTATGGCTGATACAAAAAAGATGAACATTATCATGATCCTCAGCGATGACCAGGGCAGCTGGAGCCTGGGAAGCTACGGGAATCCGGAAATACATACGCCTGTGCTGGACCGGATGGCCGGGGAGGGCCTGCGGTTTGAGAACTTTTTCTGCACCAGTCCGGTGTGTTCGCCGGCCCGGGCATCCATCCTCACCGGGAAAATGCCCTCCCAGCACGGTGTCCTGGACTGGCTTGGCGGCGGAGCCATCAACAAAGAAGACTACCGTGGATTTAAGATTGACTACAGCCATGCGGTTCCATATCTGGCAGACCCCGAGGCCAGCAAAGGCAGGCAGGTGGATGGAAAAGTGGGCTTTGAGGAAACCCTGTCCTATCAGAAGTACATGAATTTTGAACGGGGGCCTGTATCCTACATGAGGGACCATCTGTGTTACACGGAAATCCTGGAACAGGGCGGGTATACCTGCGGCCTTGCAGGCAAATGGCATCTGGGTAATTCCTATGAATCTCAAAAGGGCTTTTCCTTCTGGGAGGTCATTGCCAGGGGCGGCACCAATTACATGCTTCCGGAATACATGAGGAACGGAAAGCCGGTCATAGAAGAGCGGTACGTGACGGACATCATTACGGACGACGCCCTGCGGTTTTTGGAGGACAACAAGGAAAAGCCCTTCTATCTCAGCGTCCATTACACGGCGCCACATGACCCCTGGCTCAAGGAGGACCAGCCAAGGGAGATATGGGACCTTTACAATGACTGTGGGTTTTCTTATATCCCCAACCCGCCCCGCCATCCGTGGCAGGAAGCCAGGAGGACCCAGCCTGACGATGAGAAGCAGCGCAGGGAGTACATCCAGGGTTATTATACCTGCGTGACGGCCATGGACAGGAATATCGGCCGGATCATGGATTATCTGAAAGCCAGCCATCTGGATGAGAATACCATGGTGATTTTCCTGGCTGACAATGGCTTTAATATAGGCCACCACGGCGTGTGGGGAAAGGGAAATGCAACCTTCCCGCTGAATATGTATGAGAGTTCCGTAAAAGTCCCCTGCATTATCTGGGGCGCCGGGGTCAGGGGAGGTAAGGTGAATGAGGCCCTGGTAAGCCAGTACGATTTATTCCCCACCATTCTTGACGTGACGGATACCATGAACCCGCAGGTGGAACAGTATATGGATTCCCTTCCCGGGACCAGCATGAAACCAATCCTAAGGGGAGAAAAGGAACAGATACGGGATGAAGTGGTGGTATATGAGGAATACGGCCCTGTGCGGATGATCCGCGACGACCGCTATAAACTGGTATACAGGACACCCTATGGACCGCATGAGCTGTTTGACTTAGAAAAAGACCCGGATGAGGAGCACAACTGCTTCGATGCCCCGGAGTACAGAGGCATTAAGGCGGACCTGTTCCAACGGCTTGAGAAATGGTTTGAGGCTTACACACTGGAAAAGTATGACGGCCGCAAATTCCCCGTGAAAGGGGACGGACAGATGGAGCGGCTGGAGAAGTATGGTACTGAGACAACGGTGTTTAAATCGTTTTGAGTTTCATATGCGCCGACTGGGCTCAGTCGGCGCATTTACGCTTGGTGGCACTGAGTCTAGCCGACGCATTTACGCCGGGCGTCACTGAGCCCAGTCAACGCATTTACGCCGGGCGTCACTGAACCCGGTCGGCGCATTTACGCCAGGCGCCACTGAGTCCAGTCGGCGCATTTACGCCGGGCGTCACTGAGCCCAGTCAGCACATTTACGCCGGGCGTCACTGAGTCCAGTCAACGCATTTACGCCGGGCGTCACTGAGTCCAGTCGACGCATTCATGCCGGGCGTCACTGAGCCTGGCCGTCGCATTCACATCTGCCGTCACTGATACCGGTCGGCAAAACACAGCCGCGGCAGCCCAAGGAGGGCGGCGGCTCCGGCCAGGGTCGTCCCATAGAATAATATCTTATCCTTCAGGTAAAGGAAGTCCACGATGCTTCCGTTACAGATCGTACTTCCCGTGCAAAGCACCAGATCCGCCCAGCTGCAGATGGACCGGCTTACACAGGGAATCCCTCCGTCCTCTACCAGGACGCCGTAGCGCGTCTGACCGATATTCACAGGACTTAAATCAGCCGCCCGCACAGGAAATTGTCCGGACAGGCGCTCCAACAGGGACGGCTGGTAGCCAATCAGTCCAATCCTGGGTTGTCCGTATACGCTGGAAATATACTCCGCCGCATCCGCCGCGCACTGCTCCGGGCCGTCGCACCGGCAGTGGACCGTACATTCCACCTTCCCCAGGTGTTTCATCACGGCGTTGAGGGCGGCAATGAACAATCCGCGGTCATGGGAATCCTTCTCTATATCCAGGGCGCATATATCCTGAAGCGTCCCCTTAAAAACAGAAGGCGCATCTGTAAATGCCTGCCCAAGGGCGCCCATGCATTCGGCCTGGACCATCACGTCCTTGCCTGTTATGATTGGAAAATCCCTTCGCTCAGTAATCCCGATGGCTTCCTCCGGGGTCAGGGAACGCGTATTGATTTCCACCCTTTCCTTAAGGATTCCCTCCTTTTCCAACAGTTCTGAGAATCTGGATTTTAATTCCCTGTAAAATGTATCCGCTGTAATTGTATCTTCTATCATATCCTTTGATTCCTCCCAAGAAATTGTTCAACTTCATCGCTATAATGCCCATCCATGAGCCTGTCTGCCAAGACCACAGCCTTCAGCTGGCCGTCCAGCAGGATACCTACCCTGTGGGCCAGCATCCGGGCCTCGGTGAAATCATGGGTGACAAAGATAATGGTACACTGGAAACGTTCATGTATCTTCTTAAGTTCCAGGTAAAGCTGCTGCCTGGTAGCAGGGTCCAGGGCTGAGAACGGTTCGTCCAGAAGAAGGATTTCCGGTTTAAGGGCCAGCGCCCTGGCCAGCGCGGTGCGCTGGCTTTCCCCTCCGCTTAAGGTGCCGGGATACTGGTTCCTGATATGGGTTATGGACAGCATTTCCATAAGGGCGCCTGCCCGCCTGTCCTGCTCGTCCTTGGAGAAGCCGTGCATTTTCAGGCCATATACGATGTTGTCATAAACCTTCATATGCGGAAATAGTCCGTGGTCCTGGTACACAAAGCCGAGCCTGCGGTTAAAGGGCGGGATATCCATGACGTCAACGCCGTCATAAAGGACAGAACCGCCGTTTCCCGGGAACATGCCCCCTATGGCCTCCAGCAGAACGGTCTTACCGGACCCTGTACGTCCCAGTATAGCAAAGATTTCCCCTTTTTCAATGGTAAGGGACAGGGGATTCAGTGTAAAACTTCCCCGCTTCACGGTAAAATTGTGGATAAGGATCTCTTTCACTTAATGTCCCACCTGCCTTTCACGTCCATAGGGGGATTTCCCAAGAACCTGGGCCAGCGCCAGGGTACAGCCGGAAATCATCAGCATGAGCATGGCTGTTGCCATGGCCGTTGGATTATTCCCGGTTGAGATGCTCAGATAGATGCTGCCTGGCAATGTCTCGGTTTTAAAACGGGTCACGCCCACCAGCATAAGGGTTGCCCCAAATTCCCCTAAAGCCCTGGACCAGGTCAGGATGAAGGCGCTGGTCAGGCTACCCCGGCACAGGGGAAGGAGGATGGTAAGAAAGCATTTCCAAGGGGAGGCACCCAGGGTCTGTGCGATGAATTCAAGCCTTTGGTCCGACCCTTCAAAGGCAGTTCGGATTAAACGGACCGCATAAGGAAGGTTTACCAGGATATGGGCCATCACGATTCCCGCAGGGGAGAAAACCACTTTGAATCCCTGCTCCTTCAGCCATTTACCGGCAGGTGAAGAAAAGATGATGAGAAGGCTGAGTCCCAGAAGGATATAGGGAAGGGAGAGGGTAAGCTCAATCATCAGGCCGGACAGACGTTTAAATGGCATGTCTGTCCGTGTAAGGGCGTAGGCAGTGGGGAGAGCCAGGGCCATTACGATGACAGTGGATATACTGGCAGTGACAACGCTGAGACGGAAAGCGGATAAGATTTCCTCTGAACGTATGGTTTCGGCAAAGCAGGGAAGCCCGCTGACCATGACAGCGCTGATTGCGCTGCCGATGAAGAGTATCACCAGCAGCGCGGTCCCGATGGTTATGGCTGAGAATAAATCAAACCGTTTACGGCGTTTCCTATTCCACGATCTCATATCCGTATTTCATCCATATTTCTTTGGCGGCGTCAGTGTTTAAGTACTGGTTGAATGCATTAAGGGCGTCCTTATCCGAAGCGCAGCTTAAGGAAGCGGCAGGGATGGTCTTGATGTATGGTTCCAGGTCTTTTGTGTCCACGATTTCCACACCCTGCGCGTCGCAGTTCTCCTTCCAGACAATGGCTGCATCGGCCTCGCCCGCTGCCAGGGCAGTGGACATCTGGGGCGCGGTGGCCGTGGTTGCCTCAATCTGCACCTGGTCAAAGATGCCGGCATCGGTCATGGCCTTTTTGGCGATTTTGCCTATGGGAGTGGAATCCACATCCCCCATGATAAGACTTACGCCATCCCCGGTCAGGTCTGATAATCCCGTGATATTCTTGGGATTGCCGCTCTGCACTGCCAGGACGGGGATATGTTTAACCAAATCTTTTTTGCTCTCCACATAGGATTCCACCGGCTTCAGTTCATCCCCGGAGCCGGCAACAAACATGTCTCCTTCCTCGGAAGTGGTTATCTGTGACTGGATCTGGCCCGCATTGGCATAGGTGGCATTTACATCGCACCCCGTGGCGTTTTTGAATGCATCGGCGATTTCCTGGAACGGCTTTGTCATCCCGGCGCCGCAGTATATCATCAGGGTGTGGCCTGTGAGGTCGGGCAGGTTGGGGAGTTTTGCGGGCCTGGAAGTGTCTTTGGATATATCCGCGCCGGACTGGCTGGTGCCGGATGCGCTGCTTTCTCCGGGAGCAGTGGTTTGTGCCGGTTCAGAAGTCTCCTGATCCTGGACCTGGGGCGTGGCGGCTGCCGGGGAACCGGCCTCATTGCCCTTTGCGCATCCACCTAATACGGATGCAATCAGTGATGCAGCTAAAAAAAACGCGACTGTTCTTTTTTTCATTGTAATACCCTCCAATTAGTAAATATAGTAATATTTACCATATTATAATGGAAAAGCGTTATTGTCAAGAAAGAATAACGGAATGTGGGACCAATATGGCATTACCCTTAGTTAATGCAGGATTCCATTTTACTAAATATCCCCGGACTTGTAAAAATCCAGGAAATACCGTATAGTAAGATTTAATATCGGGGTCTGCACATACAACATTTAAGGCGGGGGAAAGCGTATGAAGGGATTGGTTAAACAGTTAAAGTACAGGTTTTACCGTCAGAGCATTACGAAGAGGATCATCATTGTGATTACCATGCTCAGCATCCTGTCCAATGCGGTGTTTGTTGGAAGCGTATTCGTAATCATGAAGAACCAGCTGTTTAACAAGACAAAGCTGGATCATGAAAAGGACATTACCATGCTTGAAAAGGAACTGGAGATGTTCTTTAACGGAATCCGCAATGATGCGGTGTCCGTTCTGGTCAGTGACAGCTGCCAGACCCTCCTGTCCGATTCCGAAGAATTCCTGTCATCAGACACCGCGGTCCAATACCGCAAATACAAACTGATGCAGGGCACCATCATGAGCACCATAGGGCAAAGGCCGGAATACAATACCATTGCATTTTACGACCTGAATGGAAACTGCTATGCGGATGACCGTCTGATAGAATCCCAGGGATACCTTCTGCAGCAGCAGGAACGGGTCAGGGATTTCCTGGATTCAGATAAGAATGAATCTGTTGCGTTTATCCATAAAAGCCCATGGAGGAAGAAAAAGGAAAACGATTTTAAAGACTGTATCAGCTACCTGCGCAAGGTTTACAACAAGAACAAGGGACAGCTGATTGGCGTGGCGGAACTGGAGATACCCAACGAAGCCATTAAGGAGCTTTACAGGCCCATCATGGAAAACGGAAGCAGTATTTATCTTGTAAGCGGGGACTGCGTCCTGTCCGCAGGGGAGCCTCACATGCTTTACAGGAATCTGGCCACAGAGAACTGGTATGCACGTCTGAATCAGGAACAGCCAGAGGATGGGATGCAGATATTAAAGACCAGGAAGAATATTTTCTTTCAGAAACAGTATGCTGAATTTGGCTGGAGGATAGTGGACGAGGTGCCGACATACACATACATGCGCGATGTACAGCTGTACGCATTCATCGATATAATGATAGGCATACTGCTGCTGTTTGGCAATCTGTACATATCCAGGATATTGATTGCATCCATCACAAAGCCCCTTAGTAAAATCACCAACACAATCGTCGATATCGGAAAAGGCGATTATAACCAGCGTGTCCATGTTAAGGATGGCGGGGAGATTGGCACGCTGGCCAACGAGTTCAACCGGATGGTTGACAAAACCGAATTGCTCATGGAAAAAATCATTGAAAAGGAGGAGGAAAAGAGGGAATCAGAGCTATCATTGATCCAGATGCAGATGACCCCCCACTTTTTCTATAATATCCTGGAAAGTATCTGCGGCCTTATCGTGATGGATGATAAACGGACTGCAATCCATACCATCAGCCTTCTGTCCGGTTTTTACAGAGGGGTGCTGAATAAAGGCAAGGAGATTATTTCCATCGAAAAGGAATTGGATATTGCGGTCAATTACCTGGAAATCATGAAAATCTGCCATCCGGATAAATTTAAGTATGTGATTGACTGTCCTAAACCAGTTAAAAAGCAGAGCATCAATAAGCTGACGCTGCAGCCGATTTTGGAAAATGCCATCCATCATGGCTTTGACCAGATGCCGTCAGGAGGAATGATCTGTATTGCAGGAAGGCTGGAGGATCATAAGGTGATACTGGAAATCAGCGATAACGGAAAAGGGATTGGGATGGATTGTTTAAATGACAGGGACAGGGAGAAGGGGTTCCATATGGAGAGCTTCGGACTGGCCAATACGGATGAACGGATTAAACTTTATTTTGGCAGGGAATATGGAATATCCATCGTGGGGCAGCAGCGGGGAACCAGAATCAGGATTGAACTTCCCGCAATGGAATGAATTTACAAACACGCTTTTAGGTAAATAGTAAAATCAGGGGGAATGGGAATGCTCAAGGTAATGGTTGTGGATGATGAAATGCTGATCCGGAAGCGAATTATTCTGGGATTTGACTGGGAAGCCATGGGGTATGAAATTGAAGACGAGGCAGGGGATGGGGCAGGTGCCCTGGAGCTTTTTGCACAGAAGCAATATGACCTGGCCATTGTGGACATTGCCATGCCTGGCATGAATGGGATTGACCTGGTTAAAAAAATCCGGGAACTGCAGTATCAGACCCATATTATCTTTCTTACAGGCCACAGCGATTTTAAATACGCGCAGCAGGCAATCCAATACGGGGTTTATGATTATATCCTGAAGCCCATCCATGAAGAAGAGTTCATAGCGGTCCTGAAGAAACTTCACATGAAAATCGAAAAGGAAAACAGCCGGGCAGTCCTGTTTAACGAACTGGAGAAAAAGAAGGATTATATGGATGCGGTACTGCAGGCCAAGATCTTCAGCGATTATCTCCATGACGCCTCCAGACAGGATTTGGAGGAACTTATAAGGGAGTCCTTGGGGGAAGCGGGCATATGTGACGAAGATGCATACAGGATCATACTGCTGCGCATGGATCTGTTCCTGAAGGAACATGTGGAACCTTCAAAACAGGTAGAAATCGTGCAGGAAGGCTGCAGGGGTGTGATTGGGAATCAGCCCTGCCTGGCTGTCTGCGATATATATGAAGATTATATGATTTTAATCCTTTCCTCAAACCATGATGGGAGGACAACCATATGGAAACAGGAAATCGAAAAGCTGACAGATGTTTTATGTAAAAATACCGGAGGCAATGTACAGTGCGGCATCAGCCTCCTGCATAGTGGCACCGCACAGATGGGGAATGCGTATGCAGAAGCTTTTTCAGCTTTAAACAACGCGAAGATCCTGAAGGAAAACACCCTTTCCTACCAGGCGGTAAAGGATAGGAAGAATATATATTATAAAATCCCCAATCAGGAGCTGAAGGACCTTCAGTATCACATAACGAAAAACAATTTTAAGGGCTGTCAGGAAATCATACGGAGAATCTTTAAGGAAATGGCGGACCGCTGTGTGAACTTTGAATGTGTGGTCATGAACGTGAACCGGCTTTTCATGGAGATGGTGGATGCGGGTGTGGTTTCTGAACTGGATATCAGGCGCCTTCTCAATGGCCGTCATGGGGCGGAACAGGTGCTTGATAATATGGCGGATATGGAAGAGATGGAGGAATGGTGCGGGAATGTGATTTACACTCTTCTGGAAGGGGAGATAAGGCTTTCCCTGGAAAGCAGGAGCCTGCCGGTTGTGGAGAAAACCTGCGGATATATCAGGGACAATTACAGGGACCCCGGGATGACCCAGACCCAGATTGCGGAGTCCATGTGTGTTTCGCCTTCCTACCTGAGCGGAATATTTAAAAAAACCATGGGAGTGACCATGGTCCAGTATCTTACCATGGTCAGGATGGAGGGGGCCAGGGAACTGCTGCTGGAATCTGAATATGATGTAAAGGATATTGCCGAGATGGTTGGGTATCATGACGAATATTATTTCAGCCGGTGCTTTAAACGCCAGTATGGGCTGTCCCCTATGCAGATCAGGAAGTTTTCGGATTCCAGGAGGATACGGACTTAGGGAATCAGCCATTATCCGCCGGATTGGAAAGCTTGTTATATATCTGTTCTGCACTGATTCCAGGATTATGGAGTATCAGATTATATATCCCCTCAATCACGGGCAGCGGTTCCATAAGGTCCTCTGCGATTTTGACTGCTGCCTGTCCTTTTTCTACTTTCCGCATTACCAGAGTTATCAGCTTTGTATATTCCCCCTTCATGACACCCTGGCGCAGCCCGTTCTGGATGCCTTTTTCTATTCCGAGTATTTCCCGTTCCTCCAGTTTATCTGCAAACAATTCCATTAAAGCGTCACACATTTCCCGCACCTCCTGATATGTTTCCCAATTTGCCCGGATGATTAAATCCATGGCTGTTTCATATAACGGATTACGTTCCATTCCTTTGTATGCATTTGCCAGTATCTCGATATCCTCATGCAGCGAAAGTCCGCTTCTCAGCCGGCTCAGCCATATATTATCTTCCTTTGACAGTTCCCTTATGACCAGGACCTGCACTGGGAACAAAAGGCCACGGATATAGTAGATACCCGGATACTCCATTTCCATATCCACACCATAGGCATTCCTCAGATACGTTGAAAGCTTTCGGGGAAAATGCTCACCTGCAAGCGTTACCGTCACGTCTGACGGCAGGATTTCCATAACCCGTTCCGTGTTGGATTGGAAGATACATGCATACCCCATTACTTTGTAGAAGTCATTAACATTGACGTAATCCTTCATGGCTTTATATTCAACCACGTTATACCGGCGGAATATACGGCCGATGTTCTTTTGTATTTCCCTGCAGGATTCTTCCTTAACCACCAGGACATCAATCTGCAGCGGTTTGCGGGTCAGATTATACTCCGCATAGAACCTCAGGTAGTTCCTGTCCTTTCCAAGTTCAATCTGCAGCACGGCAAAGAACGCCGGATGCCATTGAAGCTTCCTTTTATCCATTCTCTTCTCCTTCCATTATAATAAAAACGCCCCTCATCTTCAATAGGTATTCTGAGGCATTCCCTGACACGCTGGATTTGTAACACACTGATATTCTGGCCGAAGAGGCCCAAACAGTACCGGATGCGGTACCAAAGACTGTCCTGTTAAAACCTCCGGGACAGCTGGAAGATTATGAACATCGGCAGAAGCCGTAAAGAATTCATGGATATAGTATAACCAATCAGATAACTGTACGCAAGGGCTGCTATAAAAAATTTACCAAAATGTACAAAAATACTCCATGGAAGTTTGATGTATAATTGTATATTATTAATTTATCACAAAAAGCCATGGCGATTTAGAAGGGTTAAATACAATGTGTACAATGATGAAGGAGAAGGGGATATGAAAAGAAAAATTACAGGAATGCTCATTGCATCAGCGCTTGCATGCTCACTTTTAGCAGGATGCCAAAAGGCGGATCCATCAGGCAATACCGGCACACAGGCGGGCGGGACCACTGCTGCGGGGACAGAGGCCCAGACGTCAGCCACGGATAAGGACGCGGTTAAGGTAAGGATCCTGACACGGTTCAGCAATCCTGATAGTGTACGTGAAAAATATTTTATGGATATGGTCGCAAAATTCCAGGAAGAGAATCCTGACATTCTTTTAGAGGATGTTTCCATTTCAGATGAGGAATCCCATGATACATTATTTAAGACATCTGTTGCAGCAGGCGACCCCATCGAGGTATTTAACTTCCTTGGATACGCGGCAAACCTGGACTATGTAAAGAACGGGGTGCTGGCGGACCTTTCCGGATTAATGGATGAGGATCCGGCATGGACTGAGGACTATATCGATGCCCTGTTTGCACCGGTGGACTACAGTGATTATGGTGTGGAAGGTATTTATGGAATCCCCAATGCACCTTATGGGGTCTGCTGTTTCTACAACAAGGCGGTGTTTGACAAGCTGAATATGGAGCTCCCGGAAAACTGGGAGGCAATTGAGAAGGCTGCGCCAATCCTGATTGATAATGGATATATCCCGATGGCGTTTGGCGCAAAGGATAACTACAGGGCAGGACATTTCCTGACAGCGCTTTCCATGAAGTATTATGGGGACCAGCTGAAGACAGATTTAATCAACGGGGATACGGCATGGAACAGCCCGGAAACGGTTGTATTAATTGACATGATGAAAAAATGGTACGATGAAGGGATCTTTGGAAGCAACAATCTGGCATATGATGCCAATGGGGAACTGGCGAAACTGGAGAGCGGGGAGGCTGCCATCATTTTCTCAGGTTCATGGAACATTGCCACTGTAAATGAGTTTGAAAATGCATCTGACATCGTATGCAAAGGATTCCCGTACTTTGAGTCCAAGCCGGAATTTAAGGATGAGTGGATGGGCGGACCGGATGATTTCATGTCCATGACAGCCAAACCAGGGGATGATAATTATGAGGCTTCCGTGAGGGTGCTTAAGTTCTTTACTTCCCAGGAGTACTGGCAGGGACTGTACGAGGTACAGCAGGGCGGCGGAACATTCCCTGTGAAATTTGACGAGACAATAGAAGCAGATCCATTGACAACGGAATTTAATGAGTATTATTCCAGGGCGACCAATATGATAGGTGAAATCGAACAGTTTTCGCCCATGACCTCCCTTTTGGATACGGTCAGGACGGAAGTCACGACCATATTTGCAGGCGATTCCGCAGGCGATATTGCGGACCGCATCCAGGCCGAGGTTGAGGCCTACGATGCAATGCAGTAGCCGGAGTACTAAAATCTGCGCAAAGCTATATCAGGCATACAGTATGACGGGAGGTTTTCCTCCCGTCAAAATTACAAAAGGGGGTGTCCGCATTTGAATGGCGTGACAAACAGGCGGCGCAGGATGGAGTGTGTGCTTCTCAGCCTGCCGGCGTTCCTGCTTTATTCTTGTGTATTCATATATCCGATGGTTTCCGTGTTCCGCCTGTCGTTTTTTAAATGGAACGGAATACCGAATTCACCGCTTCAGTATATCGGGCTGAGGAATTATACGGCCTTGTTCAAGGACCCAAAGTTCTTTACGGCCCTGACCAATGTTGGGATTTTTGTACTGTCCGGTTTTATCCTGATCCTTCCTGTTTCGCTGTTCCTGGCATCGGTAATCCAGTCAGAAGGCAGGGGAAAGCGTTTTTTAAAGACAAGTTATTTCATGCCCCAGGTCATCAGCCGTACAGCCATAGCGCTTATGTGGTATTTCCTGCTGTATCCTGAGGGCGGCCCCGTGGCAACCCTTATGGAATCCATTGGATTTCATGATATCAATGTAAACCTGCTGGGCAGTAAGACATACGCCATCTACGCCATTACATTTATTAACGCATGGACCTATGCCGGTTTTAATATGCTGATATTTTCAGCGGGCCTGACCGGTATCCCAAAGGATATTTATGAAGCAGCCGTGGTAGACGGGGTTACGCCCTGGCAGAAGTTCCGGTATATAACATTTCCCATGCTGAAGAACAGTTTCCAGATATTTACCTTAAACTGCATCATCGGTTCCATCACCACCTTTGAAATGGTCTATGTCACCACGGGAGGCGGCCCTGGAAATGCTTCTGAGGTATTCGGGACCCTGCTGTACAAGAATGCTTTTACATACAATAACTACGGTTATTCCAATGCCATGGGTTCATTCCTGATTGTGGCGTCATTCCTTGCCAGCGTGCTGCTGACCGGATTGTTTGCAAAAGCCAATCAGGATGATTAGGAGGTAAGGCCATGAAGAAATGTTCCATAGGTAAGGTTATCTACTGGATATTGGCGGTATTGTTCAGCGCTGTTTTTATTTATCCTGTTTATTTTACGGTGATATCTTCATTTAAGAATAATAATGAGATATGGAACACCATGTTTGCCATGCCGTCCGCCATGGAATGGGGGAACTATATCTCGGCTGTCTTTGATGTACAGATCATCAGGGCGGTAGCCAACTCATTTTTGTTTTCCATCGGCGCCTGTGTGGTAGTCATACTGTTGGTGACCATGGCGGCTTATGTGGTGGCAAGGAAGCTTTTAAAATGTACAGGGTTCCTGCGGCTGTATTATCTGCTGGGCCTGATGATCCCGCCCTATGCCATGCTGATTCCTATTGTGACCATGTTTACCACGTTTCACTTAAGGGACAGATACCTGCCCATGATTTTCCTGTATGCGGCAATTAATTTCCCCATGAGCTTTTATCTGATTACTGGTTTTATCACCAGTATCAGCAGGGAGCTGGATGAGGCGGCCATCATGGATGGATGCAGCACGTTCGGCATTGTGTTCAGGATCATATTCCCCATAGCCAAGCCGGGTATATTCACAGGCGCGATCATGGCGTTTCTGGCAGTATACAATGAGCTGGTGTTTGCCAACACGCTGCTGACCAGCAAGGCCATGAAGACAATCTCCGTCCGCCTTCTGGGCCTTCAGGGGGAGCGCTTTACCAGCTACGGTCCCATGTTCGCAGCTATCGTCATGTCCATCGTGCCCATACTCATCATTTACCTGCTGTTCCAGGAAAAGATTGAGGGCGGCGCCGTGGCCGGAGCAGTCAAAGGATAATAAGGTTAAACAAGGAGGATTTTATGGTTAAGATAAAGGGTTTGCAGCATATAGGAATCCTGGTGCCGGATGTGGATGCGGCAGCCGGATGGTACACAGGGAAATCCGGTTTCCGTAAAAAGGCTGAGTTCATGGCGTCAGGAAGCCGTGTGATTTTTGTATATTCCCCGGAAAGCGGGGTACTCTGTGAACTGATAGAACGTCCCAAGGGAAGCGGTGAAGCAGAAGAGATAGAAAAAAATGGAGGCAGGATTGACCACATTGCCTATGAGGTGGAGGACCTGGAAACGGAATTTGAAGAGGCAAAGGCATGCGGTATGGAAATCATAGAAGGAATCGAACAGGTGCCGGAATTTTGGGAAAATGGATTTGCATATTTCCTGGTGTACTCCCCTGGCGGGGAAAAAGTTGAGTATTGCAAGGTTCTATAAGTAATCATCATAGCAAGGAGGAAACCGTAATGAGGAAGATGAAGGCGAATATCGTGCCGCTGCGTTTCCAGGATGCGGACGAAAAGGAATTTTACAGGATATTGGATGCTTTAAAGGAAATATATCAGGAGGAAGTGAGCTTTCTGGAGCCGCGGACGGCTGGCGATGAACTGCCTGAGGATGCGGATGCTGTGCTGTTCCCGGTTATGTGGACCAATGTATATACGGAAATGGACAAGCTGTTAAGGACCATCCATGTGCCGTCCATCGTGCTTACCACCACGGTGGGGGTATCGCTGATGTTTGACTGGGAAGCAGTGGCGTATATGAAGCAGAAGGGCCTTCAGGTATTCAACCCCCACAGTGTGGAGCTGGCGAAAACCGTATTTAAGGCCCTGGCCCTTAAGCGTGATATGAAACACCAGAAGTTCCTGGTATTCCACGATTCAAAGGGAGAGGGACTGATCCCGGAACAGTTTAAGATATTTTATTGGTGGAATGATGAGTGTATCCGCGACATGAAAGAGAAATTCGGTATCACCATTGTACATAAATCATATAAGGCCCTTGGGGAAAAGGCCAGGCTTATTCCTGACGATGCGGCCAGGGAGGAGATGGAACGCTGGGATTTCCATGAGGAGGTCCCCTATGAGCGCCCGGTCCTGTCCGCAATCAAGCTGTTCATGGCAATCCGCGACGAGGTGGATGCGGAGGGGGACGTGGTGGGCTGCGGCGCCAACTGCCTGAATGAGGGATTCTTCAGCGAGACAACACCCTGCCTTGCCTGGAGCCTCCTGTATCAGGACCGGGGTATTTTCTGGGTATGCGAAAGCGATACATCCTCCCTTATGACGGAATATCTCATAGGAAGCACCATTGACTGTTCCCTGTTCACCACAAACATCTATCCCTTCCTGTCAGGCATGCCCGCCCTTTCCCATGAAAAAATCCAGGAGTTCCCTGATGTGGCGGATCCGGATGACCATGCCCTTCTGGTACACTGCGGTTATCTTGGCTGTGTGGCCCAGGCAATGGCAAAGAAATGGACCCTGCGCCCGCCGGTTTTGGGGTGGCATTCCTGGAACATAGTGGGGGAAAACTCCATTGTGGTTGATGCTGAGGTGGAAACAGGAGACATTACCCTGTGCAAACTCCGTTCTGATTTTAACGGCCTGTTTGTGGAAAAAGCAGTGCTGGAGGAGTATGTTCAGTATCCTGGCTCTGATTGCCGCAACGGCGGCCTGATACGCGTACCGGACGGATATAAACTGATGGAGGATATCTGTTCCCATCACATGGTTGTGACAACGGGTAAGAGAACCTGCCAGATGAAGGCGGTTGCTGAGATATTTGGTCTGGAAGTTTTTTGATATTTGATGTTTATGGAATATGATTAATGACCACATGGAGGAGTGTATACATGATTGGGAGTGGAGAAGTCAAGGTATGGGAGGAATCCGTGGTGATTCCCACTTACAAGGTGGGGAAACCCAATAAGAATCCCATGTTTCTGGAAAAAAGGGTTTACCAGGGAAGCTGCGGCAAGGTATACCCTTATCCTGTAATAGAAAAAATATATGATGAGAAAGAAGACGTGACATACAGGGCAGTCTATTTGGAAAATAAATACCTGAAGGTCATGATACTGCCGGAACTTGGGGGCCGTATCCAGCGGGCCTATGATAAAACCAATGGGTATGATTTTGTTTACTACAATCACGTGATTAAGCCCGCTTTGGTGGGACTTTTGGGACCGTGGATCAGCGGGGGCATTGAATTCAACTGGCCCCAGCATCACAGGCCCACCACCTTCATGGAGGTGGACCGTATGCTTTCAGACAACCCGGACGGTTCCAAATCCGTGCTCTGCAATGACGTGGACCAGATGTATGGGACAAAAGGGATTGTCAAGTTCACCCTGTACCCGGATAAGGCGTATATAGAGATAACGGGCCAGTTATACAACCGCACCAATATGCCCCAGACATTTCTCTGGTGGGCCAATCCCGCTGTTCCGGTAAATGACAACACCCAGTCCATTTTTCCGCCCGATGTCCATGCGGTCATGGACCACGGAAAAAGGGATGTGTCCAGGTTCCCCATAGCTACCGGGGTCTATTATAAGCATGACTACAGTGAGGGCGTTGATATTTCCAGGTATAAGAACATCCCTGTTCCCACCTCCTATATGGCTGAGAAATCAGGATTTGACTTTGTGGGAGGGTATGACTACGGCGTGGGGGCAGGTGTCCTTCATGTGGCGGACCATCATGTATCGCCGGGAAAGAAGCAGTGGACCTGGGGATGCGGGGATTTCGGAAAGGCATGGGACCGGAACCTGACAGATGAGGACGGCCCGTACATTGAACTGATGACAGGCGTGTTCACGGACAACCAGCCGGATTTCACATGGCTGAAGCCTTTTGAGGAAAAGGTATTCAGACAGTATTTCATGCCCTATAAGGGAGTTGGGGCGGTTAAGAACGCTACCATACATGGGGCGGTTAATTTTGAGGTTTCGGATGGCCGGGGCAGGATTACGGTTTATACAACCTCAGAACATCCGGCGGCCGGACTGGAGGTGCTTTTTAAGGGGGAGAGGATATTTAAGGAGACTATTGCGGTCAGCCCGGAAAAGGCATATACAACCTCAGCAGCCTTAAAGGGCGGGGAGAATACGGATTATACGGTACGGATGCTGGATGAACAGGGAAACATACTTGTGGCATACACGCCTCTTGAAGAAAAAATACCGGAACTTCCATCGCCCGCAGAAGCAGCCAAGGACCCAGAGGAAATCATGACCAATGAGGAACTCTACCTCACAGGCCTGCATATTGAACAGTACCGCCATGCCACGTATCTGCCGGATGATTATTATCTGGAAGGGTTAAAACGCGACCCGGGCGACATAAGGATTAACACGGCGTACGGCAGCCTGCTGTTATCCAGGGGCCTCTTTGCAGAAAGCTGCGGATACTTCAGGAAAGCGGTCAAACGGCTCACATGGAAAAATCCCAATCCTTATGACAGTGAAGCCTATTATAAGCTGGGGTTGGGACTTTTCTGCCAGAAGCAGTATGACCAGGCATATGATGCCTTTTATAAGGCTGCCTGGTCCAATGAACAGCAGGAGATGAGCTATTATTATCTTGGGGTTATCGGGTGTATCAGAAAGCAGTATGCGCAGGCGCTGGAGCTGGTTGATAAGGGTCTGGTGAAGAACTGGCACAATATAAAGGCAAGGGGGCTTAAGGCGGTCATCCTCAGGAAGCTTGGCAGGACCCGGGAGGCAGGGGAGTGGATCAGGGATAACCTGGCCATTGATCCCTTTGACTATGTCTCATTGTCAGAGATGGTTTACGGTTTGGGGGAAGAGGGACGGGAAGAGGCGGCAGCTGTCCTGAATGGCAGGATGCGGGGATTTCCCGGGAATTACCTTCAGCTTGCCAGGGATTACGCTGAGGCCGGATTTTATGAGGAAGCAGCCCATGTGCTGAGGACCTGCGATGCCTGCAGGGAGGATGCGCTGTCCGGTTATTATCTTGCCTGTTATGAGAAAAAGGGCGGTATGCCCATAGAGGATGTCAGGGCGCTGTATCAAAAGGCGGAAGCGCGCGATTCCTATTGCTGTTTTCCGAACAAACTGGAGGATATTGAGGTCCTCAGGGATTGTATGGAGGTCCTGCCGGATGCGTCCTATGCCCCATATTATCTGGGAAACCTGTATTATGATAAAAGGCAGTATGAGGAAGCAGCAGGATTATGGGAACGGAGCGCAGGGAAGAATCCGGATTTCCCCACGGTCTGGCGGAACCTTTCACTGGTTTATTATAATCATATGGATGAGCCTGACAAGGCCCTGGCTACGATTGAGAAAGCATTTGCCCTTGACCCCTCAGACAGCCGTGTGTTCCTGGAAATGGACCAGCTGCATAAAAAGCTTCAATATACGCCTGGACAGCGCCTGGAATATTTCGAAAAATATAAGGAAACAGCCCTGGAGCGGGACGATGCATGTATTGAATACATAACCCTTAAGAATTTTGTGGGACACCATGAGGAAGCATATAAGATTTTAACGGAGCGGAAGTTCCACCCTTGGGAAGGCGGGGAAGGAAAGGCAGCGGCACAGTATGTCAGCGCATTGGTGGAAATGGCAAAACGGGAGATTTCCAGGGATAACTATGCCAAAGCCCATGAACTGCTTAAGAAGGCGCTGGTATATCCGGAAAACCTGGGCGAAGGGAAGCTGGAAGGAAGTAAAGATAATAATATCAATTACTACCTGGGTGTGACGGCAGAGGCCATGGGGGATAAACAGGCTGCCCTTGAGTACTACGAAGCTGCGTCCGTCGGCTCTGACGAGGTGGCTGGTATGATGTACTACTACGACCAGCCGGCCGATATGATACTGTACCAGGGGCTGGCAAAGTACAGGCTTGGAAAAAAGGCAGAGGGAAATGCCAGGTTCTATAAGCTGATTGATTTTGGCGAGCAGCATGTGAGGGACGAGGTAAGGATTGATTATTTTGCAGTGTCCTACCCTGAGCTTATGATTTATAATGAGGACTTCACCAGGAAGAACATGGCCCACTGCCATTATGTAATCGGACTTGGCAATCTTGGCCTTGGCAACATGGAAAAGGCCAGGGAATCCTTTGAAAGGACATTGGCCCTGGATAAGTCCCACAACAACTGCAGGCTGCTTCTGAATGGAATGGACAGACAGGATGACCGTGTATAAATACGCCGGATAAAAGGGTGTTGCAGGACCGCGATATGCTGGTTCTGCAACACCCGTCCGCATTTATCCGCTATCTGGCACAGGAACAGGTATTACCGCTGTTTTTCCTCCCGTCCACATACCCGGCCGCCATAATCACCAGACCAACACCCATCCCCAAAAACAGAGGGTCAAAGGGAAGGCGGATGAACACCGACCCGGCCAGCACACACAGGGGACCTGCGATGATGGACAGGACCGTGTATCTGGCGGGAATCCGTCCGGGCAGGAACAGGGCGCCGGACATGGGCAGGAACAGGACCGCGCCCCGCAGTCCCATGGACATGAAGCTCCACTGGAGGATGACAGACTGCAGGTCCCCCATGGTGAAGACCACGGCCGCAAGCAGCACGGCCACAATGGAAATCCGGGTACAGGCCAGTTTTTTCCTCTCGTTCCGGTCAAGGCCCAGAGGGGATTCCAGGTTGCTGGTAATGATGCTGCTGATTCCCAGGGTCAGGCCTGCCCCGCATCCGATGATGGCGATGAGAAGCACTGCCAGGAAAATACCTGCCAGGAAGCCAGGCATGTAGAGCATGATGAACTGGGGAAACGTCCTGGCGGCGTCCATGGCCGGGAAGAGCATTTTCATGTAAATCCCAATATATACCCCGCCCAGCCCGATGGGAGGGATTAACAGTGCGCTGGCCAGGGCGCCCTCAACAGCCGCCCGGCTGCTCTTGGCTGACAAAACGCTTTGGGCATAGGTCTGTGTGGACAGGACCCCGATCATCAGGGACAGGGCCGCGCCGCCGTCCACCCCGGCGCCGCGTGCAAACAGGCTGAAGTAACGTGCCGCCGGAAGGCTTTCATACAGGTCGTTAAAGCCGCTGGTTTTCCTGAATACAATGGCCACGCACAGGATGGCGCAGGCATAGAGCAGGACGGTCTTGATAAGGCCGATGGTTCCCGCGCCCCGCATCCCGCCGAACACCACATAGCATACCATGAGGCCCGCCACCAGCAGCGCGCACAGGAAGGGAGGCAGGGGCAGAAGCGCTCCTAACAGCGCCATGGCTGACAGAAGCTGTGCGATGATGTTCAAAAATATGCCCAGCGCGCCCAGGACAGAGGTGAGAAGCCCGGCCTTATGGCCGTATTCATGCTGTATCATCTGCTGTAAGGTCAGGTATCCGCTTTTGCGCATGGGCCTGGCAAAAAACAGGGCCAGGAACAGGCAGCCGATACCGCCGCCAAGACAGAACCATAAGGAGGAGAAACCATATTCGAAGGCCAGCTGCGAGGTGGCCACGGTGGAGGAACCTCCTACCAGGGTACCGATAATGGCGCCTGCAACCATGACAGAGGAGGACCTGCCGCCTCCGATTGCAAAATCGCTGGCATTCTTCACCTGGCGGCCGGAGTGGATTCCCACCCCGGCCATGATGAATAAGGTCAGCAGCGCGCCTGATAAATGGGGTAGTCCTAAAGTAATCATTTATATCCGCTCCCTGGTATTATTTTTCTTTCTTATCTTTCTTATTGGCCTGGTCCAGATTGCGCTTTAAGTCTTCTTCTGCTTCCTTTTTGTCCGCTGTCATGGACAGGGCCTGTTCCTTTCCAAAGTACATGCCAATCAATCCAAGGGCCACGGATATGCTGGTCAGCTTAATGATCATCGGGAAGAAGGTGCCTTTAATCATAACAGCCAGGGCAGCGCCGGTCCCGCCGCCAATGATAAGGGCAATGACGAAACCGAAAAAGCAGGCGGCTCCAGCAAAGATGGATATGTAAGCGCCCCAGCCAAAGAGCTGGTAAAGTATTTGGGAACCTTTTTTCATACCGATACCTCCTATACAACCCACAGCGTGGGGATGATTCCGATGAGGAAAAGAACACTGAGCAGATAATGCAGGACACACCAGATAATGCAGTTCTGGGTGGTTTCCTTCATGGCCGAACCTGAGATTCCCATGGCGGTATACATACACAGGGCCAGGGGAGGGGTCATGCCTTCCATTGCGCCGCAGATAACGGGAAGCAGGCCTGCAACCAGGAACGGGTTGGCGCCTGCGGCTGCCATGACAGAGACAATGGCAGTACCGAAGATGGCTACCTGGGAGGAGCCCGGAAGTATCATGCCCAGGACTGCGGTAAACAGCGGGATGATCAGGGCCAGGGGCACCAGTCCCAGTCCCCATCCGGATATCATGGCGCCGATGTTGGCGCCCACGTTAAGGGATTCAAACAGGTTGCTGATACAGTAGGCGAAAAAGATGGTGGCTGCAACCGGAACAATGGACTTGGTTCCCTTCTGGAGAAGGGCCGCAATCTGTTTTGGCCCCACCTTCATGTTCCTTCGGATGATGAACAGGGCATACACTGCCGCGATGCCGGGGGTAAAGAGCAGTACGCAGCCGGACAGGGCGGATGCCCCGGCAGAGGTGAGACGGCTGGTAAAGAAATTATCTTTTAACAGGGCATCCAGAAGGAAGGGGAGGAGGATGACCACGGGTATCATCATGGAGCGCCATCCTCTTCGCATGGCGTCACCGAATTTTGGCACCTGGCTGGCGGGCAGGGCCTGGATCTTGTGGTATTTACAGAAGAAAAAGATGGTCAGCGCGCGCTGGATGATGAACCAGAGGGATATGCCCCACATAAGCAGCCAGAACTGGGACATTGCGTACTTCTCATCCCCGTACAGGGTTGTCAGGATGCCAAAGGAAGCCACGATGATGCCGGAAGGCGGAATCATGTTTCCCATGGTGCTGGACGCCATACAGATATTGGAGGCCAGGTAATCGGGAAAGCCGCTTTGTTTCATGGAAGGGATGGTGAAGACCCCGGTGGCAGCCACATTGCCCGCAGCGCTGCCGGACAGGGCGCCCATGAAACTGGACACAAGAAGCGCCACATAACCGGTGCCGCCTTTAATGCGTCCAAAGATGGACAGGACTACTTCCACACAGGCATCGATTACTTTGGTCCCTGTAAATATCTGTGCCACGACCATGAAGGCTACAATGGCGTAAAACAGGGTGTTGGTGGATGTCTTGTATACAAATTCCCATGCATGGCTCCACTGGTTGGTCATGGCCAGCATGACAATGAAGCCGGCCAGCATCCCTTCATAAATCGGACGTTTCAGGACGATAAAGAAGATGCAGATGGTGATTAGCAGCGCGGCCAGGTAGACAAGCTCGATTGGCATTGCTTTCCTCCTCTCTTATTTTAAAAATTGCCGGTTGTCACCAGTTATTTATACAATACAGAACCTGGTACAGCCGGCAACTACTCAGAATTTATGCAGCCTTTACTCCACGGGGATTTCTACGTCCAGCAGAGGCGGATACTGTTGGCAGCCAAATATGTCACCCTCCCCAAAGGAACCGGAGGGACGCAGACGGTTGATGGTGAATTTGATTGCGTAACCCGGGTCAAATTCCACGAAATCAGCAATACGGCTGTCCGGTATACCGAACAGTTCCGCCACGAATGCACGGTTGAGCACACCGCTTTTTTTAACCAGTTCATAGTTTTCCGGGTCGCGGAAAATAATATCAAAGGTGATTCGGTCCGTACCGGCATTCTTGCTGCGGATTGTTTTTGCCAAATCAACAAGTTTCATTGTCTTCATAGTTTCGTCCTCCTTTTATTCACCGATTTCAATCATGGAAACAGGGAACAGCTCCAACGGGTCATCCACTTCCACGGTATGGTCCATGGTCCAGGTATAGGCATCGGAAATCTTGGTAACTTCATCCAGGATAAATGCAGCAGTTCCCGCGGTTCCCTTAACCTCAGGCAGCCTTGCGTAGAAAATCTGGCGCATGCCGATCAGGGTGACTTCCTGTGCCAGGGCATCGTCATCCGCAACGCCTTCCACTACGATTAACAGTTCATGGGACTTGGTTTCCTTAATTGGTTCCATGTCGCCCATGACGCCGTTCTTACCGAAAATCCGGTAGCTGAGCTCATATTTATCATCGGGATGGCGCTCTGCAACCTGGGATTTGGCCCAGTCGATTACCTTGTCAATGTTCTTGATTGTATATGGGTCGCGCACGCCTGCAAGTCCCATGTAGCGCTTTCCTATGTAGCCGGAACCTTCCAGTTTTACCTTAACCCTTCCTTCAATTGGTATGAACTTCGGATTGGTGATACGGCAGGTCTTTTCGTCAAACTGTTCATATGCGCATTCGCTCATATCCAGGCAGCCTCCGGCCACATATTCATAATACGGGTTGGTCCGCTCATACATCGCATGTCCTGCCACGGAAGCAACGGTACAGCGCTGGAACGGTGCCATGGCGGTAACCTTCACATCATCCTTTGTGATGGTTCCGATAACGGATTCCTTGGCGCCGTAAGGCTCGCAGCAGAAGGATGCGCACTCCAGGACCTTGCCTGTGTAATATGCGATGTTCTCCGGGAAGCCTTCATAGATAGCGGCTGATGCAAAGACGCAGGCATCACTGGTACGTCCGCCGATGATGACATCCGCCCCCATCTCCAGGGCTTTGATGAATGGATGCACCCCGGATACGGCCACAATCCTGGTGGTGGCGTCCAGCTCCTCCATGGTCAGGTCGGTACGGCTGTTCAGGCCTTCGATTGTCTCACCGGCCAGCATCTTCCTGCGGAGATATTCCTTATCCACTTCAGAATAAAAATAAGCCAGTTTGAACTTCTTTAAATTATGCTTCTTCGCCATGTCGCGGATCATCTCAACATACATATCCACACGGCTGTTGGTTCCGGTATCGCCTGCGGAGCCGATGATCATGGGCACACCCTGTTCGCGTGAAGCCAGCAGCATTAATTCCAGGTCATGATACTGCCAGTCCGGATGGCTGGCGCATTTGTCCATACCCAGAGGCACCGGGCCGATATCGTCACTGCCGGAATCACAGCAGTAATAGTCTGGTTTTGTTTCTGCACCGATGTAAAAACTTCCTTCCTTTGTGGGGGCAAAGCCCAAATGTCCATTTGGGGAAATAATTCTCAGAGTGTCCTTTCCCATGGTAATCCTCCTTTAAGATGTGTTGTTGATATAACTTGTTATTACAAGATATACCAAGAATAGCACACAAAAATGGTGATGTCAAGATGGATATTTGTATTTAAATACTTGGGAGTGCCAATTTTTCAAGTATAAAATTGTGATATATGCACAACTGATATGACAAGTCTGGTGTTTTATATCCAACTTGTAATATCGAAAACAGGGCTTGAAGGGTTGCGCAAGGTTATGGGGAAATTAAAAAGGGGCATTATTGCAGGTAGTTGTATTTGATTATGCTATATTCATAGAAAAAGGGCCGTATCCACGATTTTGGATACGGCTGATTGTTTCATACAGGATATGTAATTTTCAATTATGACCCCGTCCTATAGCTGCCGCTGCAGATGGAAGGAATATATATCGGACCGGTAATATCCCAGTTTATACTCCATGGCAGAGCCGTCCGCGGCATAATAAACGGATTCCAATACAATCAGCGCCTTATCCTTGGGCAGCTCCAGCACTTGTGCCAGCCCGGAATCAGCATTAACAGCGCCGATGCTCTGTTCCACCCGGAACATATCCACGCCAATCCTGGCATACAGGTCATAGGTTGAAAATGCGTTGCCGGATTGTTCTGCATCCTTGGCGGCCTGCCACATACGCTGTCCTATGTCCGGGGGAAAGAAGGAACGGTAATATACAACCGGCGTGTGGGTGGCGTATCCAATCAGGTTCAGGTTGGATACAGTCCCGCCCAGACGGCTTTGGGCTGCTTCATCCTGGAACTCAGGGGAAAATGACTGGATGCACGTGTGGCCCTTCAGCCCTTTCTGCTGCAGTACCCGGCTGAAGCTGATGATTTTGTTCAGTTCGTGGTTAATGGCAGGCGGCTTTACAAAGGTGCCTTTCCCGTGGACGGAAAATGCCATGTCCTGCTGTATCAGCAGGTTCAGGGCCTGGCGTACCGTGATACGGCTTACATCATACTGCTGGCACAAGGTACTCTCGGAAGGCAGCTTGTCGCCGGGATTGTATTCGCCCTGCTGAATGGCCTCTGACAGCTGCCTTGATATCTGGAGGTACATTGGAACACTTGAATTATGGTTAATCATGATTGTGACCTTCTTTTTCAAAAATCTCAGATTATCATAACATGTCATGATCTTTTGTACAAGCTGATTTTTTAAACCACAGCTCCCATGACGCCAGGAGTACGCCGCAGACAATGATGACATACTGAATCCATGCCCGGTCACCCGGCGGGCCGGATGAGGGCGGCCCTATCTGTGGACAGGCGCCACTGTCCCATCCCCCACCCGGTATACCGCATCGGCCAGGTGTTCCACCAGGGTCCTGTCATGGCTGACAGCCAGAAGCGTGCCGTCATAGCTTTCCAGCAGACGCTCCAGTCCCTCCATGGTATATACGTCCATATGGTTGGTGGGTTCATCCAGGATCATGAAATTACAGCCCGACACCAGTACCTTGGCCAGGGCTGTCTTCACCCGCTCCCCGCCCGAAAGCACGCTGACGGCTTTAAACATGTCATCCCTGCTCATGTAAAGGTTGGATAACACGGCCCTGCATATATGCTGGGGATAGACCGCGTCCGCGGTTACATTTTCCAGTACGGTCTTTTGTGGGTCCAGGGTGTCCTGGTCCTGGGAAAAGTAGCTGACCCTGGCTTCTGAGGTGATGAATGTGCCTGGGGCATGTTCAAGGAGGGCCTTGATCAGGGTGGACTTGCCTGCCCCGTTGGTTCCTGTGAGGAAGGTCCGCTTCCCGGATTCCACGTAGAGGGTGGCATGATCCAGGACATAGTTGTCACCGTAGTTCACAGTCAGTTCCCTGACCGTGGCCGCATATCTGGCGTGGATGCGTCCTGCATCCGGCAGCTTCATGGATACATGGGGAAGCTCGGCCGGTTTTTCCTTTTTCTCCAGATGTTCCAGCCTGCTGATGACGGCTGCCTTGTTGCTTTGGACGTGACCCTGCTGTACGGAAGCAATGCCTTTGTAGAGCATCCATTCGCTGCTGCCCATGCGCTTTGGCGGCTTTGCCATTGTCTGGCCTTTCCGCTGTAGGGCATCCGCGGCTTTTTCCAGGTGCCGTTTTTCTTTCTGGTACTGTTCATACTCAAACTGCTGGAAATTCCGTTCCCTGTTTTTCTGCTGGCTCCAGTCTGAATAATTGCCGTCAAATACCCGTATTTTTCCGTCCTCCAGTTCCCAGATCTTGTTGCATACCCGGTCCAGCAGTGTACGGTCATGGGATATCATAAGAATGGCGCCCCGGTAACCGGCCATCATCTTTTCCAGCATTTCCACGCCGTCCACGTCCAGGTTCGTGGTGGGTTCATCTGCAAAGAGCAGGGGAGCATGTCTGGAAAATGCAGATGCAATGGCAAGGCGCGTCCGCTCGCCCCCGCTCTTAACCGCGCTTTCCCGAAGCTTCATCTGGCTGATGAAGCGTCCGTCCGGCTCACCGTCCGGATCCCCTGACTGCAGGATTTCCGCGATTTCACAGTTTCGCCTGATAGTCCCTTCATCGCAGGCAATCCTGCCTGTCAATACCCCGAACAGGGTGGATTTGCCTGCGCCGTTGCGGCCGATAAGGCCAATCCTTTCCCCGTCCTCAATTTCCAGTTTTTCAATATCCAGTACGGTCTGGATGCCGTACTCCTTCTTAATGTCCTGTGCATTTAATAACAAAAAAAATCCCTCCTAAACGCACTTCGTTCAGAAGGAATCCAGATTCTGGGCAATACCGTGGCTGAAACCTGGGACAACGCCGCGACATACCGATACCGCAGTATGGAAACACTGCAAAAAGTAAATGTACCAGGTTAAATGTATATAGGGTGTCCGGATTACGGTCCTGTATAAAATATGGCCCTCTGAAACAATGATTCCCAATGACTGAACGAAATGATGAAAATGCATAAGAATAAATGCCTGTCTTACCACGGCCTGTCTTGCCATGGAAGCACAAGATCATATCCATGCTGTCATTTGCTGCTGTTCAATCATTTAATAATCATATTTCAGTTAGCCACCTTTCTGCTGTTGGAATCGCCGCATGCACACAGTACCGCGGCAATTCCGATTATAGGGGAAGTAGGGATGGATGTCAAGAGGGGAATTTTAAATGCTGCGCCGCGGGAAGTTCAAATGCTGCGCCGTGGTGCGCAGATATTTTACAGTCCTTTTACAGGGCAGTGGTGACATGGATTCCTGATATCCGTTACAATTGGTCCATAAGACGTCATATCCTGCGGATGCAGGCCCATGTGCCTTATAAATAACGGGAAGGAGTCCTGTCAATGATTAAAACCTATGTAATAGACACCAATGTGCTGATACAGGCCCCCTATGCGGTCAACTGCTTTGAGGATAACCAGATTGTACTGCCTGTGGCAGTGCTGGAGGAACTGGATAACCTGAAAAAAGCCGATGGGGAAAGAGGCGCCAATGCGCGCAAGGCCATAAGGATCCTGGAGGAACTTCGCCGGAACGGGAATCTGCTGGCCGGGGTAGGACTGGAAAGCGGCGGGAGCCTGCGGGTGGAGAAGAACTTTGTGGATGTGACGCTCCCGCCGGATCTGCCGGATGACAAGATGGATAACCGGATACTGAAGGTATGCAGGGGGCTTGCGGTGCAGCTGGGGGCGGATAATCTGGCTGATGACATACATCAGGCCCGGCAGGTGATTCTTGTGACCAAGGATATCCTGCTTCGGATTAAGGCACAGATAATCGGAATACGGGCAGAAGATTTTATTACGGAACAGGTATCGGACAGGGACGGGCAATACACAGGGCGGGCAGAGGTGTATGCGCCCGAGGAAAGTTTTAAGGATTTCAAGAAAAGGGGAATCCCGGTCAGCGCCGTTTATATGGCGGACCAGGACGGCCACTGCAGCACACCCAGTCTATGGGAAAACCAGTTCATCATGATAAAGGCAGACCAGTCCTCCAGGAAAACGGTTCTGGGGCGTGTGCAGGGGGAGCGGATTGTGGCCCTGGATTATAAGAAAAGCAAGCCTTATGGCGTTGCTCCCAGGAATTCCGGCCAGTATTTCCTCCAGGAAGCCCTGATGCAGCCTGCGGAACAGGCGCCGCTTGTCATTGTAAAGGGGATGGCTGGCACGGCCAAGACATTTTATACCTTGGCGGTGGGCCTTGAAAAACTTCTTAACAACCCAACGGGCGAGTACCGGAGGATCATCATCAGCCGTCCCAATGCCCAGTTCGATACGGATATCGGTTTCCTGCCGGGGGATGAGCAGGAGAAGATATCACCGCTGATGCGGCCCGTCATTGACAATTTGGAGCAGCTGATTGATTCCTGCGAGGAAAAAAGGTATGAGAATGAAACCGAGCTAAAGGGCAAGGTGGATGAAATCTTTGACAGGGGATTAATCCAGGCAGAGGCCCTTAACTTCATAAGGGGGCGCTCCATTGTCCGGACCTATCTGATCATCGATGAGGCCCAGAACATGACCCCTGCCCAGGTCAAAGGCATCATTACCCGCGCAGGCAAAGGCACTAAGATCATCCTGTTAGGCGACCCCAACCAGATTGACCGGAATTTCCTGGATGAGCGCACCAACGGGCTTAGTTATGCGGCTGAACATATGAAGGGCAGCACGCTGTGCTGGCAGATTACCCTGACCGCAGATGAGTGCGAGCGTTCCCTGCTGGCCATGGATGCGGTCAAACGGATGTAGGGGACAGCTGTCTTAAAAGCCGGCGCCTGTTTTCTAAAATTACCATTAAGAATCACGTCCTCACATTGATTTATGTACTGATTTGGGTTATAGTTACAGTCATGTAGAACTGTCCATGGTATACACAAGAAGGCATGGAACAGGAAGACGTGAAAGGAAATGGATGAGGATGAACCGTTTTAGGGAAAGATTTCAGCGCTTTATGATTGGCAGGTATGGAATGGATCAGTTGGGGCAGTTCATGGTGACAGCGGCGCTGGTGCTGATAGTCATCAATCTATTGATTAGGGCAGCTCTGCCGTCCATGATACTTGATGTTTTGGAATTGGCTCTTCTTATTGGGATGTACTTCCGTATGTTTTCAAAGAACATCGGAAAACGTTATCAGGAAAACCAGGCGTATATGGGGATGCGTTTTTATATTACGGAATATTGGCGCAAACTGAAGTTCCGGTTCAGTGAGGGACGCAGGTACCGTATATTCAAGTGCCCTAAGTGCAGTCAGAAAATCCGTATTCCAAGAGGGCATGGGAAGGTGAGCATACATTGCCCTAAGTGCGGGACGGATTTTGTTAAGAAGACATGAAATGACATCGGAATCTTTAGGCAGGGAAGCGTACCGCCGCAGGTACGCGGTCCCTGCCCTATTTCTTTCCCATACCGCAGCAGGATATAGCCTCCCCGCCCGGATTCCACCCATAATCAGATGCACCTTATCATCCGCATCCTTTAGATCCCTACAACTTCCCTATAATGGTTTTCTTTTAACGCGGCCATCAGTATTGCTTCATCGCTGGCAGACAATGCCTCCATCGGGGCACGCATCTTAGAAGTCCGTATGATTCCTTCCTCGCGCAGTACAACTTTATAAGCAGATATATTGTTTTTTGCGCACAGGATGCCGTTCAGTATATTGGTCCTTCGTTGGAGACGGATGCAAAGGTCTTTGTCATTGGCCTGTATTGCCTTCCAAAGAGCGGCGTAATGCTCGGGGATTACCATGGAATTGCCGGAAACGGTTCCGTCACCCCCTACGGCACATACGGCATGGAAGAGGTGGTCGGGACCTACCAGGACGGAGAACGTCCCTTTGTTAACCAGCATGAACTTTTGGATTAAGGTCATATCAGGAAAACTATATTTAATTCCGATTACATTCTTACAGCGGGATGCAATTTCCTGCGCCACATTTTCATTGATGTCATTCACGGAATTCTGAGGTATCCCGTACAGATATACTGGAAAATCATCAGGGACGCTGTGGGCGACTGTAGTGTAGAAATCCACCAATCCCTGGTCTGACAGCTTAAAGTAGGAGGGGGTCACTACACCGATGCCGTCTGCGCCCGCCTTGACGGCGTGTCCGGCCAGATCCAAAGTATCCTTCAACGTCATGGCCCCGGCATGGGCGAATACAGGAATACGCCCTGCTGTTTTGCGGATGACTGTTTCCAGGATGGCCTTACGTTCATCTACGGAAAGAAGAAGCATTTCGCCTGTGGTACCGCAAGGGTAGATACATTGAAGTCCGCCCTGTATTACATGTTCTGTAAGGTTTTCCAGGGATTCCAGGTCCACATGGTCCTGATTATCAAACGGTGTGATGATGGGAACAACAGTACCAAATAATTTATTCATGATTAATTCCCTTTCTTAATGTGTGGACTGTGACGGTTCCGCATCAGGAACCGCAGTCTTTTAAAAATCTAAGGCTTTCTGCTGCCTCTGTCAAATAATCATCATAATCGGTTGCTTCGACGGCCATGATGCCCTGATAGCCCGCTTTCTGCAGCGCCCTAAAATATGGCTTATAGTTAAAACCATCGCCATTCAGGGGAAACTTCCTCCGTTTTCCCAAGGGATAGTCAATATGGGCATGCCGTATGGAGGAGGCATATCTTCCGATGGCTTCCAAATCATCACCGGAAGCCAGCATATGGCGCAGGTCGCACATAACGTGGCAATTTTCCACACCCGTCTTTTGGGCAAATGTCACGGCTTCTTCTATCGTGTTCATGTAGTTGGAATTGGCAGGCCCCAAGGGTTCCACGGCAAGGACGATATCATATTTATCCAGAATCAGACATATCTCCCGCACCAGGCTGATTACCGTCCCGCAGGCACCTTCCCTGTCATTACAATGCTCCGGGATACTTCTGCACCTGCCCGCGCCAAACGGTACCAGCCGGGCCCCTAAAAGAGAGATACGGCTGGCCGCCTTTTCCACATGTTCAAGCCAGTATGACCTGGAAAAATCTTCTGAATGGAAACGTTCTGTCAGAGGTATCAGGCCGGAAAATACTTCAAAGCTTAACGTGGATGCGTCGGCCTTCTCCAGAAGGCGCTTGAATGCGTCATCAGGCAAGGCATTTATTTCACATATATCCAGTTCTGCGGTATCAAAACCAGCCTGTTCAATTAGTGGTATATGGCGTATGAAGCCGAAACACCCGAATCTCATGGTCATCCCCCTTACAGGTAAGCTGGCCACCTTAGTATGATGCCCAGTGAATCCTTATCCCAGCTGAGAAGGCGTTCATACATCTTCTCGGCATCCGTCCAGGGAACCATGTCCGTAATCAGAGGTTCAACCGTTACGGTTCCCCGTTTAATCAGGTTCAGGAAACAGGTGGTATCATCCTCATAGGTCCAGAAGTGGGGATAGGACTGCTTTTCAGGTACAGAGAAAACAGCATGGGCGCCAATCAAGGTAATGGACTTTTTCTGGATATGGGTATAAAAATTAAAATCAGTTATTCCACGGGGACAGCCGATGATGGAAACACGGGCATAATCAGCGGCGGATGCACATGCCTCGCTCATGACTTCCGGAAATCCTGTACTTTCCAGTACCACATCAGGTCCTTTTGAACCGAGTACAGGGGCTAAAAGTCCGTTCAGGGAGGTGCCGGAATTATTAAATGCATAATCTGCGCCGCAGGCTTTGGCGATGTCCAGCCTTTTCTCAATCCGGTCAACGCCAATGGCCGGAAGGGCGCCGGAGGCTTTGGCAAATTGGAGGGCAAGCTGTCCCACAATCCCCAGTCCGATGACCAGTACGCTCTCACCCAATTCAATCCGGGCTTTTCTCACACCCTGCATGGAAGTCTGGCCAAGGCCTGAGAACGCAGCATATTCAAAGGGGACGCCATCGGGAATCCGGGCAACCCTGCTGGCTGTTACATTTCCGATTTCCCTGTGTCCGACATCCACTGCAAAACATGCAACCCGGTCACCAACTGAGAATCCGGTGACATTACTTCCGGTCTTTTCAATGATACCGGCACAGCAATAGCCGGGCACATAAGGAAATTCCTGGTTTGAGTTAGGAAGCGCAAGAATATGGGCGCGCTCTGTCCCTGGACTGATCATGGTAGCAGCCATGCGGACCTGTACCTCATCACTTTTCGGGTCTGTTATATCTACATCCATCATGCGGACTTCGCCCTTTGATACGGCAACAATACCTTTACATTTCATGGAAAATACCTCCTGGATGATACCAGATGTGCCTGTATGGCAGTACATCGGCACCATATGCATAAGTAAGATTATTTGTGGCGGTTTACGCCGCTGCTTTCACGGATTACCAGCTCATAGTCCAAAATATCCTTAAGGGAATCTAAGGGAGCCCCATTCATGAGCTTAAATAACTTTTCAAAGGCTGTCTGTCCTATAAGGAATTTAGGCTGGCGGATCGTGGTAAGAGCGGGTTCAAAAATTGAGGAGAATTCTATATCGTCAAATCCGACCACTGAAAAATCGTCCGGTACCTTTAATCCTGCATTCTTTAAGGCTTTCAGGGCTCCAATGGCCATGGTATCGCCCGCGGCAAATACAGCTGAGATTGGTTTCCCTAATTCCAGGAGATTATTCATCTGCCTGTATCCGCCTTCTATACTTGGCTCATCATAACAGACCAGCTCCAGATCAATGGGCAGGCCATGTTCTGCCAGAGCGGATATATAACCATTAAACCGGTCCCTGTACAGCAGGGCTGTGGGGTGGCTTGTCAAATGGGCGATATGGGTATGGCCCTGTTCAATCAGGTATTCAACAATCTTCTTAGCCGCGCTGATATTGTCAATGGTGACATTGGGCATGTCGGAATTGTCCAGGTATTGGCACGCGACGACAATGGGGTATGCATTGGCAACTTTGTCCATCAGGCTTTTCGCAATATTGGCTGACAGTGAAATGACGCCATCCACCTGCTTCTGTAAAAGGGCATTAAAGTAATAGGTTTCCACGTCGGGCCTGTTATTCATGTTGGCAATCAGTATCTGGTAACCGTACTTCGTGGCAGTGTCCTGAATCCCAAAGAGGATTTCGTGGAAAAAGGAGTTGCCGATGTCAGGTACGATAACGATTACAGTCTTTGTGGACTGCTGGCGCATCTGACGTGCAAGGGCGTTTGGCTGATAGTTTAACTCCCTGATTACCTTTAAAACCAAATCCTTCGTGTCTTTTTTTACATTAGCCTCGTCCCTTACCACTCTTGATACGGTGGCAATGGAGACTCCTGCAGCCTTAGCAACATCTTTTACAGTAACCAAAATGTATCCCCCCTTAGTATATTGGAGTATGGTCAGTAATGAACGAATTGAAATGTAAACGTTATCAATATCCATAAACCCTTTAAGGAGAGCATAGCAGACCCAAAGGAAAATGTCAATATGTAAAGAAAAAGAGTGGGGGCATAATAAATACATGGCATTAAATTAAGGTATGTATTTTGAAAAAGAAATGAAAATTGTCAATAATACACAAAAACAAATAACAAAATATAGATAAAAGTGACATGATACTTACTATTGATTTTGCAATAGCGGTATGATATAGTAAAAATATGAAATGTAAACGTATTCATAAAAATATCAATACTCTTGTGGGAAAATGAACCGGAAGGGGGTGGATAAAGCATAATAATGAGAAAATAACAATAAATATGTGGAAATCCATCAAAAATAACAGCTTGGATATTTGGTTTTGGATGTAAAATGTAAACGTATTTATGAGCTTGTGAGGAGAAGAACAATGAATGAAAACAAAAGAGGAGTTTTCTCAGCAATAGACAAGGTGATAGGGGGATTTGAAAAGTATGTAAGTGTGTCCTGCCTTGGCATCATAGCCGTCATTGTACCTGTCCAGGTGTTTTTCCGATATGTCCTTCAGAGAGGGATTTTGTGGGCCAATGAACTGGTTACAATACTTTTGGTATTGGTGGTCATGCTGGGTTCGGCCCTGGCGTTCAGGGAGAAGTGCCATACGGATATCCAGGGATTTGTAAACAGGGCGCCAAAACCTCTGAGGATTACGGTAAGGATCATGACGAATCTGATAACCCTTGCATTCCTGGCAGTCATCCTCTTCAGTTCCATCGTACATGTAAAGGGGCTTGGGGCGGCCAAAACGGCAGTTCTCAAAATTCCATGGAGTATCTGCTATCTGGCCATAACCCTGGGAGCCGTATTGATGATTTATGAGTTTTTGAAAGTCATGAAGGAACGCATTTTAGAAGAACCTGCAGAGGAATAGTACGGTCATATGGTTGGGAGGTAAAGGTTACATGATTGGTGTTACTTTAATAGTTATGATATTTGCGCTTATTTTATTGGGGGTTCCTATATTTGCGGCCCTTGGGGCAACCGGGACCATGGGACTCATATTCCTCCAAAGCCGTTCTGCCCTCGGGGGGATATCCTGGATTACCATTCCCCAGTCCATATACAGTGGGATTGCTTCCTTTCCCCTTCTTGCAATCCCGTTTTTCATATTTGCCGGGGAAATCATGAACAGGGGAAAAATTACGGAAAAGCTGATTAAATTCGCGCTGATGCTGATTGGAAGGATGCCCGCCAGCCTGGCCCAGGCCAATATCGTGGCGAGTATGTTTTTTGGAGGGGTAACAGGATCTGCCCAGGCGGATACATCTGCAATAGGCGGAATGCTGATACCTGCCATGATTAAAGAGGGCTATTCAAAAGAGACAGCCGTGGCAGTCACAGCCAGTTCATCAACAGTCGGCCCTATCATTCCGCCGAGTATCATGATGGTCATCTATGGCGTATGCGTGGGAACTTCCGTTGGAGCCATGTTCCTGGGCGGATTCATACCTGGACTTATGGTGGGACTTGGGCTTATGACAGTGGTGGCGCTCCAGGACAGGACCATGCATTTTCCGAGACGCACTGAGAAGATGACATGGGAAGAAAAGAGGCAGACATTTGCAGATGCCATTTGGCCGTTAGGAATGCCAATCATAATTGTGGGCGGTATCCTGGGCGGGGTATGTACACCCACGGAAGCCGGTGCTGTGGCGGTGGTGTACTCCATGCTTGTGAGCATGTTTGTGCTGAAAACAGTTACGGTGAAGGATATTGTACCTATGCTTTACAAAACCATCCTTCAGACTTCTACTACCCTGATGATTATATCTGCGGCAAAAATCGTGAGCTATGTCCTGACTGCATTGCAGATTCCCGCCATGATGGGGGCATTCATGGCTTCAGTTACATCCTCTCCGTATGTATTCATGCTGATGGTCAACGTGCTGATCCTGATTCTTGGGATGTTCATGGACGGAGGCGCCAGCGTAATCGTGCTTGCTCCGATTCTCGCCCCTATCGCAGCACAGTTCGGTATCAACGATGTGCATTTCGGCGTTGTGATGGTATTGAACCTGATAATAGGCTGCGGGACCCCGCCGTTAGGCGTGTGTCTGTTCCTGGCCTGCAATATTGCAAAGTGTCCGGTAGAGAAAGGCGGGAAGGCAATATTACCCTATGTCCTGGCAGAAGTAATCGTGCTATTCCTCATTACATATTTCCCGTTTTTTGTGACGGCGCTTCCGGGAATGTTCGGCTATATATAAATAATTGAGAAGGAGAAATCAAATGGAAGAAAAGATTAAGGTTGCAGTGATAGGGGTGGGCGCAATCGCGCAGATTGCCCATCTTCCGGTGCTGGCATCCAGGGATGATGTGGAGATTACTGCAGTATTGGCTAAGCATCCCGAACATGCCCTGGATGCGAAACGCCAGTATGGGGCAGTCCATGCAGTGGAAACCATGGAAGCGTTAATGGAATTGAGGCCGGACTGTGCATTTGTGCTTTCGCCTAAAGCAAACCATCCTGAGCAGGTTGTTAAGTTATTGGAAAACGGTATTTCCGTGCTGTGTGAAAAGCCGCTTGCCATGACTTTAAAAGAGGCGGAATGGATGGCTGATACCGCACGCAGGACAGGCAATATGCTGATGGCTGGATTTAACCGGCGGTTTGCCCCGGTATACAGAAAAGCCAAGGAAGCATATGGGGACACCGCGCCGGATGTGGTAATAGCCCAGAAGAACAGGCCTGCCTCCGAGTATAGGGCCACGCTGGAAAATGCCATCCACATGGTGGACCTGATGCGGTATCTCTGCGGGGAGTGTACGGATGTTCAGGCCCTTGCCAAATATACAGACCCTTATTATGAAACGCTTGCCACGGCGCAGCTCAAGTTTGAAAATGGTTCAGTGGGAATACTGGTAGCCGACCGGGCATCCGGGCAATGGGTTGAAACAATGGAGATACATGGTGGTAATAAGAGTGTCTATGTGAACTCACCAGATGATATTACTGTAGTGGACGGGGAACAGGCCCATAAGACAACCATGACACCCTTGGCCATGGGCTGGGCAAGGGTAGAGGATAAACTAGGTTTCAGAGGGGAGATTGATCATTTCTTTGAATGCCTGAAAACTGGACAATCACCCCTTACCAATGGAGAAGATGCATACAGGACACATGAACTGATGGACCGCATATTAAAGAGCGCGGGTCTGCCGGATCTGTCATAGGGGGAAGCATATGGAATTAATTGCAGGACATACAATGGGGACTCCGGAATACACGGTGGAGGAGGCTATGGAGCTGTTTGCCGGAATCGGTCTGGATGGAATCGAGATAGTGGTTCAGGATGATTACAGATGCGGAATCCCCAATCACGTTGATGAAGTGTATTTACAGAAAATTAAAGATGCAGCAAAACACAGTAATATAAGGATCATATGCCTTACACCGTATTATTGCAGGTTTAATGACCTGGATGATGCTGTACGCGGATCCGATATTGAGGGTGTGAAGAAGGTCGTTGATTATGCCGTTTTTTTGGGGGCTGAGTATGTCAGGATATATGGAGGCAGCTTTGCGCAGGAAGAACAGGATGGGGACGGAGAGAAGGAACGCCGTTTGGTGGAGGCCATGAGGATTTTGGGGGATGTGGCTGCCGCAAAGAATATCACACTTGTATTGGAGGACCATTTCAATACCATGACTGTGACGGCCAGGCGCGCGGCAGAGATTGTTGGCAGGATAAACCACCCGAATGTAGGCATATTGTATGACCAGGTTAACCTTGCCTTCGTGGGTGGGGAGGAATATGAGGAGGCCATTGAGCTTCAGAAGGATTACATACGGTATGTCCATGTGAAGGACCTGATCTTTAAGGGGGATACAAGGGAATTTAAAGCATCCAGCGTTTCCCATGTCAATGAGGACGAAAGAATTGTAAGCTCCAGGGTTGTGGGTGAAGGAATCATGGATTGGAAGGCAATCGTAGAAAAGCTGAGGAAATCGGGGTATGAGGGATGGTATTCCCTGGAATATGAGCGGAGATGGCATCCTCAGGACCTTCCGATAGCTGATGTAGGAATGAAAAACAGTGCCGAACATTTGAGGAAATGTTTACAATAAAAATGAAAAGGAGAAGGTACTTATGAAAAAAACAGCAGCAATATTAATGGCAGCAGGTATGGCAGCAATATCACTGACGGGATGTCTTGGCTCTTCCGCTAAACCGGAAAAAGCCACGGCTGCCCAGACAACAGCGAAGGCTGAAGAGACGGATGCAAAAGCGGAAACATCCGGGGGAGAATCCGAGGCAGCGTCAAAACCAGCTAAAGATGCGGTAATATTAAAATATTCAGCAACCTGCCCGCCGGTTGGCACACAGGCCGATGGAGCGCTGAAATTGGGGGAACTGATAAAAGAGTATTCCGGCGGTGAACTGGTGGTGGAATTTTATCCAAGTTCCCAGCTGGGAGATAAAGTGGAGACCCTGGCAGGGCTTCAGAACGGCACCATAGAATTTACGGAGCTGGCAGCTACGGATTTATCTTCCTATGATGATATATGGTCTGTGTTCTCACTCCCATATATGTTTGACAGTGGCGAGCAGGCGGTTAAGGTCCTGAGCGACCCGGAGGTAGCAGCCATACTTGAAAAGTCCGCAGAGGATTCAGGGTTTAAGATTATTTCATGGTGGAACTTTGGTGAGAGAAGCATCCTTAACGCAAAAAAACCGGTGACCAATCCGTCTGACCTTAAAGGGCTGAATATCCGGTGCATGGAGAATGCCGTCCTGGCCGGTACCATTAACGCCATGGGAGCAACCGGTGTTCCTATGGCATGGAGTGAGGTATACACGGCTGTACAGCAAAAGACCATTGATGGTCTGGAGAATTCCATTCCGGTCATTACGTCCAATAAGCTGTATGAAGTCGCAAAATATTTTTCCAAAACAGAACAGTTTATCATTCCTGACCCCATCCTGATGAGCAAGGCCGTATACGACAGCCTGACGCCGGAACAGCAGCAGGCCATTGATGAAGCCGGTAAACAGATGGATATTGAATGGAACGAAAAAATCTGGCCGGCAGCCATGGAAACAGAGGTTACGGTACTGACGGACGCAGGAGTGGAGATTAATGAGGTTGACAAAGACTCATTTAAGGCTGCGGTACAGCCGGTTGTTGATGAATTCCTTAAAACGGCGGATGAGGCTTCTGTAGCATTATATGAAACCGTTAATACTGTTAAGGCAAAATATTGACAGATGGATGGGCGGTGTATTTCCGCCCTTTCCTCCGGGAGGATATGAATGATAAGCAGTGTTGTGATTGCGGAACGTGGAGAAAAGGACAGTCCATTCCCATTGACAGGAAATATAATGGAAAACATCCAAAAAGCATCAGGATATGGCTTTCAGGGAGTAGAACTCCAGATAGAAAATCCAGGTGATTACAAGGGTATCCTGAAAGATGCCCTGGACCATGCCCATATGATGGTGACATCCATAGCAACAGGCCTGTCCTGCAGGAAAGGCCTGTCCATGTCTTCTGCCGATATTGCAATCAGGCGGAAAACAATGGACAGACTGAAGGGATATGTGGATCTGGCAGCAGAGCTGGGCATTGGTATCATCATACATATTGGGCTTATAAGAGGAAAAAGGGAAGATGGGCAGAATATAGGGCAGTATATGGGATATTTTGAAGAAGGCCTGTCTGAACTTGCGGAATATGCGCAGAAATACCGGGAAGTGATTGCCGTGGAACCTCTCAGCCATCGTGACGGAAACATGCTCAATACATGGGAGGAAACCGTGAAGGTATTGGAACGGATTCCCTTTTCAAATCTGGGGATGTCCCTGGATTTATATCATATGCGTATGGAAGAGACTGACATGATGGAAACCCTGAGACAGTATGGGAAATGGACCCGGATTGTACAGCTGATGGATGAAAACAGGTGTTTCCCGGGAGCGGGAATGTTCCGGTTTGAACCATTCCTGGATTGGATTCGGGAATACAGGTATGATGGTCCTGTTGTTATGGAATGTATTCCAAGACCGGATTGTAAGACTGCCGCGGGACGATGGCTGGATTTCTACCATCAATATTTGGGAGGATGAAGAAAATGAAGGATATACATGACATAAGGACAGCGTTTCTTGGGGTCAGCCACTGGCATGTGCCCTTATACATGAGGGCTGTGGAACAGGACGGGCTCCAGGTAGTGGCTGTTTCGGATGAGAACCAGGACATGGCAGCCGGTTATGGGGAAAAGCTGGGATGCAGGGTCTATAGGGATTACAGGGAACTGCTGGACAGGGAAAAACCAGACTTTGTCTTTGCCTTTGAGAAACACTGCAATATGCCGGAACTGGCTGGAGAGATAATTTCCAGGGGCATTCCGTTTACCATCGAAAAACCCTTGGGCCTATGTGCCGGGGATGTAGGACGGGTAATGGGACTGGCCAGGGAAAAGGATGTGTTCTGCGCCATTCCGCTTACATGGCGGTACAGTGATATAGCAAAGCAGTTAAAGGCGGAAATACAGCCGGAAGATATACTGCACATATCATTCAGGTTCATAGCAGGTCCGACCGGCAGATATCTGGCAACATCCCCCTGGATGCTTGATCGGAAAGAAACCGGTTCAGGCTGTATGACCAACCTGGGAGTGCATTTTATCGACCTTGCATTAATGCTGACCGAGAGTACATCGGCACAGGTGTTGGGGAGCATTTTCCAATATGGTTCAGAGTACGATATAGAAACGTATGCAGCAGCACTTTTGAAAATGCCTGGCGGCAGCTCGCTGGAGATAGAAACCGGCTATGCATACCCAATGGATGAAAAGAGTAAGCGTGATAACCGGTGGAATATTGTAACCAGGAAAGGCTATTATACCATGGAGGACGGATACTTTGAATTCAGGCGTCATGGGGAAGCCCCGGTGATGGTGCGCATGGATACGGATTCAGATTCATATTACCGGATTTTTGCGGTAGAATCCATACGGGAATGGCTGGAGGGGAAGGAACCTTCAGTCGGCCTGGGACATCTCCTCAATGTGAGAAGGATATTAGATGATATTATAGATAAAGCATGATGTGTGGGCGGCATCCATATTAGCCGCTGGAAAAAATCATGCCATTTTAGGAAGCCGCAGGTATCATACCTACGGCTTTTCCGACAACAGACGGATAGAAGTGGCATACTCCGACGGTGTCATGGCAGTCAGCTTTTTAAACTGCCTGGAAAAATAATGGATGGAGGTATACCCCAGCTTATCCGAAATCTGCGTAAAGTTCAGCTGCTGGTCCCGTATCATCTGCTTGGCGGTGTCAATCTTCATGGTGGAGAAGAATTCAATCACCCCGCAGCCCTGGGCATCCCGGAACAGCTTCTGGAGCTGGGAACGTCCCACCAGGTTATCCTTGCAGATTTTATCAATGGTAAGCTGCTCGTTGATATGCTCTTCCATGTACTGGACAATCCGGTTGTAGGTGTCATTGCCCGTGCCGGGCTTGGCCGGAAGCAGATGGTTTGTGCGCACCGGCAGGGGATAGGAGAAGTACCTCCGGTACAGGTGGATCATCAGCTGTTCCAGATAATGGCTGATGAGCTGGGGCGCTCCAAAGGAGGCCGGCTTTTCCAGGAAAACCAGCTTTTCCTGATACGGGTCATCCAGCCGTCCGTCAAAGGTGTTGCGGGCTTCCACAATGACCTTTGCCAGCAGTTCCTTCTCCGTATCCTGTACGGTCATCAGCTGGTTTTCAAATGCTTTCATGCAGGGCGAATGGCAGTCAAAGCCAATGACCACAAGGCTGGGGGAAATACGCCCATTGGTCAGCACGTTGTGGAACTCGTTGGGCTTGTGGAACAGGATATTCCCCTTTTTAAGCGCCAGCTGCCGGTCCCCGGCAACCGCCATGATCTCGCCCCGGTCCACACACACCAGTTCCCAGAAGTCATGGCTTTCCCCCGGAAAGGAAAAGTCGCTCATATACTGGAAGTAATGGACCGAGATGATATTTTCAATGGTGATGCTGTTCTCCAGATGTACGCTTTCATAGGCCATGGCACACTCCTCTTTTCATTCATGATTTAATCTGAGTATATCACACATTTCTCCTGGATAAAATACGATTATACAAATAAAACAATAGAATGTACAAATATAATTGGCCTGTCCGTCTTGCCTGCAAAGGGCAATTTGTTTATACTGAGGATACAGGAAAATGCAGGGATATGCAGGGATATACAGGAATATGCAGGAGGAAGAAGCCATATGTCTAAGACAAAGGGAAGGGTGACACTGCCCAGTGAATCTGATTTTCTGGATGAGACAAAAGAACTTCTGGAGCGGTGGGGGGCGGATGCCATCCGCGACAGTGACGGGACAAAATTGGACCGGGATATCAAATCACTGGATGCAAAGATTTATACGACGTATTTTGTGGCAAGAGGCCATAATGAATTTGCCAGGGAACACATGGATGAATGCCAGCAGCTCTATCTTATGTCTAAACGGCATACGGCTGCAGGGACGCGGTTGAGGATTGACTTCATGGACGGATATTTCAACCAGCAGGTGGTGCCGGATCTGGACCATGACCCTAAGAAGTGGTGGGAAGTCATGGACAGGACTGCCGGGCAGGCGCTGCCTCCTGAGGAATGGGACCTGTCCATGGAGGGGAATCTGTCCATGGATGAGGATCTGTCCATGGATGAGAATCTGTCCGTGGAGGGGAACCCGTCTGCGTCCGGCGGACAGCCCGGGGAAGGCGGAAAACTGACAGTGGTGATTCCCCACGCAGAACCGTTCCATGAGTATACGGTGTCGTTTCTCGTATACGCCATCTGGGATCCCACCCAGATGTATAACCATATTACCAATAACTGGGGCGATAAGCCCCATGAGATACCTTTTGATGTGAGACAGGATGCGTCCGGCGCATTTGCCAGGGAATATCTGGTACAGTGGCTGAAGGATAACCCGGACACGGATGTGGTGCGGTTTACCACATTTTTCTATCATTTCACCCTGGTATTCGGAAGTGACGCAAAGGAAAAGTTCGTGGACTGGTTTGGCTATGGCGCGACCGTGTCGGTGAAGGCGCTGGAGGAGTTTGAGAAGGAATACGGCTACTCCCTCAGGCCGGAGGACATTGTTGACAATGGATATTATAATTCCACATTCCGCGTGCCCACCAGGCAGTACAGGGACTATATGGACTTCATCCAGCGTTTTGTGGCGGGAAAGGCCAGGGAACTGGTGGGACTGGTACATGAGGCCGGGCGTGAGGCAATGATGTTTTTGGGCGACAACTGGATCGGCACCGAGCCGTACGGCAGGTATTTCCCTGAAATCGGTCTGGACGCAGTGGTGGGAAGCGTGGGCGGCGGAGCCACCCTGCGCCTGATATCCGATATCCCGGGGGTGAAGTATACGGAAGGCCGTTTCCTGCCCTACTTTTTCCCTGACACCTTTTACCAGGGAAATGACCCTGTGCCGGAGGCGGTGGAAAACTGGCTCTGCGCCCGCCGCGCGCTGATGCGCAGGCCCGTTGACCGCATCGGATACGGAGGATATTTAAGCCTGGCTTATAAATTCCCCGGGTTTGTGGATTACATAGAAAAAGTGACCGATGAATTCCGGGAACTGTATGATAACATTGCAGGCAGCAGGCCGTACTGCGGCCTTAAGGTGGCTGTGCTCAACTGCTGGGGACGGCTGCGCTCCTGGCAGCCTTATATGGTGGCGCATGCATTGTGGTACAAGCAGACCTATACGTATTTCGGCATACTGGAGGCCCTTAGCGGCGCAGGCGTGGATGTGTCCTTCATAAGCTTTGAGGATATCAGGCAGGGAGGGATTCCGGAAGACCTGGATGTCATCATCAATGCGGGTGACGCGGGCACGGCCTGGTCCGGCGGGGACGAGTGGCTGGATGGAACACTGGTGACCGCCATCCGCAGATGGGTATACAACGGCGGGGGCTTTGTGGGCGTAGGCGAACCCTGCGCCGTGCATCACAATGGACGGTTCTTCCAGCTGGCCGATGTGCTGGGGGTGGATAAGGAACTGGGGTATACTTTGTCCACGGACAAGTATTATACAAAACAGGCCCAGGGCCACTTCATAACAGAGGATATGGAAAACAGTACGGTGGATGGGGATGACGGCGTACCACATATTGATTTTGGGGAGAGCATGAAAAATGTCTATGCCCTTGACGGGGATACCGAGATTGTGGAATATTCAGACCATGAGGTCCACCTCAGCGCCCATGGATACGGAAAAGGCCGCGGCGTATACATTGCGGGCCTTCCATACAGCTATGAAAATACGCGTATCCTGCTGCGCAGCATGTATTATGCCGCTGGCAGGGAAGGGGATATGAAGAAATGGTATGCGGATAATATCTACTGTGAGGTCCATGCCTATCCGGAAACCGGAAAGTATGCGGTGGTAAATAACTCCAGCAGATCCCAGGTAACCACGGTCTATGACGGCCGGGGAAATGCAGCCGGAATGGAAATGAAGCCCTGTGAGATACGCTGGTTTTCCATGTAAATGACAAAAGAAAAAAGGGGACGCGGCTGCTGATAGTGGGCCGCGTCCCTTTGGGTATCCCTCCCCTTTTGGGTATCCCTCCCCTTTTGGGTATCCCTCCCCTTTTGGGTATCCCTCTTCTTTGGATATCCAGGGTTTGTTTTAAAATCCAAACAGGCCAGATGCCTACAGATATGATTTTGTCCTGTCCATATCCGTTATCAGATCCGGATTCTCCTCTTTCATACGCTGAAGCAGAAGCCGGATTTTATCCGTGCGTCCATGAATGGACTGGAACTCCTGTTCCGTTATGCCGACCAGCTGTATGAACCCTGTTTTCCCATAAACTGTATCCTGTGTCAATGCCTCGGTATCAGGTACGGTCACCAGCGCGGTAATGGCGGATCCTGTCCCGATATGGAGGGATTCGCCGTTGCCGGCAATGTACTGGTATGGTTCAAAGAATTTCTTTTGTGTATAGGTATACCGTGCCAGGTTTGACAGCATGCTGATGGCCCAGAGGCAGTCTTCCGGCGTCTGCGCCTTCAGCTTGATTGTCATTTCGTAGCCCCATCTGTTCCATTCGCCCCCAAATGCCTTTTCATCCGCATAGAGTTCCGTCATGCCATAGGTGACAATATGTTTATACCCCTTTGGCGAATCATAAATGGAATACCCGTCCAGATACTCCCTGCCGCCAAGCATTGCCCGGGCGGCCATGTTTGTTGCATAATGCCTGGGATCCTGTCCCGGATAAAGCCGTTCAAATTCCTGGTCAATGGCTTCCCAGCCCGGCGCCCATTCAGAATCATCTTTTAATTTTTCCATAAATTCTTCTTTCGTCATATGGCCCTCCGCGTTAGCTTTCCTTACTGTTATTTTACCATACGGACAGTCTGCCTGCAATCTACAGATGACTGTGAGAAATGATACATGTGATGGCAGGGGGAGTCATATATTTGTATAATATATATAAAAATAGTCTTATCGTACAAATTTAATAATCAATAGTCCAAAGAATATAATGTGCAATTTTACTATACTAAGGGTATCAGAAATGTATTTGAAGGGACAAAAACACAAATATATTCAAGGAGGAAGTATTATATGAAAAGAAGGAAATTATGGGCACTGGCACTGACGGCAGCAATGGTCGGCTCACTGACAGCCTGTGGAGGCGGGTCCAAACCAGCGGAGACAACCGCGGCACCGGCAGCCGCAACCACGGCAGCAGATAATTCTGCAGCAGCCGATACCCAGGCGCCGTCCGGCGACGGAGGAAGCCTTGTATACTGGTCCATGTGGGAGGCCACCGAGCCTCAGGGCAAGGTCATCAAGGAAGCAGTTGACCAGTTCTCAGCAGATACGGGAATCGCAGTTGACCTGCAGTTTAAGGGACGTACCGGTATCCGTGAAGGCCTTCAGCCCGCACTGGACGCAGGAACCAATATTGATTTGTTTGACGAGGACATTGACCGCGTGAACAAGACATGGGGCGCCTACATCATGGACCTGGAAGAACTGGCCAAGGCCAATGATTATGAAGCCACGGCAAGCGCAAGCCTGATGGGGGCCTGCCGGGAAGTAGGAGATGGAACCTTAAAGTCCATTCCTTACCAGCCTAATGTATTTGCATTTTTCTACAACCAGTCCATCTTTGATGAGGCCGGTGTGACCGCAGTACCCACCACATGGGCAGAACTGGACGCCGCATGCCAGAAGATTAAGGATGCAGGCTATACGCCGATTACATGTGACGATGCTTATATCCTCTGCATGTTCGGATATCATATGTCCAGGATTAACGGATATGATAAGACCTCCGATATTGTAAAGAACAACAAGTGGGATGATCCATCCGTCCTTGAGATGGCTAAGGCATATGAGGATTTTGCCAACAAGGGATATTTCTCAGAGGGCATTGCCTCCAACGTATGGCCGGCAGGACAGAACCAGGAATTGGCCATGGGCACCGCGGCCATGTACCTGAACGGCTCCTGGCTTCCCAACGAGGTTAAGGATATGGCCGGGGATGATTTCCAGTGGGGTTGCTTCAGCTACCCGGCAGTTGAGGGCGGCACGGACGGCACGGAAGCAGCTAACTTCGGCGCACAGGTACTGGCAATCAACAAGGATTCCAAGAACGCAGAGGCTGCATTCCAGCTGATTACATACTTAACCAAGGGCGAATTTGACAAGAAGCTTTCCGTTGAGTCAGTAGGTATCCCTTCCGATTCAACCAATACCGAGTGGCCTGCACAGATTGCATGCGTGCAGCCGGTCATGGAAAGCCTGAGCACACGTTATCCATGGGCAGCAGGCGCAGAGGACAACGTGGATATGACCCCAATCATCAAAGAGAACATGATGAAGCTCTGCGGCGGTTCCATTACAGCGGATGAGTTCGTAGCCAATCTCCAGGCAGCAGGCAAATAACAGAATATCACGGTAACAGCATCATTGAGGTGGCATCGTCTAACGCTGCCACCTCTTTTACACGTTTCATCAAGTAAAATAAGGAGGCACTGGTGTGAAAAGAAACAAAGGAATGATATTCGCGTTTATGACACCGGCGGTGGTGATGTTTATCCTGGTGTTCCTTTATCCTATCATCAGGACGGTTCTGATGAGCTTTTTCAAGATAGAGGGAATCACGGATTCCATGTCAAAATGGACCTTCACCGGAATTGACAACTACGTTAAATTGGCCAACACCACATTGTTCCGCATGTCCATGTGGAACCTGGTCCGCATATGGTTTATCGGAGGCATTATCGTCATGTCGCTGGCGCTTCTGTTTGCAGTCATCATCACCAGCGGCATCCGGTTCAAGAGCTTTTTCAGGGCCATGATTTACCTGCCCAATATTGTCAGTGCGGTTGCCCTGGCAACCATGTGGCTGCAGTATGTATACAGCCCCAAGTTCGGACTTTTAAAGTCATTTTTCACAGCCATCGGGCTGGATTCCATTGCCAAGATACAATGGCTGGACAACGACCATAAGTTCATGGCGCTGCTGCTTGCGTACTGCTTTGGCATGGTAGGTTACCATATGCTGATATTCTCCAGCGGTATCGAGCGGATCAGCGACGAGTATTTTGAAGCGGCAACCCTGGACGGCGCCAATAAGTTCAACCAGTTCCGCTACATCACACTGCCCTTGCTCAAGGGCGTGTTCAGGACGAATATTACCATGTGGAGCGTCACAAGCGTTGGATTCTTCGTGTGGTCACAGCTGTTTTCAACGGTTACGGCTGATACGCAGACCATCACGCCCATGGTTTATCTCTATATGCAGATTTTCGGCGCGGGAAACAGTGTGACAGAGAGGAACTCGGGTATCGGTGCGGCGGTGGGCGTCATGCTGAGCGTGTGCGTGGTTGCCGTGTTCTGGCTGTGTAATCATCTTCTGAAAGATGATGATCTGGAATTCTAAGGGAGGGGGAAATGTATATGTCAGGAATGTTCGGTAAGAAAGAAAAGAGATACAGTGAACCCATCCGTTGGAAGAAGGAGCTGAAACTGGCGCCTGGTTATCTGCTTCTGACCCTGTGGATTTTCTTTACCCTGGTGCTTTTGGGCTGGGTGCTCTGCGCCAGCTTTTCCACCACCAAGGAGATATTCTCCAACAAGCTGCTGGAGAGCGGGCTTCATTTTGAGAATTATGTGAAGGCATGGGTGAACTCCGATGTGTCCACCATATTCTTTAATTCGCTGTTCTACTCCATTGTGTCCTGCACCATGCTGATTGTCATATGCGCGCCTGCCGCTTATGCACTGTCACGTTTTGACTTTGTGTGCAATAAGCTGATACAGACGGGACTGGTGGCATCCATGGGTGTTCCTGTGGTAATGATCGTGCTTCCGCTGTTTGCAATGGTGGCAGGTCTTAACATCCTTAACAATGTGGCTGCCAACAGGGGCACGCTGATTTTCCTGTATATCGGCATCAATGTGCCATATACCACCATATTCCTTACCACCTTTTTTGCCAACCTTTCCAGGGCATTTGAGGAGGCGGCTGCCATAGACGGCTGCCCGCCGGTAAAGACCTTCTGGCTGATCATGCTTCCTATGGCCCAGCCGGGTATTGTGACCGTGACCATTTTCAACTTTATCAACATCTGGAATGAATACTTCATTTCCCTGATATTTGGTAACTCGGATAAGGTGCGTCCTGTTGCGGTGGGATTGTACTCCATGATTAACTCCATGAAATACACAGGAGACTGGGCCGGTATGTTCTCGGCCGTGGTCATCGTATTCCTGCCTACCTTCATCCTGTATATTTTCCTGTCTGAGAAAATCATTGCAGGTGTCACGGGCGGCGGTGTTAAGGGTTAACCACAAAATGAATCGAGTGAAAGAAGGACGAAGACATGGGAAAAAAACCGGTACTGGTGATTATGGCGGCTGGTATGGGAAGCCGTTACGGCGGGTTAAAGCAGATTGACCCGGTGGATGAATATGGCAATATCATCATTGATTTCTCCATTTTTGATGCAAAACAGGCTGGATTTGAGAAGGTTATCTTCATTATCAAGAAGGCCATTGAAACGGAATTTAAGATCCATATCGGCAACCGTATCAGCAGGTATATGGACGTGGCCTATGTGTACCAGGAGGTGGATAAGATCCCGGAAGGGTTTGAGGTGCCGGAGGGCCGCGTGAAACCATGGGGCACCGCCCATGCAGTGCTGTGCTGTAAGGATCTGATTGACGGCCCGTTTGCAGTCATCAATGCGGATGACTACTATGGGAAGGAAGCATTTCACATGATTTATGACCAGCTGGCATCGGTGGAGGATGATGACAGGTACCAGTATACCATGGTCGGCTACCAGCTCTACAACACCCTGACAGAGAATGGACATGTGGCAAGGGGCGTGTGCTCGGTGGACGGGGAGAACCACCTGGCGGATATCCATGAGCGCACAAGGATTGAGAAGCATGGCAGCCTGGCGGAATATACGGAGGATGACGGGGCCACATGGATTGGACTGCCGGAATCCACCATTGTATCCATGAACATGTGGGGATTTACGAAAAGTATCCTGGGCGAACTGGATGGACGGTTTGGGGCGTTCCTGGAACAGAACCTGCCTGTTAATCCGCTGAAATGTGAGTATTTCCTTCCATTTGTGGTGGATGAACTGCTTAAATCAGGCCGGGCAGAGGTCACTGTGTTAAAAAGCGTGGACCGCTGGTACGGCGTTACTTACAAGGAAGACAAGGAAATGGTGGTAAAGGCCATAAAAGGACTGAAGGACAGCGGGCTGTATCCACAAAAACTGTGGGAGGATTAGGTGATGAGTGCAGAACTGGAGACATGTATACTGGAGGAAGCAGCAGGGGCGTTTGCCACGGACGGTGGAATAGTAAGCTGTGAGCGCTATGGAAGCGGGCATATCAATGATACATTTAAACTGGTGTGCGGCCGTCCCTATATCCTTCAGAGGATGAACGATGACATTTTTAAGGACCCGGTGTCCCTGATGAAGAACATTGAAGGGGTTACCACCTTCTTAAGGCAGGAGGTCATTAAACATGGCGGGGACCCTGATCGGGAGACCCTGAACCTGGTAAAGACCAGGGACGGCGGTACATTCTATATCGACAGTGCGGGGAATTACTGGAGGATGTACCTGTTTATCGGAGGCGCAACCTGCTATAACCTGGTGGAGAAACCGGAAGACTTTTATCAGAGCGGCAAGGCATTTGGCCATTTCCAGCGCCTGCTGTCAAAGTATCCGGCCAGGGAGCTGACCGAAACCATACCTGGCTTCCATGACACGCCAAAACGGTTTGAACGGTTTAAGGAAGTGGTGAGGCAGGATATCTGCCACAGGGCTGCCGGGGTGCAGGAAGAAATCCGGTTTGTCATGGACAGGGGAGCCGACATGGGGCTGGCCATGGATATGCTGGAGAAGGGGGAGCTGCCTTTAAGGGTAACCCACAATGACACGAAGCTTAACAATATCATGATTGACGATCAGTCAGGCGAGGCAATCTGCATCATTGACCTGGATACGGTGATGCCCGGTCTTTCCATCTTTGATTTTGGCGATTCCATCCGGTTCGGCGCCAATACGGCAGAGGAGGACGAGACGGATTTAAGCAAGGTATCCCTGTCCCTGCCGCTGTTTGAAATTTATACAAAGGGATTCCTTGAGGGATGCGCCGGAAGCCTTACCGGGAAGGAAATCAGGATGCTCCCACAGGGCGCGCGGCTCATGACGCTGGAATGCGGGATGCGTTTCCTGACGGATTATCTGGAAGGCGACACTTACTTTAAGATTGCCAGGGAGCAGCACAACCTGGACCGCTGCCGTACCCAGTTCGGTTTGGTGGAGGATATGGAGAAGAAGTGGATGGAAATGGAGCGGATTGTGGATTCATTCTGTGGATGAAGCGGGTTTTGTGGATAAAGTGGGTTTTGTAGATAAAGTGGGATGTGTGTATGAAGCGGAATGTGCGGATGAAGCATGATCCTGCGGTTAAAGTAGACTCTGCGGATTAGCAGGATATGAAGGATAAGGACGGCTGCCTGGGGATGTGTAGCATCATCCCGGCGGGGCCGTCCTTTTTAATGTGGCAGTGTCATAATAAGAAAGTGATGCTTTGTGCAAGGTTTGATATCCGTATTAATATCCCCCCTGTTGTGTGGTTCATGAAATTGTGATATATTTTTTTTACTATGTACAATCAACCGGATACCTGATATGCGGAGGATAATCATGCTACTAAATACAACTACCACCACCAGCATTCTCAAAAAATTAGAACCACTGATTCCATATCCTATCAATATCATGAATTGTGAAGGGATGATTGTCAATTCTTCTGTTGCGGAGCATATAGGAGAAGTGAATACTGCTGCGTGTAAGTATATGGAGCAGACACATATCCCTAATCCGTTACAGCCTTTAGGAGATACGGACATGGTGACATCCATGTGCCATATGATTGTTCGGGGCCACATGATAGGTGCAATTGAACTGGAAAAGCTGCCCGCCGCTGATAATACCTATTTAGTCCTGGCCAAAACTGTTGCAGAATTAATGCTGGAACAGGAGTATTTGATGGATGAACAGAAAGGGAACACCTCGTCTCTTAATGATATTCTGGCAATACTGGTTGGGGTCCATCCGTTAGATAGTTCTCAACTCATTGCTGATTTACAGCAGCATGGAGTTGAACTGTCAATTCCCCGTACCAGTTTATTTATCCAGCTTTCTAAATTCGATATACTGGAACAGCCCCTTGAGAGCCGGAAGCTGGTCCTTGACCAAAAGCAGTATCAATATTCTGTAAAACAATTTTTGAATCAGCTGCCAAGTTATTTCTATCTTAAGCAGGATTTGGTGTTATCAGATTTACAGGAACAAAATGCGGTTATCTTATCTGTTAACAGGAAAGAGAATCCAGAAGTTAATGCCCTATATCTTTTTGAATTATGTACCAGGCTGACGGAAATCGCAAAAAGGGAATATTGCCTGGCGCTGCATGCAGTCATTGGAATTCAATGTAACAAGTTTTCTGATTATGAGAGGCAATATGAACAGTTGATATTACGGCTTTCTTCAGGCCGGCTGCTTTTTCCGGAAAGAAGTGTGTTTTTGGGTAATTCTATTGTACTTGGTAATTTTATTGCACACAGCTCTAAGAAGGTGCTTCAGAATATAGTTACCTATGTGTATGGACGGTTACTTGTCTCTAAAATGAGCAGGATACTGATGGATACTCTTGGAATGTTCTTTGAATGTGAGCTTAACTTAACATTGACAGCACAGAAACTTTATACGCATAGGAATACATTACAGAAACGGTTTGATAAAATTGAGAAACTTACCGGATTCTCGATTCATAATGCGGATGGACTTCTTACCCTCCGTCTGGCATTTCTTTGCCACAACTATCTGGAGGCCGGTGGAATACATTTTCCGTACTCTGAGAACGAATGAACTGAAAATTATATAAAAAGTATATTTTTCTTAAAAAATCCGCAAAGGTATTGTTCAAATGGATAATGCTTTTGTGGCTTTTTTGCTGTATATGGTATCCTATTGCACAATGATTTTGCAGATATAAACTGATATTATGAATATAATGATTAAGCCGGCGGACAATTTAAAATCATGAGGAGGTATAGTATGACAGAGTACACAAAGGGATTATGTGATTTTATTACAAATCTGAAATTTGAACATTTAGCTCCGGAATTAACGGACAAGGCCAAGAAACTCACTTTGCATGTTGTAGGTGCCGCGCTGTCTGGAAGAACCCTTCCCACGGCAGTCAGTGCAAGGACTGCGGCAAGAGCTGTTGTCGGAACGCAAGCGGATCTGATGTCTACTATGTGGGGGGAATCAGGAAAAGTCCCTATGCACGGAGCAGTCATGGCCAATGCTACTGCCGCCGATACACTGGACTGGGAAGACTGTAGTTTCACGGGCCATCCCAGCGCCCATCTGATTTCTGTCTCAATGGCAATGACGGAGGCAATGCATCTTACGGGCAAGGATTATATCACTGCGGTAATTGGTGGTTTTGAGATTTATCAGCGGGTAGCCTGTTACATTCAGCCTACGTTGGATTATGATACGACTAAGTATGGATGGGGGCTTGGATCCTGGCAGATTTTTGCCAGCGCAGCTCCGGCAGGAAAGCTGTTAAATTGTAATGCGGACCAGTTTAACCTGCTTCTTGGCGCAACTGGATGTTCTACCCCCGTGGTCAATGCAATACTCGCCCTTCAAGGCTCTGACTTTTATCATCTCCAGTATGCGATTACCGGCCTGACTGGAACCATGCTGGCAGGAATGGCAAAGCGGAATGAGTTAGATAATATTTATAATATCATGGATGGGGAATCCGGATATCCCATGATGATGCGTGGATTTGCCAACGAGGGATGGATAGACCGCAATCTTGGGACAGAGTATCTGTTTGGACAGCTCCTGCTTAAGCATTGGCCTGCCAATATGTGGATTCAGACTCCCCTGGACTGTCTTGACCACTTGAAGACAGAACATGGTTTTAATGCAGAGGATATTGAGGAAATTTTCATGACTCCTACCTACGAGGAGCGTGATAAGTTTAGTTGGGATGGTTATGCCAGCTGCCGTGATGCGCAGTTCAGCGTCCCTTACTGCCTGGCGGCTTATCTGCTGCGCGGTGAACCAGGGGCGAATTGGTACAGGGCTGATGGTCTGGCTGACAAGGAACTGCTGGAGATGGCTTCCCGGGTGAAGCTGGACCCGGATCGGCTGCAGACGCTGCCTGAAGCATTTAAAATGTTCACGGAAGGCTCATTCCCCACTACCGGTATGCGTGTTACATTGAAGGACGGACAGCAGTTCGAAGTGACGCTGCCATTCCCTAAAGGACATCCTCAGAATCCATTTGATTGGGAGGATGTTGAACAGACATTCCGGTCAGGAGCGCGGGCAGTTAATCTGCCGGAGGATAAGATTCAACGCTTCATCGATTTATGCAAGAAGATAGACCAGCTGGATGATATGTCCGAATTGGCAGAATGTCTGTCTCTGTAACCGTTAAAAAATAATACATTGGGGGAATATGAAGTGAAGAAAATTGCAGTTATAGGCACAGGCGGCACAGGATATACGGTAGCTGCAGAGCTTTCCATGCGAGGCCATAAGGTCTGGCTGTGCAGCACAGGGATGGAGGAAAATCCAATAAAGTCCACGGAATATTCAAAGACAATGGAACTTACCGGTGCAGTGCAGGGGAGTGCTGTAATCCATGCGGTTACCAATGATATACAGACAGCGCTGGCTGATGTTGAATTAGTCATCTGCTGTACGGTTTCCAACTGGGATGAGGACGTGGCGCGTATTATTGCTCCATACATCATGCCGGGCAGTAAGGTGCTTTTAAGCGCCGGAAACCTGGGTTCGCTTATTTATTACAGGGTTTTTAAGGAATGTGCCGCAGAAAATATCATTGTTGGAGAGACATCGGGTAATCTGTTTTCCTGCAGGCGCCCGGATGAAAATACAGTTTTAATCGGCAATGCCTATGACCCTAAAGATGCTGCTGCATTCCCGGCCCGGAATACGCCGTGTCTGATTGAGGCATTTAAGGATGTGTATGAGTTAACTCCATCCAGCTGTATATTAGAGGCTGCATTTAGTGCGCCCAATCTATTAAGCCATATTTCGCTAACCCTGGTAAATGCAGGTGCGATTGAAAATAGCAGGGAACCTTATTACATTTTTAAGCAGGGGATATGCCGGAGTACCATCAATCTGGCAGACGGACTTTGGAAGGAGAAAAAGGCGGTTATGGATGCCCTGGGTTTCCACTGTGCTCCATCTCCATCCAATTCATTCCGGAAGTATGCCAATCAGGATATTCATGAGTTTGACCATTTTAAGGATCTTGAGGGGCCGGACAGCCTGACTGTAAGACATATTACGGAGGATATCCCTATTTTGGGCTGCCTGTTTTTGTCTGTCGCAAGGGCAGTGGGAGTGGAGACCCCGCTATATGCATCGATGGTGAAGGTGGCAGAAGCCATCAATCAGACAAATTACTATGAACAGGGACGGACAACGGAAAATCTGGGAATTGGACATCTTCGCGGAATCCAGATTCCACAGTATTTCCAGCAGGCGGACTGATTCTGGCAGGACCGTGCCGATGCACGGAAAAATGAAAGGGGAAAAGTGGAGTGGCGGAAAAAATAGCTGTGAAAAAGAACATTTCATATATACAGTATTTTCATATTATAGTCTCTATCTTATTAATGTTTGGTTTTGGTTATCTTCCTACATTCTCAACAGTAACAAGGGTCGGGATGAAGCTTTTAGGAGTGTTTCTGGGGGCGGTCTACGCTTATTCTACATGCGAAATCATCTGGCCCTCCTTGATGGCAATCATTGCGTTCGGACTGACCGGTTATCCTGAGAGCATGGCGGCTGGTATCACATCCATGATGGGCAGCTCCCTTGTGTTTCAAATCATCACACAGTACTTTACAATCGGAGCCATAGTCATATATGGCGTAGGCAGATGGTTTGTCCGTAAAACCCTGTCAAGAAAGGTTTTTATCGGAAGACCTCTTTTTTACACGTGGTGCTTCATGTTTGTGTTCATGTGGTCCTGTATTGTTTTGGATACGATCCCAATGTTTCTGCTGCTTTACAGCGTTTGGAATGACATTGCTGATTCCTGCGGTTATGATAAGGACAGCACGTTCCGGTACTATGGGTTTGGCGGGATCCTGGTGTCGCTGCTTTTGGGGGTTTCCATGATGCCATACCAGGGCTGGCAGCTGGGTCTGGCTACAAGCTGGGCTAATATGACAGGTTCAAAAATTAATTTGGGACAGATGTTTCTCTGTACATCAGTCATTGGTACAACTGTAATTTCGGGGTATGTCATCTTGGGCGCAAAACTTTTCAAGGTGGATTTTTCCAGAATGGGAACCTTTGATGTAGATAAGCTGGGGGAGGAAAGCAGGCATCTGCGCCCCAGGGCTAAACGTATTATGGCAGTTTACCTTGTTACGGTTCTTTTGTCACTTTATACAGGTACATTTCCGGGTACTGTTATTACAAACTTTATAGAGAACATACTGACGGTCCCCGGCCTGTTCTGTCTTTGTACGGTGCTGTTGATGATTATACCCGGAGGTGAAAATGATGGAAAGCCTGCTATCATATTCAATGATATAAAGAATAGTGATGCGGCGGTCAGCTGGCCTGTCATATTCATGTGTGCGGTTACAATCCCATTGGCCGGTTCATTGACATCGGAGGCTACCGGGATTGTTCCCTGGCTGACCAGTGTTTTTACACCGGTATTTGCAGGACGCAGCCCTGTATTCATCATGATTTTTACGATTATTTTCATGATATTCCTGACAAATGTTGGCTCAAATATTGCTCTTGGAAATGCCATGATTCCAGTAATCAGTCCATTTATACTTGCTTCAGGAGTAAATCCCATGTTTTTTGGCTGTGCGCTGGTTTACGCTGCCAACATAGGCATATTCCTGCCGGGTTCCTCTGCTCCGGCCTCCATATTCCATGGCCGCAGTGAAATCCCAAATGCAAGGCTTCGCAGTAAAGCCACCATGCTGGGCATTGTACTGCACATGATTGTCTCCTGTATCGTGTTTACTACGGCTTTTCTCATAACTAATTAAGTCTGATTGGAGGAATTGAAAAATATATGGACAAAGTAGCCATTATTGGCTTTGGTTCTGCCGGATACAACGGAGCGAAGGAAGTGAGGAAACGGTCTCCGGAGGCAGTGATTGATATTTATTCCGACACTGGCCTTGGGCCGTATAATCCGATGCTGACCACCTACTATGTAAAAAATGCCATTCCTTATGATGCGCTTTTTCCGTTCGGTACCCTGGAAGGAATCTGCAGGGATCTGAATTTGAATTATCACATGAATCAGCCGGTTACAGGAATTATACCGGAAGAGAAAATCCTGTGTTTTGCTGATGACAGCCATGTGCGGTATGACCGGATTTTAATCAGTACGGGGGCATCTGCCGTCATGCCTCCTATCCCAGGATTAAATCTGCCCGGAGTATTCAAAATGCGTACTGTCCAGGATGCCGTCTGTTTGAAGGAGATGTTAGAAAGCGGAACAGTCAAACGTGGTATTGTGATAGGTGCCTCCTGGGTCGGTATCAAGATTGTGGAAAATATGGTGGAACGCAATATTCACTGTACATTGGTGGACGGCGCGGACTGGATGTTCTATACGGCGGCGTTTGAGGAAACTGCAAAGCGCACCCAAAGGGATTTGGAGGCTAAAGGGGTAGGGGTGCATTGTGGGCAGATGCTTTCACACATTGAGGAAGGAGAAGACGGACAGCTTACCGCCGTTATGCAGAGTGGCCGGCGTTTCACCGCGGACATCGTGGCTGTATGCATTGGTGTGCGTATGAATGTCGGTTTTCTGCGGGAAAGCGGTCTGGCTTTGAACCGGGGGGTTCTGGTAGACCGGCGGATGGAAACCAACTATGAAGGAATCTATGCAGCGGGTGACTGCTGCGAAGCATATGATATCCAAAGCAACACACAGCGAAGTATTGGCCTTTGGTTTAATGCGGTTGAACAGGGCAAGGTGGCTGGTGCAAATATGGCGGGTGGACATATGGAGTTTGGCGCCAATGTCCTGGTTAATCTGGCCCACTATCTGGATTATGATTTCATCAGTATTGGGGACGTCAGCTCCTGCTGCAGGCAGGATGAGGTTTATGAATATGAGGACTGCCGCTATTATATCCGTGCCATCCGTAATGGGAAGTCCATTAAGTGTATGAATATAATCGGTTCATCAGATAGCAACGGTATTGTAAAGAACGCGTTTATAAAATCCATCGAAAATCCAGAAGCAGGGTTAAGTATACAGACCATCTGTTATCTGAAAGATAAAGGATTTCCCAATGACTTTATTAACTTCTTAGGAGGAAGATGCCTTGACTGAATTGGAAAAGAAACTGAAAGCAAAAATACCCGGTGATGACACTGGCATAGAAATCCGGCATTCCCTCTGCGCAATCTGCAGCCCCAGCCATCACTGTGGCCTGGACTGCTATGTAAAGGACGGAAAGATAATCCGGGTGGAAGGAACGCCGGAACATCCTTACAGCCATGGTAAACTCTGCACCAAGGGTTCTTCCCAGCGTAATTATATTTACCGGGAGGACCGTATCAGAACGCCGCTGCGCCGTGTAGGAGAGCGTGGAGAGGGTAAGTTTGAACCAATCAGCTGGGATGAAGCATACCATCTCATTGCAGAGGGGCTGAATAAGGTGAAGGAAGAATACTCGCCTCATTCCGTGGCCTTTTACAGCGGATACTCTAAGTGGTACCGTCCAATTTTCCATCGGTTCGCCCATGTGTTCGGCAGTGTGAATTTCGGCACGGATGACAGTGTCTGTGCTGTCTCTAAAAAGATTGCTGACAAGGTGACGGCAGGATGCGAGGGTTCGGCAGATTTAGCGCATGCTAATACATTCCTGGGCTGGAATTATGACGGCTACTATTCCCACCATCTGTCGGTGGAAGGGGTGCGCAGGTTTAAAGAACGTGGAGGAAAGGTCATTATTATTGATATCCGTGATACACCTGCAGCAAAAAATCTGGCTGATATATTCTTACATATTAATCCGGGTACGGATGGCGCCTTGGCCTTAGGTATGGCCAGGCTGATTATAGAAAATGGCTGGGCCGATATGGATTATGTAGAAAAATATACATATGGCTTTGAAGCGTACAAGACATTGGTCCAGGAGTACCCATTGGACAAGGTCAGCGGGATTACGGGTATTAATCCAGAGGACATCTACGAAGCGACAAAACTTTTTGCCACCAATGGTCCGGCCAGTACTAATTATTCAGCTTCTGCACTTGTTCACCATATCAATGGCTTTAACGCACACAGGGCAGTCCTGTGTCTGGCTGCCTTGACAGGGAACTTTGACAGAGCTGGCGGCAATTACCCGGAACCGGCCTCTTTCCTTCGCCAATCCGCGGGATTTAAAACCAGGGATGAAGAATTCAGGACCTGCCGCGAACCAGATGGGCCTGCACGTATCGGTGCCGGGCGTTTTCCGCTGTGGGATACTAAGTTTAATGAATTCCAAGCCATGGACCTGATCAGACAGATGGAGGAGGAAACACCTTATCCTGTTAAGGCCATATTTGCCCTGGGCCTGAATGCCAAAATGTTTCCGGAGACAGACAGGCTTTTGGAGGTCATGAAGCGAAAACTGGATTTTATCGTGGATGTGGACCTTTTTATGACTACATCGGCAAATTATGCTGATATCGTACTGCCGGCCTGTACCTCTGTAGAGCGCAGTGAACTGAAATGCTATGCAGGCGGATATCTTTTTTATACTAAACCGGCGATACAGCCATTGTATGAATCCAAGTCTGATGTGGACATTCTGTGTGAACTTGCCAGTGTCATGAAGCTGGACGATGAACTGTTAAAAAAAGGCTATGAGGCCTGTCTGGACTGGATGATTGACGGCTGTGGCCTGACGATTGGGGATTTGAAGAAAAGTGATTTACCTGTTAAAGTGCCGACAGCCGTATGGCCGGTACAGCCAGGTGAATGTTTAAAAAATGGTTTTAATACCCCGACAGGAAAATTCGAATTTTATTCCATGACAATAGCAGCAGTAGATTCCCGATTTGGCCTGGACCCGCTGCCCAGCTACCGGGATCCCCTGGATGATCAGAACAGTCCTGAAATGAAGGAAAAGTATCCCTTCTATCTTTGCACGGGCGCCCGCATGCCTTATGCAATCCACTCACGTGTCCATGAGACCCCATGGCTTCGCAGCCTGCGGCCACATCCTACCTGTGAAATCAACTGTCAGGATGCCGACAGATTGGGGCTTATGGATGGGGATGATGTGACATTGTCCAGTCCATATGGTGAAATACACATGATGGTCAAAGTCACAGGTAAAATTAAACCAGGTGTAATCCTTGCCCTGCATGGCTATACAGAGGCCAATGTAAACAACCTCATCGGACGTAACCATCTGGATCCATATACCGGTTTTCCTGGATATAAAGGAATGCGTTGCAATATCAGTAAAAGTGAGGAGACGGAAGAATGAAACATGTTTTTGTATTTGACGAGAATCGCTGCTGTGCCTGCTCTGCCTGTATGATGGGGTGTATGGATCAGAATGATATTGATTTGGCGGCAGGAGAATCCTGCTTTAGGAAAACATACGATAATGAGGTAGAAATGGCGGATGGCAGCACCTACTGCGCTTATCTTTCTGCTGCCTGCATGCATTGTGTGGATGCACCATGTATTGCTGCCTGTCCGGTTGGATGCCTGATTAAGGATCAGGAAACCGGATTTACAATTTATGACAACACCAACTGCATCGGCTGCAAAAGCTGCGCCCTGGCCTGTCCTTTCGGAGCTCCCCGTTACCGTCCATCAGATGGGAAGATGATTAAATGTGACGGATGCAATACGAGGGTAAAGTATGGCCTACAGCCTGCATGTGTCCGTGCCTGCTCTTTTGGCGCTTTAACCTGTGTGCCTGAGGATGAGTATATGGAAAATAATGAAAAAAAGGCATGTAATATGCTGCTGTCGCAGTTAAATCTGAAAAAAGTAAAACGATAAAACAAAAGCAGTTAATGGGCAGTGGGTTCTCTTTCTGTCCATTGGCTGCTTTCTCCTTTCATACCCCTTCACCCGGCCCGGTACGTTGCCGGGGTAATCCCCGTAAGCTTCTTAAACAGCACATAAAAGTACTTAATATTCGAGAACCCCACGCTCTGGGCAATCTCCTCCACTGACAGGTCGGTCTGGCGCAGCAGGCGCATGCTTTCCTCCAGCCGGCAGGTATTGATATAATCGTTGATGGAACGGCCGTAGGAATTCTTGAACAGCCGACCCAGATAGGCGTTGTTCATCTGGATCATATCCGCAATGCGCTGGGAGTTGAGGCTGCTGTCGTGGTAGTGTTCCTGGACGATGCCCTTGATCTGTTTTGCCAGTTCGGAGTATTTTTCCGCCTTTTTCTCGCTGTAATTCTCACAGATGGCCACAAATGCGCGGTCAAATGCCTGATCTATCTCGTCCAGGTCCTTAATCTGCTCCAGGGATTCCGGCAGCAGTTTCTGGCTGTCCTTTAGCAGTTCAGATGAAAATTCATTCAATATATTGCAGATGGTATCCTCGGCCCGGTTGAGGATGTACTGGAAGTCATCATACCTGTAGTTGGCAATGGTGTCGCGGATTTCCTGCCATTTGGCCCTGCTCAGGTCCAGACTGCCGGACTTGAGGCGCACAATCAGATCCGTAAAATCCCGGGTGGTCACGGTGTTGGCGGAAGCCTTTGTGAAAAGCGCTTCCTCCGGAACCAGCCGGTCCTCCTGCTTCAGCACCAGGCTTAACCTGCGCAGCTCATGGAGATTGGAGGAATGCACCAGCAGACTGTCAAAGTCCGTGAACAGGACGCTTTGGAACAGGCGGCAGTCCAGTGTCCCTGACAGGTACAGGGCCAGGCTGTGATAGTCTTCCTCCGATTGGTAGACGCCGATACAGGCATAAATATGGGAGGATTTGGTGACCACCAGCTCGGGATGCTGCTTCTCCACCAGCCCATAGATGTCCTTTCTGTGAAGGGCATGTATCAGCATAAGCCCAAAGGGACCTTCCATATCCTTAAACAACCGTGCAGATGAGAGGGAAAGCTTACCTGCCAGCATATCGTAAAAAATCTGTTCCAGGCTGGTGCGCTCGGACCTGGACACCACGGCATCAATCTGCTCCTTCAGCGGAAGGGGCGGGGTATCCTGGACATCTGCCTCATCCCCTTCCAGGAACTTGTTGATGGTGGTGATGGCGTCCTTCATTTTCAGCATGGGCATCAGGGCGTAAATCAGCAGGATAAGCAGGGCGCAGCCAAAGACAGAGATTAATGTGACCATAAAATACACGACAATCTGCCGGAAGTATAAAAGGCGGGGCAGGGCTTTGGACAGGGAGGAAATCTTCATATAGGTGTGCCCGGTGGTCAGGGATTCATAATACATGCAGATTTCCTTTTTCTTTTTGTTGATAAAATACCCGCTGTTTTTTTCGATTGTAATAAGCGGATAGTAGTCCGCATACTTTTCAAGGAGCGAATCGCTGGCCGATACCAGCACGTCTCCTTTTTTATTGATGACAATCAGGTCCGAGGACGGATTGGAAGCCAGCAGGGCCCGCTTGTACCATTCGCTTTTGACGGTGATGATCAGGGTGCTGGGTTTGGGGGAGCCATTGGGATTAATCTCATAAAACATGAAGGTATAAAATTCCCGGCCCTCAGGTCCCTCCTCATGGCTGTAAATGGGCTTAAACCGGTTTTCGTTGGTGCGGTTCATCAGCAGTTCCCGGATCTGCGTGTTCCTGTAGGTATCGATGGACTGGTCCGGGAAGGACGGGTCTGTGGAGTATACCCGGTTGGTATATCCGTTATGGATGATGATGGACTCGGCAAATTCCGTGGAACTTAAGGACGTGTTCAGATCCCTGGTCATGTATACGCGGTCCGTATTGGAAAACGAAGCAGCGCCCATCATGGTTTTAACTGCATTGGAATAGAAAAGCTGCATCCCATAGTTCACAATGGATGAATTGATGGTTTCGGTCAGGGTATCAATCTGGATGGCAAAATCCCGGTTCAGGTCTGAGATGGAGTCGTAGGTGATGCGCTCAAAGATGCGGAACAAGGTGAAAAAGACAGCGGAAAGCATCACGATAAATCCTGTGCCAAAGGCCAGGATGCGGATTGCCTGTCTGATTTTTTTCGATTCATATACCGGTTTATTCATATTTTTACCTTCCACAGTATCGTTTAATTTTTGTAAGGTTTAAAAATTGTACATCGGTTTACTTCCGCATTTTTCATACTTTACATAGTTTAGCATAAAATTTACAATCAAATCAACTGCAAAACAAACAAATTGCACAAGGGAATGTGAAAATTATCCCAGATGCAAAAATTAAACGTATTGAGGGAGGTATTATCTATGAAGAAAACATTAGCAGTTATCCTGGCATCAGCAATGGCAGTGTCACTGACAGCCTGCGGCGGTTCCAAGGCGCCGGAGACAACGGCGGCAAAGACCGAGGCCCCTGCAGCAGATTCCAAAGCAGAAGACTCCAAAATGGAAGATAAGGCAGAGGACACCCAGGCAGCCGGCGGCGATGCCCAGGCGGCTTCTGACGCATCCGGCAATGTCATGCTCTACTCCTCCATGCAGGAAGACCAGCTTATGGCCATCAAGGAAGGGTTTGAAAAGAAGTATCCTAACATTAAGATGGATTATTACTTTGCAGGAACCGGCAAGGTCATCACAAAAATCGCAACCGAGCACCAGTCCGGGCAGGTGGCGGCAGACGTTATATGGGTAGGAGACCCGTCTGACTACATAGGATTTAAGAAGGAAGGCATTCTTGCAAAATACTCCTCTCCGGAAGCAGGCGCCATTGCGGATAAGTTCATTGATTCAGAAGGATATTACACCGGGGCGCGTATGATGAACATGTCCATCGGATATAACTCATCCCTGGTCACGGAGGAAGAGGCTCCCAAGTCATGGAATGACCTGCTGGATGCCAAGTGGAACAACCAGATTGTCATGACAGACCCGTCTTCCGCCGGAACAACCAAGTACTTTGTAGGGGCGCTGCTTTCCAGCCCTGACTACGGCGAGGAGTATTTCCAGAAATTAAAAGATAACGGATGCGAGCTGGAGTCCGGCACGACCGCAACCCATAACCAGGTAGCGGCCGGGGCTTATAAGGTCGGCATCATGCTGGATTATGTGACACAGAACCTGATGGATGAAGGCTCACCTTTGGGCTTTACGTATATTGATTCCGACCTGGTATCCATCTTCTCCCCAATCGGTCTGGTGGAAGGATGTGCCAACGAGACAAACGGAAAGCTGCTGTATGATTTCATCCTTTCCAAGGAAGGCCAGGAAATCCTGGTTGAGAACAACCTGCTCTCTGTAAGGGATGATGTTGACCAGAAGGGCGCAAGCGTGGAAGACATTGCCAAGGCAGCCATGACAGTTGACCTCCAGTCCCTGTCTGATAATTCAGACCAGATCATCGACACATTTGACAAGATTTTTAAGTAAGGATATGGGTATGGATTCCAGGCAGGAATCCGGGTAAGGAACGTAAGTGTATGGATGCGGGGCCGGAAGAAGTTCCGGCCCTGTTAAATGTAATGGATTAAATGGATTAGATTAGATGGATTGGATTAAATGGATTGGAATATAAGGGACAGGAGGAACTAGAATGGCCAGTATCAAGTTTGACAACGTATCCTTTGCCTATGGGGACAATCAGATTTTAAAGAACTTTTCCCTGGACGTGGATGACAGCCAGATCATGTGCCTGGTAGGCCCGTCAGGATGCGGAAAAACCACATTAATCCGCTGCCTGCTGGGATTCAACAAGCCAAGTTCAGGGGAGATATGGATTGGGGACCGGTGTGTGTTCTCCCAGGCAAAGCGCATTAACATCCCGCCGGAGCGCCGCGGCGTGGGCGTGGTGTTCCAGGATTACGCCGTGTGGCCCCATATGACGGTCCTGGAAAATGTCTGCTACCCCATGAAGAAACGCAGGATGTCCAAGGCAGAGATTAAGCAGAAGGCGGAAAATGCCTTAAAGCAGGTCCGCATGACGGAATATGCCAATTATCTGCCCAGCCAGCTTTCCGGAGGGCAGCAGCAGCGTGTAGCCATTGCCAGGGCATTGGTCAGCTCGGATGCGGTCATTGTCATGGATGAACCGATTACCAATCTGGACGCCAAGCTCCGTGAGGAAATGCTCATCGAGATACGGCAGATCCAGAAGAACATAGGCACCACGATTTTTTATATTACCCATGACCAGGAGGCGTCCCTGCAGCTGTGCGACAAGATGGCAATCATGAACCAGGATGGGGAGCTGTGCCAGCTTGGAGCGGACGAGGACATCATCCTCAGGCCGGCCAACCGGTTTGTGTTTGAGTTCATCGGCGTGTCCAATTTCTTTACACTGAGCAAACTGGGCAGCGACTGGTGCTTTGCCGGGAACAGGAAGCTGGTATTTGACGGGGAGGTTCCTGCGGGATTTGACAGGCAGGGGGTTGTGGATATGGGGGTCAGGCCCAACAATATCACCTTTGACCCGGCTTCGCCTGTAAAGGCAAAGGTAAAGCGCTCCGTATTCCTGGGGAGTGAATACGATTATTTTGTGGAGTTTGACGGCAGGGAGGTCCGTGTCCAGAAAAATGCTTTTGACGCCATGCATACAGGCGCAGTGGAACAAGAAGGGGATACGGTTGGACTTAGGTTCGTAAGTCCGGAGTTTTATCCCGCTGCCGGAAAGGAGGAAGCCGTATGACATTCAGGAGAAAACGCGCCATGACCAGCGGCTCGGAGCTGGCCGCCATGGAGGGCAGGAGGTTCGGCCTGGACCAGGCCATGACAGGTTTAAGCTTTGTACTGCTGCTCATCATTGTGGCAATTCCTATTTTCATGATTGTGTATAATGCATTTTTCTATGAGAATAAGTTTGATATCAGCCTTTTCATATCAGTCATAGGAAATGTAGATAACCTGAAGGCAATGTGGAATACAATCGTGATTGCCCTGGCAGTTACTTTATTCGGGACCATAATGGGCCTGTTTTATGCATGGCTTCTGGGACGGAGCGATATTCCGGCCAAAGGCTTCATGCGGGCCATGTTCACCATCCCTTATATGTTCCCTCCGTTCTTCGGGGCCATGGCGTGGGATCTGCTCTTTTCCGGCAGGGCCGGTTACGTGAACAAATGGCTGATGGCCACCTTCCATCTGGCCAATGCGCCCATCAACATCAACAGCATCGGCGGCATCATATTCGTGGAGTGTTCTTATTACTTCCCATTTGTATTCATGCAGGTGGTAAGCGCGCTGGAGCGCATGGACCCCACGCTGGAGGAATCGGCCAGGATTGCAGGCGCGAAGCAGGGCCAGGTCATTGCAAAAATCACGATTCCGCTTGTAAAGCCCGCCATATCCGCAGGCGCGCTGCTGATACTGATTTCCTCGCTGGCACATTTCGGCGTGCCTTCCATCCTTGGTTTTTCCAAGAATATTTACACACTGCCAACCATGATATATGCACTGATTTATAAATCCTCGGGAAGCTTTGAGGGAATCCGGCAGGGCGCGGCCCTTTCCATCCTTTTGGTGGCGGTGGTGTCGGTGGCCCTGGTAATCCAGAAGCGGGTGTTAAGTTCAGGCAGCTATGATATCATCAAGGGCAAATCCATGCGGCCCACGCTGATTAAGCTTAGAGGGGCGAAGTACCCCCTGCTGGCATTTGCCTGCCTGACGTTGGTTGTCATTGTCGTGGTCCCGCTGGTGATGATATTCCTGGTAGCCCTTGTAAATGCATACGGACTGCCGCTTACGCCGGAGAACTTCTCACTGAAGAATTATCAGAAGGTGCTGACCTCCCCGGCCACCCTGGATTCCATCAAGAACTCGCTGTTCCTGTCCGTCACGGCCGGAATCGTGTGTATGTTCTTAGGCGTCATGGTTGCATACGTAATCAACCGGATTAAGCCAAAGGGAAAAGGCGTCCTGGAAATCCTTTCCGTGCTTCCGTATTCAATACCGGGCACGGTGCTGGCAATCGGCGTGATTCTTTCCTGGTCCGGCTCCATTTTCGGAATCAAGCTTTATAATACCATCTGGATCATCCTGGTGGCATACATGGCAAGGTATCTGTCCTTCTCCATGAAGAGCGCGTCCGCATCCCTGCAGCAGGTGAACTCGTCCCTGGAGGAAGCGTCCAGGGCCTGCGGCGCATCCCATACAGAATCCTTAAAGGATATCACCCTGCCCTTAATCCGGCCGGCCATGGTATCGGGATTCTTCCTGATATTCCTTCCGGCCATGAGGGAGCTGACCACATCCATCCTTCTGTACGGGCCGTATACAAGGACATTGGGCGTGCAGATCTACTCCCTGCGCGATGCGGGCATGATACCCCAGGCGTCCGCCCTGGCATCACTGGCAATCCTGATCATTATTATATGTAATACAATTGTTACGCAAATCACCAAGGACAGGAAGGGAGCGTAAGATTATGGCACAGGAACAGGTAATATTACAGCATGTTACAAAACGCTTCACAACCAGAACCATGGGCACGGTTACGGCGGTGGATGATTTTAACCTCAGCATAAAGGAAGGGGAGTGCTTCTCCTTCCTGGGGCCTTCGGGCTGCGGCAAGACCACCACGCTGCGTATGATAGCCGGGTTTGAGGATCTGTCAGAGGGGGAGATTCATCTCTGCGGGAAACCGGTGTCGGTCAAGTCAAAGAATCTGTATGTGCCGCCGGAGGAGAGAGGGCTTGGGATGGTGTTCCAGGCATTTGCGGTATGGCCCCATATGAATATATTTGACAATGTGGCATTTCCCTTAAAAATCCAGAAGGTCAATAAAACGGATATGACAAAGCGGGTAAAGGAAGCCCTGCACCACTGCAGCCTGGATGGGCTGGAGGAAGTTTACCCATCCGACCTTTCCGGCGGTCAGCAGCAGCGGATTGCCCTGGCCAGGGCAATTGTCACCAATCCCAGGGTCATGCTTCTGGATGAACCCCTTTCCAATCTGGATCCCAAGCTTCGGGAATCCATGCGGTTTGAGATTAAGGAGCTTCAGAGGAAGTTTAATTTCACCATTATCTTCGTCACCCATGACCAGTCCGAGGCAATGGCCATATCGGACCGGATGATGGTCTGCGACATGGGCAGGATCATGCAGATTGACACGCCGGAGAACCTCTACAGGAAACCTAACTCCAGGTTCGTCCACAGTTTTCTGGGCGAGTCCACCTTCATGGATGTGGTCATCAAGGACAATAAGGCATATCCAAAGGGGGATATGAGCCAGTCCTTAAACCTGGCGGTTCCGGCTGATGCGGCCAGCGAGATGGTGGTGGCCACAAGACCTAACGCCATCCGGCTCACATCGGACCGCGGATTCAGGACCCATGTGGAGAAGAGGATATTCCTGACAGACAGGACCGAGTATCTGGTGCCGGTGGGGGAACAGCTGGTGAAGGTGGAGACACCCCACCGGGTGGTATTCTCCCCGGGCGAGGCCTGCTGCATCGATATCGCCGACCCCATGTGGTATCCGCTGGAAGATAAGAAGGCGGAGGAAGAGAGGATTAAGAGACAACTGGTATGATTGGATGATTTGATACTGAAGGATTAGCTGCCGTCCGGCCTATTTACGCCGGGCGGTATCCGTGGCCGTGTATGCCGTCATGGGCCGCACCCTGTTCTGTATGGACAGGGTGCGGCTTATTTTGGTAGCCAAATGATTTGTTAGGGGGTATAATGGGGAAAGACAGTATATTTGCAGGAGGGGACAGATGACGGAGGATAATATGGTGGATTCCGTGCCCAGAAGGGTCAGGAAAACCGATTTAAAATCACAGGTGGAAGAAGAACTTGTCCGCTTTATAAAACACATGGACCTGGCTGTCAACAGGAAGCTGCCAAGGGAGGAAGAACTGGCCAGGATGTTAGGCGTCAGCCGCATTACCCTGCGCAGCGTTCTGGATGATCTGTCTGCCAAGGGCATGATATTCCGCAAGCACGGGAAGGGCACGTTTGTCAACAGCAGCTTCTTTGAGATGAAGGCCAGCTTTAACCCGGTCATGCATTTTGCGGATATGATAAGGAACAGCGGCTATGAACCAAGGGTGGAGATGATTGACCATCAGATTGTGAAGGCGGACCGGGATGTGGCCGGACGTCTGGAGATAGAAGAGGGCAGCGACGCGCTGGTGTGCGATAAGATATTCTACGCGGACAAGCAGATATGCGCTGTTACCAGGGACTATATCCCACTTTCATACCTGAACGGGGTGGATATGGCGGAGCTGGACCGCTATGTTAATTCTGTATTCTATTTTATGTATAAGGCCAGCGGCAAGAAGCTGGAGTGGGATAAGGTGGAACTGAATGCGGTGTACAGCCGGGACGACGCGCTGCTTGACAGGCTCTTAAAGGCGGCCGGGATTGGGCCTAAGGCGTTCCTGCTGCTTAAAGGGGTAAACTTTGACGAGGAAGGTACCCCGGCTGTGTATACATGGGAGTATGTGGATACGGAGATACTTAAATATAGCCAGATCCGTAAGAGGATCCTGCATTATGAGGATGTGTAGCGGGGGCAGGGGCACTTGGGGAAACCAGGTGCCTAAGAGCCTGTTTGAAAATTCATTCCCGCCGTCTGCCCTAAGGAATCCACCAGAGGTACCCCCTTAGGACAAAGCACGCCCCACTT
>OLOS01000093.1_pt1 | contig 102633 bp, 94 predicted proteins | sample 1672631 | NCBI WGS metagenome assembly OLOS01 (sample SAMEA3136707, study PRJEB25190) | human gut metagenome | biome: human gut; feature: human-associated habitat; material: faeces | place: Austria | collected 2013
AGACTCAAGACTCAAGACTCAAGACTCAAGACTCAAGACTCAAGACTCAAGACTCAAGACTCGTTTTCCGTTGATGATAATGGGTCAGGTAATATTTTTGTATGTGGAGATCTTGTAAATAGCAAAGAGAATAAAGTTCAGTTCAATGGAAACAATAACAAACTTATTATAGAAGATGATGTTGAGTGTCGATGGCTTACCGTAATATTTAGGGGTGATAATAATTACGTAAGAATACATAAAAACAGTAAGATTAAAGGTGATATTGTCGCAACAAAAGGTTCAAAAGTTATTATCGGTAGAAGAACGACAATAGGTGCAGGTTTTGAAGTCGTCACTGATAAGTGCAATGTTACAATTGGCCATGACTGCATGATAGCAAGAGATGTTATTTTGCGTGCATCAGATGGGCATCCTATATTTGATATTCATAGCAAAAAAAGGATTAATTGGGCAAAAGATATCATTATATCTAGTTACGTATGGGTAGGGAGAAATGTCTCTATAATGAAAGGGGTATCTGTTGGAAGCGGATCTGTCATTGGGTATGGGAGTATTGTAACTAAAGATGTGCCATCTATGTGTGCAGCAGCCGGTAATCCAGCAAAAATAATAAAAAGAAATATAATATGGGCAAGAACGGATAAAGCGGAGCTAATTAGTGATGACAAGAGATGCTCCAGCTATCATGCGAAGCTCACGCAATAAATATAAAACATCATGCAGACATATTACCAATATTAATATAAGGTAATAAAAATATAATTTACAAAAAAGCCCGTTGGAAGCGACGGGCATTAACCGCGGTAATGGATAAATTATTAATGTTTTTAGATTGTGAACGATATCATATTGTGCGGAAGTAGTGAAGTAACCATGTAAAATGATTGTTTCATAGCCTATGAGACACACAAGGCTTTGTGCTCTTCTGTGGATGTGTGGCTACATGTTTGAAGATCGTTGTGCCGTATTTGTGACATACACATGGCAACATCATGCCTCAACTTTCTGTTTGTGCCATCAACTATAGATTAGTGAATGCGGTTAATGCTTGCTAAAACAGATAGTTATGATTGGTGCTACAGATTCGTAATGCGAAGGTCGTAGGTTCGACTCCTATTATCGGCACCATTTAAATCAATAAGTTACACATCATTAGTACCTTCCTTATTTTTTGACTGGGACAAATTTGGGACCGATGGGTTCAGGATCGAGTCTATTTGCCGTGCGTGTTCGGTAAGGTGATTAGGTGCAAGGTGAGCATATCGACGAACCATTTCGATAGACTCCCAGCCTCCCATTTCCTGTAACACTGACAACGGGACTCCGGCTTGAACCAGCCAACTTGCCCAGGTGTGTCTCAAGTCGTGAAATCTGAAATCATCAATACCAGCCCGTCTCAGCGCCGCTTTCCAGGCTGTGTTTGCGTCATACCGCATCTTCCTTACTGTTGGCGCTTTCGTTCCGTCTGGTTTGGTACAGCTTTCCTTGTACACAAATACCCAACGGTGATGATTCCCGATTTGTTTTTTCAATACGCGACATGCAGTATCATTCAGCGCAACGCCAATTGCGCGGTTTGATTTACTCTCTTCCGGGTTTATCCATGCCACCCGGCGCTGCATATCTATTTGTTGCCATTCAAGGTTGATGATGTTCGAGCGTCTTAAGCCTGTTGCCAGTGCAAATTCAACAACAGACTTTAATGGCTCCGGACATTCATCAATCAGCCTTTGTGCTTCATGGGGCTCCAGCCAGCGGATCCGTTTATTCTTTGGTTGAGGCACTTTAATAATTGGTGCCTTATCCAGCATTTTCCATTCACGCTCTGCGGCTCTTAGTAGGGCCTTTATAAATGAAAGATGCGTAGCCTTCGTTGCAACGGACGCTGGTTTTGGCGTGTATTCTGGAACAGGTTTCCCTTTTTTTCTGCATGCTTCTGCCCTGAGTTTCCAGTTTTCCTCATGACGCCGGTTCGTCATTTTCTGCATTGCTGAATAAATTTTTGATTCAGTAATGTCTCTTAGTTGCATTCCTGCGAAATGTTGAAGCCAGAATCCGATCCGGCTTTTGTCATCGTCCAGTGATTTTTTATGTGCTTTCTCTTCAAGCCACCTGACACACGCTTCCTCGAACGTTATATCAGGTATTTCACCAAGTTTGCTGACCCGCCATGCTTCAGCCTTTAGCTTGTCATGGAGTTCTGTCGCCTGCCTTTTGTCCTTTGTTCCAAGAGACTGTTTAAATCTTTTACCGTTCGGCAATGTGAAACTGGCGTACCATATTTCACCTCTGCGGAAGAGTGACATTTTCTTTCCTCTGTTATGCCATCACCCGCGCTCACCTGGACAGTATGCAGCGGAGACTGAAGAGCCGCAATGCAGGCTTGTCGTGTTGTGAGGTAAGGAGATTTATTCTTAGTGGGATCTTTGCGTGTTGCCTGAAGACGCCCTGTGCGTATCCAGTTAATGGCAGTCGGTCTGGATATCTTGAGAAAATGACAGGCCTCATCGAGTGTGAGGCTGTATGGCTCCATTATTTCACCTCTTGCTGTGACATTGTTGAGAAATGGATACCAGCTCGTTGCTGCCAGACGATCCAACCGAGAGTCATATCCCATGCCATGTATTCGTTATCGCCGTTTTTTGCTCTCCGACGATCTACTAAGTCACCAAAACGCTTTTCCATGAATAATTCATAAGCTTCGCGTTCATCTGGTTCTACTTCCAGAGATAGGAGTGCGATTTCATAAGCACGGCGCTCAATATCGTCTCGCACGTCAAGGCTGCTGATACGCTCTTTAATTTCTTTAATCAGTTCTTTGTCGGTAAAAGTGGTCATTATGCTCCAGCCTCCGGTGCTTTTGGCATTACTGCCCAGTGAGTGATATTGACGTTTTCAAGGTCCCCGATCTGAAATGTCCACTGCCATTCTCCGGTTTCTTTTTGTCCCCAGGTGTACCAGAGAGAACGCCAGCCAATTAGCCAGCCTTCTCCGTTAGCATCGAATAACAAAACACTTTCATTTGCTGGTGGCAGTTCAGTTGACACTGGTATTACTTTGTTTTCCTGTGCTGCACATTTAGCTTCAAGCGCATCGAATTTACGCACCAGGTATTCAGCATCCGTTTCATTCACTTTCAGATCTCGCGGTACACATCTCCCACGAAGAAACCCTTCCATTTCGAAAACATTCATGCGCATTTGCGTAACTCCGATAATTCGTTAAAGCGTTCCATAAACATCCCGTAGGCATGGCCTGGAGCCAGTGGAATCACGTTGAACATCTCTGTTGCCGGGATACCTTCCAGCACAGGCCAGAAAGAGCCATCATCAAGCCCGAGATCGCGGCGTTCGGTTGCCAGCATAATGAGATCGGCATATTTCACTGGCGTGCTCATAACAGGAGGTAACCCGTATTTCTCACGGATTACGGCGTCTATTTTTTCTTCCATCCGTTTATAGTCAGGAAGAAGTCGTTTCAGTTGTGCGGGGATGTCCTGGCAATATGCTTCTGTTGCATCATGCATTAAAGCTTCAAAAGCAAATTCCTGCGGCACCAGCTGGCTGCAAAGCACCGCATGTTGGGCGACACTGTAGAAGTGTGAAAGATGTCCTGCAAAGCGACAGATATTTGAAAGGGAAACCGCGATATCGTTAATAACGATGTCGTCTTTATTTATCCTGTCATAATAAAAATGCTTCCCGGAAAAAGTTTTAATAAATGACATTTTGTTCTCCACGTATATGCGCTGCACCGCGCTGAATTCGGGTAAAAGGAAGCCCTCACCGTCCGGCGGTTATTGAGTCAATTACATTTCCATAAATGCCCCCGTAGGGGCGGTTAGTTTCTCCACAAAACAGAGAAGAACACCTGCGGTGGCAGCCGCCCGGATGGATTGGGTTATGAGCCCGTCGTCCGGTGATGCTCTTCTCTGTTTTGTAAAAAGGACGGTACCAGCCGGAAGCAAGGGTACAAACTGGTACCGCCAGGACTACACACAGCATAAAGTTGTGGTGCCGGGTGCCTCCCGGTGCCTGGCGAAGGTTGCACACCAGGCGGGTGGGTATCCACAGAAGGTCGACTGTCAGCCTCAACCTTAACCCGCGTGCGCTGAGCCGCATTCACCACAACGCTAAGGATTCTCTCTGGTTGAAAATACTTAGCTGTTATGTGCCTGCTTTTAGCCACATCAGGCGAGGTGGACCTAGTTATTCCCCAACAACAAGGATTCGGTTAATCTGGTTATCCCCAACAACGCAAAAGGAAAAGAAATGTCCGGTAATATCTATACGCTGTACAAATCCCACTGTGAAAATGTTGGAAAGTATCGGGGCATTGAAATCAGTGGGGTAGTGTCATCAGTCGAAATAAGCAAAGTTGAATCAAGGGCAACATTACTTACTCTTTTGGACCTTGTCTTACATGAGCACCGGAAGAAATTCGGCACTCCCTATAATCAGTTGAATGGGAAAAAGGCTCTGGTTCACCTTATTCTGATGAAGCATCACTGGATGCCAAAACAGATTAATGAGATGAAATTTGATGAACTTCTTCTTTCAATTCAGGATGAACTCACACTTGATAAAATAAGCGTAACCGCCCAGAAATTTTTAGATTATCGAGACTGGAGATCACAAATTCATCACTTTGATGATTTTGACGAAAATGAATGGGATCCTAATTTGTCTGCACAATATCTAAAGTAACATCCTGTGATAAAACCGTGATTTCCTGATCCAGTTTTTTTAAGGAGTCTATTGTTTCCTGTCGATAAGACAGCACTTCACGAAGCTGGTTTATAGCTGCCAGCTTCTTTGTCATCCACTCATAAATTTCCTCATCTGTGTAGCCAGGCGCGACGATTTTGGGTTCTGTTTTGTGCATTTCACATCTCCTCAAGTTATCAGTTACTTGTTGATGGGGACCAGATTGTTAAAGAGCTAAGCGTCCTGTAGGGCGCTTTTTTGTTGCTAACGAATCATCCTGGACTTCATATGCCCCAGGCGGCTACTTCGTGGGCGTCCTGCCTGTTCGTTGTTTCGCTTGGGTACATTATGTATCTCAAAGGTACATTGTCAAGTATAAAAAAACCTGCCGAAGCAGGTTCATAAACATTGATTAGGCTTTGATTTTGTATCTTCTTGGTTTTCCTGAGAAAATCACTGTACCAATTATAGAGCAATTACCGTTGATCTTAATGTAAGGCTCAGGCCAGTTTGGGTTTAACGCTTTGAGATAACGCTGTGTCCCATCTTCTATCAACCTTTTGAAGGTGGTTTCGCCTGTATCGTGCATCAATGCAATAACGTCGTCACCGTGGCAGGCAGGTACTTCAGGATCGACAAAAATCATGTCTCCCGGGCGGTACTCATCAATCATTGAATCACCTATCACCCGCAAGATATAAGTCATTTCCCCACAGGGTACAGGGCAGGGATACGTTTCTGCTGTGCTCAAATCAACCTCAGAATATCCAACTTCTTTCCATGCTCCGGCCTGTACCCATGATATGACAGGGACTAATGTGATTTGTTTATTAGTGATTGAAACATCAGGTTTTTTTGTGATGTTCGTTGTCTGGTGTTCTTGATCGAGCCATCCGACAGGCAGGTCGAAACATTTTTCGATGTGTCGTGCCATGCTGTCACCGATATTTTTAGTAGCACCATCTCCCATAAACCTGCTGGTCTGGGTTGGCTCGCGATCAATCATAGTGGCAAAGGAAGAATTCCCGCCAACACCATCTCTCAGTTTTCTGGCGTTAGACCGCCGGATGTCATGGATTGTTTTCATAACGAAATTAAAACCCTTGTACCGTTAAGGTACAAGTATCTTGAAGGTTCATTTCAATCATGTAATATGTACACCGGAGGTACATATTGTATGAAAGCGTATTGGGACTCTTTAACCAAAGAACAGCAGGGCGAGTTGGCCGGAAAAGTTGGCTCAACACCTGGCTACTTACGGCTGGTTTTCAATGGCTATAAAAAAGCCAGTTTTGTGCTGGCTAAAAAACTTGAGCAATGCACGTCAGGTGCAATTACGAAATCTGACTTAAGACCGGATATCTATCCGAAAGATTAGCAGAACACTTTCAATTTTTAACCACAGAACGATGAGGCTAACCGTGGGTAAGCATCACTGGAAAATAGAAAAACAGCCTGAGTGGTACGTGAAAGCTGTCAGAAAAACTATCGCGGCGTTGCCGGGTGGTTACGCTGAAGCGGCTGACTGGCTCGATGTAACAGAAAACGCTTTATTCAACCGCCTTCGTGCAGATGGCGATCAGATTTTCCCGCTGGGATGGGCAATGGTTTTACAGCGTGCTGGTGGCACTCACTTCATTGCTGATGCTGTGGCGCAGTCTGCAAATGGCGTCTTTGTGTCTCTTCCTGACGTCGAGGATGTGGACAACGCCGATATCAACCAACGCCTGCTGGAAGTCATTGAACAGATCGGCAGTTATTCAAAACAGATTCGTTCAGCAATTGAAGACGGTGTAGTGGAACCGCATGAGAAGACAGCAATTAACGATGAGCTGTACCTCTCAATTTCGAAGCTGCAGGAGCATGCAGCACTGGTCTACAAAATCTTTTGCGTTTCAGAAAGTAGTGACGCCCGCGAGTGTGCAGCTCCGGGCGCCGTGGCGTGTCGTGACTGTGGAGAAACTAACGCATGAACAGTTTAACAACACACTACCGTCGCTCGCAACTGATTGCGCTTCCTGTACCGGGTGGAAAAGCGAAGGTGGAGTATTGCTATGCAGTAAATGTACTAGGTGACAGGGAAATTGTAACCCACAGCTTTGCAGAGTGGGCTGTGGGTGATTTCAACCGGCAGAAGGAGACAGTCCTTTGCGACAAGTTAACCGCTGGTTCAAAGATCACTACGGAGTGCCCGTCAGAGTCATTCGTTGGGAGCCGGAAACACAACGGGTTATCTACCTCCGTGAAGGCTATGAGCATGAGTGCTTCAGCCCGCTCGAACAGTTTCGTTGTAAATTCAGGGAAATAGAGGTCGGTCATGAGCACTAAATTAACCGGCTATGTATGGGATGGTTGCGCTGCGTCAGGCATGAAATTATCCAGCGTGGCAATTATGGCCCGCCTGGCTGATTTCAGTAATGACGAAGGTGTGTGCTGGCCATCAATTGAAACCATTGCCCGTCAGATTGGCGCGGGGATGAGTACCGTCAGGACGGCTATCGCACGGCTGGAAGCAGAAGGCTGGTTAACGCGTAAGGCGCGTCGCCAGGGTAACCGCAATGCGTCGAATGTTTATCAGCTTAACGTTGCGAAGCTTCAGGCAGCGGCATTTTCTCAACTGTCAGATTCTGACCCGTCAAAATCTGACGCATCAAAATCTGACCCGTCAAAATTTGATGCGTCGAAATCTGGCAAAAAAGCGGGTTTTCACCCGTCAGAATCTGGCGGGGATCCGTCAGTAAAATCAAAACATGATCCGTCAGATAAAAAACCTTCTCGTCCGGACGCTTCGCAACCGGACACGCAGACGGATGAACAGGATTTTTTAACTCGCCATCCTGATGCGGTTGTATTCAGCCCTAAAAAGCGCCAGTGGGGAACGCAGGATGATTTGACCTGCGCACAGTGGCTCTGGAAAAAAATCATCGCCCTGTACGAGCAAGCCGCCGAATGTGACGGCAAGGTGGTTCGTCCCAAAGAACCGAACTGGACAGCCTGGGCAAACGAAATTCGCCTGATGTGTGTGCAGGATGGTCGTACTCACAAACAAATCTGCGAGATGTACAGCCGCGTCAGCCGCGATCCGTTCTGGTGCCGTAACGTGCTCAGCCCGTCGAAGTTGCGGGAAAAATGGGATGAGCTTTCCCTGCGCTTATCACCGTCCGTCAGCACGTACATCGAAAAACGCGAAGACCCGTACTTCAAATCCAGTTACGACAACGTGGACTACAGCCAGATCCCGGCAGGATTCAGGGGGTGATCATGAGTCTTTTGAATGAAGTTCAGAAATTCATTGAAGCCCATCCGGGATGTACTTCCGGAGACATTGCGGATGCTTTTGCAGGTTACTCACGGCAGCGCGTTCTGCAGTCAGCAAGCAAGTTACGTCAGAGTGGGCGTGTGGCTCACCGTTGTGAAGGAGATACACGCAGACATTTCCCGCGCCTGACTGAGAGAGCGCAGGAACCGGAACCACAACCAGTTCGAGAAACCAGACCTGTGCGCAATTTCTATGTCGGCACTAACGATCCACGGGTGATTTTGTGCCTGACCCGCCAGGCTGAAGAACTGGAGTCCATGGGCTTATACCGTCGTGCTGCAACCGTGTGGATGGCGGCATTCCGTGAAAGCCACTCCCAGCCAGAACGAAACAATTTTCTGGCGCGTCGTGAGCGGTGCTTACGGAAAAGCAGCAAGCGCGCTGCATCGGGTGAAGAGTGGTATCTGTCAGGGAATTACGTGGGGGCTTAATGAGTAATAAATATTGCCAGGCGCTGGTGGAATTGCGGAACAAACCAGCCCATGAACTGAAGGAAGTGGGCGATCAGTGGCGCACGCCGGACAACATTTTCTGGGGAATTAACACCCTGTTTGGCCCGTTTGTTCTGGATCTGTTTACTGACGGTGATAACGCCAAATGTGCCGCGTATTACACGGCGGAAGATAACGCGCTGGCGCATGACTGGTCAGAACGTCTTGCGGAGCTTAAAGGTGCTGCCTTTGGTAATCCCCCATACAGCCGCGCCAGTCAGCATGAGGGGCAATACATCACCGGCATGCGTTACATCATGAAACATGCCAGTGCCATGCGTGATAAGGGCGGGCGCTATGTTTTCCTGATCAAAGCTGCCACCAGCGAAGTGTGGTGGCCGGAAGATGCGGACCATATTGCTTTTATTCGCGGGCGTATTGGTTTTGAACTGCCTGCCTGGTTTATCCCGAAGGATGAGAAGCAGGTGCCGACAGGCGCTTTCTTCGCTGGTGCTATTGCTGTTTTCGACAAGACCTGGAAGGGACCGGCAATCAGCTACATCGGGCGCGATGAACTTGAGGCATGTGGTGAAGCCTTTCTGGTGCAGGTTCGCCAGCAGGCGGAAAAACTGGTCAGGGAGATGGCGGCATGACGACGTTAACTCAATGCCAGCAGCAGGTGCTGGATATGCTGATTTCTTACCAGAAAGAGCGTGGCTTTCCGCCAACCAATCAGGAGGTGGCAACCATGCTGGGATACCGTTCAGTGAATGCAGCGGTAGAGCATCTTCGTGCACTGGAGAAAAAAGGCGTCATCACGATAAAGCGTGGCGTGGCCCGGGGGATAACGCTTCATACCGCGGTGAAGGACGACGACAGCGAGGCGGTCGGGATTATCCGCGCACTGCTTGCCGGTGAGGAAAACGCCAGGCTGCGTGCAGCCCACTGGTTACATGAGAGAGGCCTGAAAGTATGAAGCTGATCTTGCCTTTCCCGCCCAGCGTGAACACGTACTGGCGACACCCCAACAAAGGGGCGTTTGCTGGTAAGAGTCTGATAAGCGCGGCGGGGCGAAAATTCCAGAGCGCGGCGTGCGCAGCAATAGTTGAGCAGTTACGTCGTCTGCCGAAACCAACGTCGGCACCTGCTTCAGTGGAGATCGTGTTGTTTCCTCCGGATAACCGGATCCGCGATCTGGACAACTATAACAAGGCGCTGTTTGACGCCCTGACCCACGCGGGTGTGTGGGAAGACGACAGTCAGGTGAAAAGAATGCTGGTGGAGTGGGGACCGGTTATCCCGGAAGGGAAGGTCGAGATCACTATCAGTAAGTACGAGAAAACGGCGGGTGCAGCCGCCTGATTAAGAGGAGAAACGAAGTATGAATAATCTGATGGTCATTGATGGTATTGAAGTTCGTCGTGATGCTTATGGGCGTTACAGCCTGAACGATCTGCATCGCGCAGCAGTAGCATCTGGTGCAAATGCCAGAACCAAGGAGCCGGGAAAGTTTCTTTCCAGCCAACAAACTGTTGAGCTTGTTCATGAATTGACCAACACCCAGAATTTGGGTGTTGACCCGGTGAGTGTGATTCATGGGGGAAATGAACGGGGAACGTATGTCTGCAAGGAACTGGTGTATGCCTATGCAATGTGGATCAGCCCGTCATTCCATCTGAAGGTGATCCGTACTTTCGATATGGTAACCAGCGCACCGGAAAAATTATCCGGACAGGCTGCTGACAAGATGCAGGCTGGCGTGATCCTGCTGGACTTTATGCGCCGGGAGTTAAACCTGTCTAACTCTTCAGTGCTTGGTGCCTGTCAGAAACTCCAGGAGGCTGTTGGCTTACCGAATCTGGCACCGCGCTATGCCATTGATGCTCCTGCTGACGCGCCTGATGGCTCAAGCCGCCCCACGCTATCATTGAGTGCACTGCTGAAGCAGTATGGTATCCGCCTGACAGCTAATCAGGCATATCACCAGATGGCGAAGCTGGGGATCGTTGAACAACGTGAACGATACAGCCGCACTGCGATTAACAACATCAAAAAATTCTGGTCGCTGACGGCGAAAGGCTGCATGTTCGGCAAGAACATCACCAGTCCCGCAAATCCGCGCGAGACGCAGCCGCATTTCTTCGAATCCCGATTCCCTGAGCTGTTAAAGTTGCTCGATACCGTTCATTGAGGTGACCGTGAGAGCACTACTGACCCCTGAAATAGCCCCGCGTATGGGGATCGTATTGTTCAGACCAGGTTCAGAGCTGATGCCCCTGTTTATGCAGGGGCGTGTACTGCTGGAGCCTGAGCCGGAACGTTATTCATCTTTCGCCAGTGGTGCCGTTCCCGCGGCATCACAACCGCTGGCGGATGATCCTGCTGTTCGGGCCGTGTTCCGCAATGAGGCAGTGATCCGTCGTGCTGGTGGCGTGGAATGTCTTGAAAGCTGGTTACTTCGTGAAAAAGGCTGCCAGTGGCCTCATTCCGACTGGCACAGCGAGAACATGACCACAATGCGACACGCTCCGGGCGCAATCCGTCTGTGCTGGCACTGTGATAACCAGCTGCGCGATCAGTTCACGGAACGGCTGGAATCAATGGCAACGGATAACTGTGCCCGCTGGGTGTTGTCTGTTGTGCGTCGGGATCTCGGTTTTGATGATAGTCACGTTGTGACAATGCCGGAACTGTGCTGGTGGCTGATTCGTAATGACCTGGCGGATGCCTTACCGGAAAGTGCAGCCCGTAAGGCACTGAGATTACCAAAGCCTGTTGTGCCGTCTGTCACCCGGGAAAGTGACCTTGTGCCTTCGGTTCCTGCCACCAGCATCATCCAGGATAAGGCAAAAAAGGTGCTGGCGCTGAAAGTGGATCCGGAGTCGCCGGAGTCTTTTATGTTACGCCCAAAACGTCGCCGCTGGGTTAATGAAAAGTACACGCGCTGGGTTAAGACACAGCCGTGTGCATGTTGTGGAAAGCCCGCTGATGATCCCCACCACCTGATAGGCCACGGTCAGGGGGGAATGGGTACAAAAGCGCATGACCTCTTTGTGTTGCCTTTGTGCAGAAAGCATCACGACGAGCTGCATGCGGATACCGTGGCATTTGAAGAGAAGTATGGCTCCCAGCTGGAGCTGATATTTCGTTTTATCGATCGCGCGCTGGCAATTGGCGTGCTGGCCTGATTTTGTGGAGAAAGTTGATGCGTGATATTCAGATGGTTCTGGATCGTTGGGGGGCATGGGCGGCGAGTGATAGTTCTGGGGTAGACTATTCGCCTATAGCTGCTGGGTTTAAAGGGCTTCTTCCCTATACAAGCAAAACACGTCAGGCTTGTTCAGATAGTGATGCATTAATTATTGAAGGTTGTCTTGCTCGTCTAAAGCAAAAAAGACCTGAAGAACACTCGCTTCTTGTTGCCCATTACCTATACGGTATCTCTAAAAGAAAGCTCGCCAAGGCTCGTAAAAAGGATGAGAAACTAATACGCATTGAGATACAGATGGCTGAGGGGTTTATTGATGGCTGCCTATCGATGTTGGAAATTAGTCTAGAGATGGACCCCGAAGTTAAAGATTGATTATTGAAGCCCGATTACTCGGGCTTTTGTTCCACATCTCGAACATAGAGAATTACTGCTGACTTAATGTCACCATCGACGTGTTTTGCGTTAATGCTCAAATGTACAGGCTTTCTTTCCCACTCAGCTCGCTGCAATGCTTCTTTGTTTCCGGATTCATCAAGGAAAACATCCTGAACTACGCAGGTTAGACGTTGGTCGGTATCTACGCGTCGGACCTTAACTTTGAAACTCTCTGGGTCAGTATTATTGACTTCTTCAATTCGGTAAATACCATCAATCCTCATTTCTGATGAACGTCTACGAGCATTCGTAACCAACTCTTTCGCCATTTCAGAATCAATAGTAACGCCATCAATTTGAGCGTTATCTGAACGCACAAAGGATTTGACCATTTGGGTTTTAGCGTCATACGACATACGGTCCATGTTATCGAGAAGTGGTTTTTCCGCAATCATTTCTGAAATAACCCGCAGGCGTTTAGTTTCTTGCTCGCTCATGATCTGCATAGTCCGGAGATGTTCTTTCTCTCCATCCTTAGCAATTTCTGCAAGGCGAATATCTTTGCGGTTGTCCAAGAACCGTTTAAATACTGTTACTCCGCCCCAGATGACTGCTGCGCCGAGAACAGTAAACATGATCTCAGTTGCGTTCATTTTACCAACAAGTTCCTGTGTGAGTTTGGTTAAAAAGCCATCAATGTTGATTTCTACTATTGAAGAACCCTGTTCTACCGTAACTTCTATTTCTAGGGCATCAAGTTCTTCTTTGGTCAGTTTGCGGACGTCAGGGACACCGTACTTGGCAAGGGCATATGATTTGTTGATTTGAGCTTGCATTTCAACAAATCCCTTCATAACTGAAGGTGTTAGCGATCTGTTGAATTTTTCACCGGTTAATCTGATGGTAAGGTTTGGCCATCCGTTGAAACTTAAACTGTCAGGTAAACCATAACCATCAAGATAGCTTTCAAGCAAATCGAAGGCTTGCTGCTCAGATTCAATGTCTACATGAATCTCATCAAACTTATCCAAAAGTATGTCCTCATTCTAAGCCAACTGTCACCGTGAGGTTTGGCAACGCCTGCTTTATTTTTCGTTTTAAGTTGTGTGGCAAAAAAATAATGGAAAAACAGATAAAAATCACTAACGCGGTCCGCATTTTCTAGATTACTGTGTTAAGAGTGGTTACTTCGCCACACAGCTTAAACCCGCCGCTGAGCGGTTTTTTTGTACCTGTAAACTTGGTGCAGTACAGTAAACACGCTGGTGGTCGTGAATACTGACTTTTTATCTTGCTGGCTTTTTAGACAAGAGTTATTGGTATGTCATGTTAACCAGAAGGGAAAAAGACATGCTAAAACAGCAAGATATGACAGAAACCGCCGCCGTAGTCCTTCATTTCTTACCTGCTGACAAGTGGGTAACGCCACGCATGATGACGAGAACTACCGGAGTAAGCGAAGCCCGGTGCCAGTTAATACTGACTCAGTTAGTTCTGGCGGGTCTGGCGAAGGATAACGGCGGGTATGGGAATAAATTCAGACGCTGCCAGTAATGGCGGTTTCCTGCTGTGAAAATGGGCGGCTGGTGGGTGTTGGTAGCACCTGCCAGCCATTCGCTCATGCTTACTGGTCACAAGCGAACCACGGCCCACTGCTTTAGCGCAAAAGCAGAGTGAGCCTACCAGAGTTACGCTTACTGATCCATGAAAAATACTGTAAAAATAAACAGTGTTGATTTAATCAACGCTGATTGCCTGCATTTTATTCAGTCCCTGCCTGATGATTCCATTGACCTGATTGTTACCGATCCGCCTTACTTCAAGGTGAAACCTAACGGTTGGGACAATCAGTGGAAAGGGGACGAAGATTACCTTAAGTGGCTGGACCACTGTCTGGCCCAGTTCTGGCGGGTGTTGAAACCTGCCGGAAGCCTTTACCTGTTCTGTGGGCATCGCCTGGCATCTGATATTGAGATCATGATGCGTGAACGTTTCAACGTGCTTAACCATATCATCTGGGCGAAGCCGTCCGGACGTTGGAATGGGTGTAATAAAGAAAGTCTGCGCGCATATTTTCCTGCCACAGAGCGCGTTCTGTTTGCTGAACATTACCAGGGGCCATATCGCGGCAAAAGTGACGGCTATGCGGCAAAAGAAAGGGAACTCAAACAGCACATAATGGCACCGCTGATATCGTATTTCAGGGATGCTCGTGCCGAACTGGGTATAACGGCAAAACAAATTGCCGAAGCCACAGGTAAGAAAAATATGGTTTCCCACTGGTTTGGTGCCAGTCAGTGGCAGTTGCCGAATGAGGCTGACTATCGGAAGTTACAGGCACTGTTTTCCCGTATAGCGGCAGAGAAGTTTCAGGAACAACAACTGGAACAACCACACCACCAGCTGGTGGCATCTTATGATTCACTGAATCGCAAATATTCTGAATTGCTGGATGAGTTTAAATCTCTCCGGCGCTATTTCTCCGTATCAGTCTCCGTGCCTTATACCGATGTCTGGACGCATAAGCCCGTTCAGTTCTACCCGGGTAAACATCCGTGCGAGAAACCGGCGGATATGCTCCGGCAAATAATCAATGCCAGTAGTCGACCTGGTGATCTGGTTGCTGATTTCTTTATGGGATCCGGTTCCACAATAAAAGCAGCAATGGCGCTGGGGCGTCGGGCGTTAGGTGTTGAACTTGAGTCAGAGCGGTTTAATCAGACGGTGAAAGAGGTAAGTGAACTGGTGGGGAAATAATTCTGGTGGCCACGTTGCGTGGCCTTTTTATTTCCAACACAGCACCCGCAAATATCGCGAGGTGAGAGATGACGAAATGTCTCATAACCCAAATACCTGGCCGGACTGGCTGGAGTTGTTTCAGAGCTGGTGGCGTGGAGACACACCGCTGGGTGCAGTGATTATGTCGATCGTTATGGCTGGTTTGCGCATCGCCTATTTTGGCGGTGGTGGTGGCTGGAAGCGAAAAACGCTCGAGATTTTGCTATGTGGCGCTCTGACGCTGACCTTTGCATCCGCTCTTGAATATGTCGGATGGCCTAAATCGCTTTCTGTTGCCATTGGTGGTGGCGTGGGGCTGATCGGTGTCGATGCTATTCGTGGGGCTGCAATGCGAGTAATCGGTAACAAATTTGGTAGCTCGAAGGAGTAATTTATGCAGGCACTAAATTCCCAGCGTAAAGCTTTCCTGGATATGGTGGCATGGTCAGAAGGAACGGATAACGGGCGACAACCGACACGTAACCACGGTTATGATGTTATTGTTGGTGGCGAACTGTTCACTGATTACTCCGATCACCCTCGCAAACTTGTCACGCTAAACCCCAAACTCAAATCAACAGCTGCCGGACGTTACCAGCTTCTTTCACGCTGGTGGGATGCTTACCGTAAACAGCTTGGCCTGAAAGATTTTTCTCCAGAAAGCCAGGACGCTGTAGCTCTGCAGCAGATTAAAGAGCGTGGTGCTTTACCGATGATTGACCGCGGCAGTATTCGTCAGGCAATCGACCGTTGCAGCAATATCTGGGCGTCGTTACCTGGTGCAGGTTACGGTCAGTATGAACATAAAATCGGTGACCTGATTGCCCGATTTAAAAAAGCTGGTGGGGTAGTAAATGAGGCTGAGATATAAGCTGGTTATTGTTGCCTTCGTTGTTAGCGTCATTGGTTCCTTCATCTGGTCTGCTGGACATTACTACAGCAAATATCAGCACGAAAAGGAGCGTGCTGATGAGGCTGTACGAAATGCTGAATCAGCAACTGCCATTACCCGTAACGTTCTGCAATCACTGCAAATCATCAATACAGTTATAGAGGCTAACCAGCATGCAAAACAGCAGATCGCACTGGAGTCACAGAGAACCCAGGAAGATATCAAAGTGGCTGTTGCGGATGATGATTGTGCTTCACGTCATGTGCCTGCTGCCGCTGCTGACCGGTTGCGGAAGTACGCGAACAGTTTACGTGCCGGTTCCGGCGGTACCGCTGCCAACAAGCCTGACCACTGAAACGCCCCAGCCAGTCATTCCCGACCCGCTGACCTATGGGGCCAGTCTGGATCTGAATGTGAGCCTGCTTTCGGCGCTGGGCCAGTGCAACATCGACAAGGCCAGTATCAGGAAGATAGAAACGTCACGCAACTCACAGTAGCCATTACAAAGCTCATCTGCGGGTGGGCTTTGTAATGGCTTATTCGTAGTTGTCACCAGGGAAGTATTCCTGAAACTTTGATTTTGGGAGCTGGGTTTTCGCGAAGTTCGCAAGCCTTCCTCTTGTAAGCATGTAGTCACACCCACCTTCTTGTTTGAGAAGGTCACCAGCTAATGTCCGATACACAACGTCACTTCGCAAAATTTCAATGGTGGAATTCCTGATGAGAAATGTTTCACACATCGGGCATCTAATTAACCAAGCGGTATCACGGTTCTGCCAGGTCGCATCTGAATTGCAAGCCGGGCAGCATTTCTGATCTTCTTGTCCTATGACCATTGTCATGCTCTCGCATAGTGAAGGAATTTTCAGATTAACTCATTTTCAGACGCATCGTAATGGCTTAAGGAAACAATTAATGCCACCACGTACACCAAAAGCCTGCCGCGTTCGCGGTTGCCGCAATACCACTACTGACCCGTCAGGCTATTGCGAAAGCCACAAAAGCGAAGGCTGGAAGCAATACAAACCAGGCCTGTCACGTCATCAGCGCGGCTACGGTTCGAAGTGGGACAGTATCCGCGCGCGTGTCCTGAAGCGTGACAAAGGCCTGTGTCAGTTATGTCTGCGTGCTGGTGTGGTGCGTGAGGCGAAGACCGTTGACCACATCATCCCTAAATCGCATGGCGGCACTGATGTCGACAGTAATCTGCAGAGTTTGTGCTGGCCGTGTCATAAGGCGAAGACGGCCCGTGAACGGCTGAAGTAAGAACCAGTTCCCACTGCCAGAGGGGAGGGGCGGGTCAAATCCCTGTGACCTGACGTCTTCCGGACTGCCCGCCCCATCGTTTTTTTATACCCGCGAAAAATGAAATTTAACCAGGAGTGCCGCATATGGCTGGAACGGCGGGGCGTTCCGGGCGTCGCCCCAAGCCAACGGCGCGCAAGGCGCTGGCCGGAAACCCCGGCAAGCGAGCCCTGAACAAAGATGAACCCGTTTTTACGCCCATCAAAGGTGTTGAGCCACCGGAGTGGTTCGCTGAAGAAGAGCTCCCTCTCGCCACGATCATGTGGCAACTGACAACCAAAGAACTCTGCGGTCAGGGCCTGCTGTGCGTGACTGACCTCGCAGTGCTTGAGCGGTGGTGCGTGGCCTATGAGTTCTGGCGACGTGCCGTGAAAAATATTGCCAGACAGGGCAACACCATCACCGGTGCAATGGGCGGCATGGTCAAAAATCCGGAGCTGACCGCCAAAAAAGAACAGGAGTCCGAGATGAGCAGTACGGGGGCAATGCTCGGACTCGACCCCAGCAGCCGCCAGCGTCTGATTGGCCTGGCGGGGCAGAAGAAAGCCACTAACCCGTTTCTGAAAATTATCGAATCATGAGCCGGAAATCTTACCCCAACGTAAATGCTGCCAATCAGTATGCCCGGGATGTCGTGCGCGGAAAGATTGTTGCCTGCCAGTTTGTGATTCAGGCCTGCCAGCGCCATCTTGATGACCTGATGGCGGAAAAAAGTAAGTCGTTTCGTTACCGCTTCGACAAGGACCTGGCTGAACGGGCCGCCAAATTTATTCAGCTGTTGCCGCACACCAAGGGTGAGTGGGCATTCAAGAGGATGCCCATCACGCTGGAGCCGTGGCAGCTCTTTGTGATCTGCTGTGCGTTTGGCTGGGTCAATAAAGGCTCCCGGCTGCGCCGCTTCCGGGAGGTGTATACCGAAATCCCCCGTAAGAACGGCAAATCGGCAATCTCTGCCGGTGTCGCCCTGTATTGTTTTGCCTGTGATAACGAGTTTGGCGCGGAAGTGTATTCCGGTGCCACGACAGAGAAACAGGCGTGGGAAGTCTTTCGCCCGGCGCGACTGATGTGTAAACGCACGCCCATGCTGACGGAAGCGTTCGGGATTGAGGTTAACGCCTCAAACATGAACCGTCCGGAGGATGGCGCGCGGTTTGAACCGCTGATCGGTAACCCCGGTGATGGTTCATCACCCCACTGTGCGGTGGTGGATGAATATCACGAGCACGCCACCGATGCGCTTTACACCACGATGCTTACCGGGATGGGGGCGCGACGTCAGCCACTGATGTGGGCCATTACTACTGCCGGGTACAACATTGAGGGGCCGTGCTACGACAAGCGACGGGAAGTTATCGAGATGCTCAACGGGTCGGTACCCAACGATGAACTGTTCGGGATCATCTATACCGTTGACGAAGGCGATGACTGGACCGACCCGCAGGTGCTGGAAAAAGCTAACCCGAATATTGGCGTGTCGGTTTATCGCGAATTTTTGTTAAGTCAGCAGCAGCGTGCGAAAAATAACGCCCGTCTGGCAAACGTCTTTAAAACAAAACACCTCAATATCTGGGTGTCGGCGCGTTCGGCGTATTTCAACCTGGTGAGCTGGCAGAGCTGCGAGGATAAATCACTGACCCTTGAGCAGTTCGAGGGGCAGCCGTGCATTCTGGCCTTTGACCTGGCGCGTAAGCTGGATATGAACAGCATGGCGCGACTTTATACCCGCGAGATTGACGGTAAAACGCATTACTACAGTGTGGCCCCGCGTTTCTGGGTACCGTATGACACGGTGTACAGCGTCGAGAAAAATGAAGATCGACGGACAGCCGAACGCTTTCAGAAATGGGTGGAAATGGGCGTTCTGACCGTTACCGATGGTGCGGAGGTGGATTATCGCTACATCCTCGAGGAGGCCAAAGCGGCGAACAAAATCAGCCCGGTCAGTGAGTCACCCATTGACCCCTTCGGGGCGACCGGGTTGTCACATGACCTTGCTGATGAAGACCTGAACCCCATCACTATCATTCAGAACTACACCAACATGTCCGACCCGATGAAAGAGCTGGAAGCGGCAATTGAATCGGGGCGCTTTCATCATGATGGCAATCCCATCATGACCTGGTGTATCGGCAACGTGGTCGGCAAAACCATTCCGGGTAACGATGATGTGGTGAAGCCCGTCAAAGAGCAGGCGGAAAACAAAATCGATGGTGCAGTTGCGCTGATTATGGCGGTTGGCAGAGCCATGCTGTACGAGAAAGAAGACACGCTGTCTGACCACATTGAGTCCTATGGGATCCGCTCGCTTTAACTGAGGTAATTATGATCATGCTGATTCTCGCGCCTCTGGTGGGCGTGCTGGGGGCGCTTTTGCTGGCGTATGGTGCCTGGCTGATTTATCCCCCGGCGGGGGTTGTTGTTGCCGGGGCGTTGTGCCTGTTCTGGTCGTGGCTGGTGGCGCGATATCTCGACCGTACACAGTCGTCTGTCGGCGGAGGTAAATAGTGTTCTTTTCGGGATTATTTCAACGAAAAAGTGACGCACCGGTGACCACGCCAGCAGAGCTGGCGGATGCTATCGGGTTGTCCTACGACACCTATACCGGAAAGCAGATCAGCAGCCAGCGGGCCATGCGACTGACGGCGGTTTTTTCCTGCGTCAGGGTGCTGGCAGAGTCGGTCGGGATGTTGCCCTGCAATCTGTATCACCTGAACGGCAGCCTGAAACAGAGAGCCACCGGCGAGCGTCTGCATAAGCTGATCTCCACGCATCCCAATGGCTATATGACGCCGCAGGAGTTCTGGGAGCTGGTGGTCACCTGTCTGTGCCTGCGGGGAAACTTTTACGCCTACAAAGTGAAAGCATTTGGCGAAGTGGCTGAACTGCTGCCCGTCGATCCCGGCTGTGTGGTACCGAAGCTTAACAGTAGCTGGGAGCCGGTCTATCAGGTCACATTCCCGGACGGCTCCACGGATGTACTGAGCCAGGAGGATATCTGGCATGTGCGCACGCTGACGCTGGACGGTCTGGTGGGGCTGAATCCCATCGCCTATGCCCGCGAGGCAATATCGCTGGCAGCTGCGACCGAAGAGCACGGGGCCAGACTGTTCAGCAATGGTGCGGTGACGTCCGGTGTGTTGCGTACAGAGCAGACGCTGTCGGATCAGGCTTATGAGCGCCTGAAGAAAGATTTTGAGGAGCGTCACACCGGGCTTGGCAATGCTCACCGCCCGATGATCCTTGAGATGGGGCTGGACTGGAAGTCGATGGCGCTGAACGCCGAGGACAGCCAGTTCCTGGAAACCCGCAAGTTTCAGCTTGAAGAAATCTGTCGTCTGTTCCGGGTGCCGTTGCACATGGTGCAGAACACCGATCGCGCCACCTTCAACAATATCGAAGAGCTGGGGCTGGGATTTATCAACTATTCACTGGTTCCGTATCTGACCCGCATCGAACAGCGGATCAACACCGGACTGGTACGAAAAAGTAAGCAGGGCGTTTATTACGCCAAATTTAACGCCGGGGCGTTACTGCGCGGGGATATGAAGTCCCGTTTTGAAGCCTACGCCACCGGGATCAACTGGGGAATTTACTCTCCCAATGACTGCCGCGACCTGGAAGATATGAATCCGCGTCCCGGTGGTGATGTCTATCTCACACCGATGAACATGACCACGAAACCCTCCGATGGCAGTAAAGCCGGTAAGCAGAAGGATAACGCCAATGCAGACGAAACAACGTCTTGATGTACCGCTGAGTCTGAAATCTGTCAGTGACTCCGGTGAGTTTGAAGGGTATGGCTCCGTCTTTGGTGTAAAGGACAGCCACGATGATGTGGTGATGTCCGGGGCATTTGCTGCTTCCCTGCGGGTGTGGAGTGACAGAAAAGCGTTACCTGCGCTGCTCTGGCAGCACCGCATGGATGAGCCCATCGGTGTTTACACTGAAATGAAGGAAGACGATGTCGGGCTTTACGTCAGGGGGCGGTTGCTCATTGATGATGATCCCCTGGCAAAACGCGCACATGCACACATGAAGGCCGGTTCGTTAACCGGCCTTTCTATTGGGTACGTCCTGAAGGACTGGGAATACGACCGGACGAAAGAAGCCTTTCTGCTGAAAGAAATCGACCTCTGGGAAGTCAGTCTGGTGACGTTCCCGTCTAACGACGAAGCGCGGATCAGCGACGTCAAGAACGCACTGGCCCGCGGGGAAATCCCCGAACAGAAAAAAATCGAAAGAGTCCTGCGTGATGTCGGACTCTCCCGTTCCCAGGCCAAAGCATTCATGGCCGGGGGCTATGGCGCACTGTCCCTGCGCGACGCTGAGGATGTGGGCTCTGCACTGAATGCACTGAAAAATCTGAACTTCTAATCAGGAGAAATACGATGGGGGTTGATATTAAAGATGTCGAACAGGTCGCGCAGGAGCTGCAGCAGAAGTTTGACGACTTCAAAGCAAAGAACGACAAGCGCGTGGATGCGATTGAGCAGGAAAAAGGCAAACTTGCCGGGCAGGTGGAAACCCTGAACGGGAAACTCAGCGAGCTGGAAAACCTCAAAAGCGATCTTGAAAAAGAGCTGCTTGAGCTGAAACGTCCGGCAGGTGGTGCGCAAAATAAACTGGCCACCGAGCATAAAGAAGCGTTTGTGGGCTTCCTGCGTAAAGGCCGTGAAGATGGTCTGCGCGATCTGGAGCGCAAGGCATTGCAGGTGGGCACCGATGAAGACGGTGGCTACGCCGTGCCGGAAGAACTGGATCGCAACATTCTTAACCTGCTGAAAGATGAAGTGGTGATGCGTCAGGAAGCCACGGTGATCACCGTTGGCGGTTCCGACTACAAAAAACTGGTGAATCTGGGCGGTACGGCTTCCGGATGGGTGGGGGAAACGGATACGCGATCCCAGACTGCCACCTCCAGACTGGAGCTGATTGAACCTCTCATGGGGGAAATCTACGGCAACCCGCAGGCTACCCAGAAAATGCTGGACGATGCCTTCTTCAACGTGGAGGCCTGGATCAACAGCGAGCTGGCAACCGAATTTGCCGAACAGGAAGAAATTGCCTTTACCACCGGCGATGGTACCAAGAAGCCGAAAGGGTTCCTGGCGTATGAATCCACGGATGAAACCGATAAGGTCCGGGCGTTCGGCAAACTTCAGCATATTGTATCCGGCGACGCGACGGCGGTGACCGCAGACGCCATTATCAAACTGATTTACACGCTGCGTAAGGCACACCGCACAGGCGCGAAGTTCATGATGAACAACAACAGCCTGTTTGCCATCCGTCTGCTGAAAGACAGCGAGGGTAACTATCTGTGGCGTCCGGGGCTGGAGCTGGGGCAGCCGTCCTCTCTGGCGGGGTACGGTATCGCTGAAAACGAACAGATGCCGGATATCGCCGCTGATGCGAAAGCCATTGCATTTGGTAACTTCAAACGGGGTTACACCATCGTTGACCGTATCGGCACCCGCATTCTGCGTGACCCGTACACCAATAAACCGTTTGTCGGTTTTTATACCACCAAGCGCACCGGCGGGATGCTGGTCGATTCGCAGGCCATCAAACTGCTGAAGATTGCAGCGGCGTAATCACTCAGGGGCGCGGAACCGCGCCCCCTGTTCTGACGGGTGAAGAATCATGATCCTGAAACAAGATCTGAAATGGTCACCGGACGGTATGCGTGTTGAGGTCATTCGGGCCGGTGAGTATGACGATGGGGCGCTTCCTGCCCGGGTGCAGGAGATTGCACTTCAGGCCGGGTTAGCAGAGCGCGGAACCAGTGCAAAAAGCAGTAAAGCGACAAAAGAGAAAAAAGCCACGACCAGTAAAGAGGGCTGAGTATGCTTCTGACAATGGAAGAGATTAAAGCCCAACTCCGGCTGGATGAGGATTTCGATGCTGATGACCGCCATCTGCAACTGCTGGCCTGTGCGGCGCAAAAGCGGACGGAAACGTATCTGAACCGGAAGCTCTATGCACCGGATGAAACCATTCCGGACAGTGATCCAGACGGGCTGTACCTGCCGGATGATATTCGCCTGGGGATGCTGATGCTTATCAGCCATTTTTACGAAAACCGCTCGTCGGTTACGGAAGTGGAGAAACTCGACATGCCGCAGAGTTTTGGCTGGCTTGTCGGCCCGTACAGGTACTTTCCGCAATGAAAATTCGTCAGGCGCAGACCAGCGCAACCTACATTCTGCCGGACCCCGGTGAACTGAATAAACGCGTCCTGATCCGCCAGCGGGTGGATATGCCCGCGGATAACTTTGGTGTGGAGTCTCAATACCCGGTTACGTTCCGGACATGGGCGAAGGTTATCCAGACCAGTGCCACCACCTGGCAGGAAACCGCGCAGACCGGGGACGCCATCACCCATTACATCACCATTCGCTACCGCCGGGGGATCACTGCTGATTATGAGGTGGTCTGTGATGACAGTGTGTACCGGGTGAAACGTCAGCGCGATCTGAACGGGGCGCGGCGCTTTCTGCTGCTGGAGTGTACGGAGCTGGGCGAATGTAGGCAGAGTCACGGAGGCAGCAATGGCGACTCCCTTTTTTCACGTTGATGTTCAGCAGCCCGCCGAGATGCGCTTTAACCGCGCCCGTGTCCGGCGGGCGTTTGTCACGATTGGGCAGCGTCATATGCGTGATGCCCGTCGGCTGGTGATGCGCCGTGCGCGGTCGGCACCGGGTGAAAACCCCGGTTATCAGACCGGACGCCTGGCTCGTTCGATTGGTTATATGGTGCCGAGAGCCAGTAAAAAGCGAGCCGGTTTTATGACACGCATTGCCCCTAACCAGCGCAACGGGAAGGGGAACCGGATGATCTCTGGTGACTTCTATCCGGCGTTTCTGTTTTTTGGTGTCCGGGGAGGAGCAAAACGTCGTCGTAGTCATCATCGTGGTGCATCCGGTGGCAGCGGCTGGCGACTGGCTCCACGTAATAACTTCATGGTGGAAACTCTTGAAAAGAACCGCAGCTGGACACGCTATTTTCTGGCGCGGGAATTGCGTAAATCACTGAAGCCGGAGCGACGACACAGATGAAACTGACGCCTGTTATTGCTGCGCTGCGTGCCCGCTGCCCGTATTTTGAAAACCGGGTGGCAGGCGCGGCACAGTTCAAAAATCTGCCGGAGGTCGGAAAGCTGAGACTCCCGGCGGCGTATGTGGTACCGGGTGATGACTCTCCGGGAGAAAACAAAAGCCAGACCGACTACTGGCAGGAGCTGAAAGAGGGCTTCTCCGTGGTTGTCATACTGAGTAACGGGCGTGATGAGCGCGGTCAGTTTGCCTCGTATGATGTGGTGGACGATGTCCGGCAGATGCTCTTTAAGGCCCTGCTGGGCTGGAACCCGGAAGCGTGCGGTAACCCGATTACCTATGACGGCGGCACGCTGCTGGATCTGAATCGTCATGAGCTGATTTATCAGTTCGATTTTTCGGTCATCAGCGAGCTGACTGAAGACGATACCCGCCAGCAGGATGATCTGAACAGTCTGGATGAACTGCAAACGCTGGCGATTGATGTTGATTATCTCGAGCCCGGTAACGGGCCTGACGGCGATATCGAACATCACACCGAAATAACCCTTCCTTCCTGAGGATCCTCATGTTTGTCAAACCTGTTAAAGGGCGGTCAGTTCCTGACCCTGCCCGCGGCGACCTTTTGCCCGTCGAAGGGCGAAATGTTGACGAGAACAACTACTGGCTGCGCCGTGAAGCAGCGGGTGATATCCGGCGCGTGAATAAAAAGGTGAACACCGATGACGATAAGCTTTAACACCATTCCGTCGAATACGCTGGTTCCGCTGTTTTATGCGGAAATGGATAACCAGGCGGCGAATACTGCACAGGACAGCGGAGCATCGCTGCTGATTGGTCATGCCAATAACGGTGCAGAGATTGTTGCCAACAGTCTGGTACTGATGCCGTCGGCAGACTATGCACGCCAGATTTGTGGTGCGGGAAGTCAGCTGGCGCGTATGGTCGAGGCTTATCGCCAGACCGACCCCTTTGGCGAGCTGTATGTGATTGCCGTTCCGGAAGCCACAGGCGCGGCGGCAACGGTTACGCTGACGGTGACCGGAGCAGCAACCGAAACCGGCACGGTGAATGTTTATGTGGGACGTACCCGCGTGCAGGCACCGGTGACCAACGGCGATAACGTCACGACGATTGCCAGCAGTATCCAGGATGCCATCAATGCCGTTCCGGCCCTGCCGTTTACGGCCTCATCTTCGGCAGGCGTGGTCACACTGACCGCGCGTCATAAGGGGCTTTGCGGGAATGAAATTCCTGTCAGCCTCAATTACTACGGCTTTGGTGGGGGCGAAGTGCTGCCAGCGGGCGTACAGATTGCTGTGGCGACGGGTACCGCCGGAACGGGCGCTCCTGTTCTCACCGGTGCGGTGGCTGCAATGGCGGATGAGCCGTTTGATTATATCGGTCTGCCGTTCAACGACACGGCCTCCGTTAACACGCTGGTGACCGAGATGAACGATACCAGCGGTCGCTGGAGCTATGCGCGTCAGCTGTATGGTCATGTGTATACGGCAAAGATCGGCACGCTGTCAGAACTGGTGACCGCAGGTGACCAGTTTAACCAGCAGCACATTACCCTGGCGGGGTACGAAAAAGACACCCAGACGCCTGCCGATGAGCTGGCGGCAAGCCGTACCGCCCGCGCAGCGGTGTTTATTCGCAACGATCCGGCACGTCCCACGCAGACCGGTGAGCTGGTGGGTATGCTGCCTGCGCCGAAGGGGAAACGGTTCACGATGACCGAACAACAGACCCTGCTGTCTCATGGCGTGGCAACGGCGTATGTCGAAAGCGGGGTACTGCGCATTCAGCGTGATGTCACCACGTACAGGAAAAACGCTTACGGGGTTGCGGATAACAGCTACCTCGACAGCGAGACGCTGCATACCAGCGCGTATGTACTGCGCAAACTGAAATCCGTCATTACCAGTAAGTACGGGCGTCACAAGCTTGCCAGTGACGGTACCCGCTTTGGTCCCGGTCAGGCGATTGTCACCCCGGCGGTGATCAAAGGGGAACTGCTGGCAACCTACCGTCAGCTTGAGCGAGCGGGGATCGTGGAAAACTACGAACTGTTTAAGCAGTACCTGGTTTTGGAGCGTGATGCCAGCGATCCGAACCGCCTGAACACGCTGTTCCCGCCTGACTATGTTAACCAGTTGCGTGTCTTTGCCGTGGTTAACCAGTTCCGTCTTCAGTATTCAGAGGAGTCTGCATAATGGCCCGTATCGGGGGAACCTGTTATTTCAAAATTGACGGTCAGCAGCTATCGCTGACCGGCGGCATTGAGGTGCCCATGAACAGGACGGTCAATGATGACATCATCGGCCTGGACGGTTCAGTGGACCGCAAGGAAACTCACCGTGCGCCTTATGTCAAAGGGACCTTCAAGGTGCCGAAGAATTTTCCGGTGAGCAAAATCACCTCGTCTGATGAGATGACCATCACTGCCGAGCTGGCGAACGGTCAGGTCTATGTATTGTCGTCCGCCTGGCTGCACGGTGAAGCGAACCATAATGCCGAAGAAGGCACGGTTGATCTTGAGTTCCACGGTGAAGAAGGGGATTACCAGTGATTGAGCTTGTACTTAAAAAACCGATCATCGCCCACAAAGAAACACTGCATGTGCTGGAAATACGTGAGCCTACGTATGACGAGATTGAGGCGCTGGGGTTCCCTTTCTCTGTTTCGCCTGATGGTGGTATGAAAATGGACAGTCAGGTGGCGCTGAAATATATCCCGCTTCTGGCCGGGATCCCGCGCTCGTCTGCAGCGCAGATGACGAAGCTGGATATTTTCAAGGCAGGCATGATTGTAATGCGTTTTTTTACCGGCTTGGAGACGGAAGAGACCTCCGGAAGCGATTCTACAATGTCGCGTGGTTCTGGAAATTAAACCCCCTTGAACTTCGCCGGACGGCTATTTCCCACTTTGCTGATCTGGAGGCAGAGGCTGTCCGTATAAATGAGGAGATGAAGCATGGCTGATAATTTTCAGCTGAAAGCCATCATCACCGCTGTTGACAGGCTGTCCGGCCCGCTTAAAGGTATGCAGCGTCAGCTTAAGGGATTTCAGAAAGAAGTCTCCAGCCTTGCTCTGGGCGCTGCCGGGGCGGGTACTGCAATAATGGGGGCACTGGCACTCCCTGTAAAATCAGCCATCACCCTTGAATCGAAGATGGCTGATGTCCGCAAAGTGGTGGACGGTCTGGATACGCCGGATGCGTTTAAGGCCATGACGGAGCAGGTACGCGCTTTGTCTACTGAGCTTCCCATGTCTGCAGACGGGATCGCGGAAATTGTGGCGGCTGGCGGTCAGGCCGGGATTGCACGTGATGAACTGATGCAGTTTGCCACTGATGCGGTGAAGATGGGCGTGGCCTTTGATACCACGGCTGAAGAGTCCGGGCAGATGATGGCCCAGTGGCGTACTGCGTTTAATATGACGCAGGATGAAGTGGCCGGGCTGGCTGACAAAATCAACTACCTTGGTAATACCGGCCCGGCGAACGCGAAGAAAATCTCCGATATTGTTACGCGTATTGGTCCTTTAGGTGGTGTTGCAGGTGTGGCTTCCGGCGAAATCGCGGCAATGGGGGCAACCATTGCCGGGATGGGCGTGGAGTCAGAAATTGCCGCCACAGGGATCAAGAACTTCATGCTTTCCCTGACCGCGGGAAATTCTGCGACAAAATCGCAGAAACAGGCATTGCGTTTTCTGCGGATCAATCCGAAGAAATTAGCTGCTGATATGCAGAAAGATGCCCGGGGCACCATGCTGTCTGTACTGGATGCGATGGCTAAAGTGCCTAAAGAAAAACAGGCAGCTGTGCTGAATGCCCTGTTCGGGAAAGAGTCTCTGGGCGCGATAGCACCTCTGCTGACTAACCTTGATTTGTTGCGTACCAACTTCAGGCGGGTTGCGGATTCCCAGCAGTATGGCAGTTCGATGCAGAAGGAATATGCTTCGAGGGCAGCGACGACGGAAAACCAGCTTTTACTTCTGCAAAATCAACTTGATGCCATTTCTTCCACGCTGGGGGAAACGTTTCTTCCTGAGGTTAATGATGGTCTTGAAGCGGTAAAACCGCTCCTTGAGGAAGTGAGAACGTTTGTCCGTGAAAACCCGGAGCTCGTTAAGACCATTGCTAAAATCGGTCTGGCTTTACTGACAGTGGGGGCCGCTGCAGGCTCTTTGTCCAGAATCATGAAAGTTCTCGACGGTGTGATGAATATGACGCCTGCTAAGGGGCTGATTGCTCTTCTGGTTGGTGGCGCTTACCTCATTATTGATAATTGGGAAACCGTAGGCCCTGTCATAAAAAAAGTCTGGCACGTGGTGGATGAAACGGCGCAGGTGATGGGGGGATGGGAAACTGTTCTGAAAGCGATTGCCCTGTTTATGGCAACCAAATGGGTTGCTGACGTTACCAAATCCATTACCGCAGTGACCAGAGAGATGCGTACGCTGGGGAAGGTATCGGCAGAAACGGGATTGATGGGGAAAGGCCGCGGCTTTATCGGGAAGGCCGGGGTATATGGTTTTTTGGGAACCCTGATGTATGAGCCGGTTAAAGATACTCTGGAAAGTGTTGTTCCTGAAGATACGGTTAACTGGCTGGATAATAAAGGGCTGTTTCTGGCTTCAGACTGGACGCCTTTTTTTGATCGTAAAGAGTACGAGCAGTATCAGGCCAGCCTGAGCCAGTACAAACCCAATGTTCCGCTGTTGAATCCATCTTCTTCCATGACACAGCACAGCGAGCTGAAAGTCACGTTCGAGAATGCTCCGCCAGGTATGAAGATAATTGATGTACCGGGCAAAGCCGATCCCCTGATGAAAATCACGCACGATGTGGGGTATTCCCCTTTTCGTTTTCCACGATAACGCAGTCCTTTTTGAGGTCAGTCTATGGATTTATCCTCATTTCCCACCCGACCTTCATTACTTTCGTCGTCTTCAGGCTGGCGTGACAGACTTCAGGACGCGTCATTTCGCGGCGTGCCGTTTAAGGTTGAAGAAGAAAGTGCGGGAACCGGTCGCCGTGTGGAAACACATGAATACCCGAACCGCGACAAACCCTATACCGAAGACCTGGGGAAAATCACTTTTCGCCCGTCCATCACGGCTTATGTGGTGGGAGATGACTGCTTTGACCAGCGCGATCGCCTGATTGACGCGCTGAATAAACCCGGTCCCGGCACGCTTGTCCATCCGACATACGGCGAGCTGAAAGTCTGTGTTGACGGAGAAGTTCGGGTCAGCACATCGAAGAGTGAAGGGCGTATTGTCCGCTTTGACCTGAAGTTTGTCGAAGCGGGAGAACTCTCTTACCCCACATCAGGTGCGGCGACGGCGCAGACGCTGATGTCATCCTGTTCTGCACTGGATGACTGCATCAGTGACAGCTTCAGCGGTTTCAGTATCGATGGTGTGGCGGATTTCGTGCAGAACGACGTTATCGGTAATGCCAGCATAATGCTGGGGTATGTTTCTGATGCGATGAAAGTGGTGGATTCTGCCGTATCGGATGCCGCCAGGCTGTTGCAGGGGGATATCTCGGTACTTCTGCCGCCGCCATCGTCAGGCAAAAATTTCGTTGAGCAGGTGCAGAAAATGTGGCGTACCGGGAAACGCCTTTATGGTAACGCCAGCGACCTGGTCACCATGATCAAAACGCTTTCCGGTGTCAGCCTCGGCAGCGATCTGCAACCGCGCGGCGTCTGGAAAACGGACAGTAAAACCACCGCCACGGCGACGCAGCAGCGTAACGTGGTTGCCAGCACCCTTCGTACGACCGCAATCAGCGAAGCGGCGTATGCCGTCACCCGATTGCCTGCGCCAACAACTTCCGCGGTGATGCAGAATGCCGCAGTGGGGCAGGCAACAACACCCGCGCAGAGCACTGGCTGGCCTTCCGTCACGCATCCGGCACTGAACAATGCACCGGCGGTGAAAAACACGGTTGACCTGCCGACGTGGGAAGAACTGACTGACATTCGCGACACACTGAATACGGCAATTGATAAGGAGTTGTCCCGTACAACCAGCGATGCGCTGTTTCTGGCGCTGCGCCGGGTGAAAGCAGATCTGAATGCGGATATCAACACGCGCCTTGAACAGTCTGCACGGATCATTCAGCGCACACCGGATGAGGTTTTACCCGCGCTGGTGCTGGCGGCGACCTGGTTTGATAACGCGGCGCGTGACGCGGACATTATCCGGCGTAATGCCATTACGCATCCCGGCTTTGTGCCGGTGATCCCTCTGAAGGTGCCAGTGCAATGAACGACAATGTCACGCTACGGGTAAATGGCCGGGAGTGGAATGGCTGGACATCGGTGCGCATCGGTGCCGGTATTGAACGGCTGGCGCGGGATTTCAGTGGGGAGATCCCCCGCCAGTGGCCGGGAGATGAGGGTATTACCACGCTTCAGTCGCGCATTAAAAACGGTTCAAAAGTGGAGGTGCTGATTGGTGATGAGCTGGTGATCACCGGCTGGGTGGAGGCGACGCCCGTTCGTTACGATGCCCGTTCGGTCAGCACCGGTATTGCCGGACGCAGTCTGACCGCTGACCTGATTGACTGTGCAGCCGAACCGACACAGTTTAACGGACGATCGCTGGTACAGATTGCGCAGGCGCTTGCTGCGCCTTTCGGCATTGAGGTGGTGAACAGCGGTGCGCCGTCGGGTGTTATTCCTGATGTTCAGCCTGATCACGGTGAAACGGTGATTGAGGTAATCAACAAAATACTCGGTCAGCAGCAGGCACTGGCTTACGACGACCCGCACGGCAGGCTGGTGATTGGCGGTATTGGCTCAACGCGGGCACATACTGCGCTGGTACTCGGGGAAAACATCCTTTCCTGCGATACGGAGAAGAGTATCCGGGAGCGGTTTTCTGTTTACCAGGTGGCGGGGCAGCGTGCCGGAAACGACGATGATTTCGGTGAGGCCACCACCACCGCGCTGCGGGCCCGCACAGAGGACGCATTTATTGCCCGTTACCGTCCGATGTATATCAGGCAGACAGGGCAGGCTACGGGGGCAGGCTGTATTGCGCGTGCTGACTTTGAAGCCCGGCAACGGGCGGCGCGGACGGATGAAACCACCTATGTGGTGCAGGGCTGGCGACAGGGTAACGGTACGCTGTGGCAGCCCAACCAGCGGGTGATTGTCTTTGATCCGGTCTGTGGTTTCGACAATACCGAACTGCTTGTTTCGGAAGTCACGTTTACTCAGGACCAGAACGGCACCCTGACGGAAATCCGTGTCGGCCCGCCTGATGCTTATCTGCCTGAACCCGAAGCCCCCGGCGCGCGGAAAAAGAAAAAAGCCAGAGTACAGGAGGACCCGTTCTGATGAGGACGATTGAAGCCATGCAGCGACAACTCCTCGGCCTGATTGGGCGGGCAGTGGTGAAAAGCATCAGTGCCGCCACGAAATGTCAGACCGTGGATGTGTCCCTAATTGCCGGTGAACCCAAAGCCGGGATTGAACATCTTGAGCCCTACGGTTTTACCGCAAGGGCAAACAGCGGTGCGGAAGCGGTGGTGTTGTTTCCGGATGGCGACCGTTCTCATGCGGTGGTTGTTACGGTGTCGGACCGGCGCTACCGCCTGAAAGGGCTGCAGACGGGTGAGGTGGCTGTCTATGACGATCAGGGGCAGTCTGTGACGCTGACCCGGGAGGGGATCGTGGTGGACGGTGCAGGTAAAACGATCACGTTTCGCAATGCGCCTAAGGCACGTTTTGAAATGGACCTGGAAGTGACAGGACAGGTGAAAGACCTGTGCGACTCCGGCGGCACCACCATGTCAGCGATGCGGCTTGCCTATAACGGGCATCGTCACAGAGAGAACGGTCAGGGCAGTAACACCGACAAACCGGATAAAGCGATGGAGGCATGATGGAACTGTGGCTGACGGTGAACGGTAAACGCACCTGCGCCAGCGCACCGCTGGATCCGCTGACCCGCGCCGTGGTGATTTCCCTGTTTACCTGGCGGCGGGCGGAGCCTGATGACAACGCCGACGTCCCGATGGGATGGTGGGGGGATACCTGGCCTGCGGTACAGAATGACCGTTACGGCTCCCGACTGTGGCTGCTTCAGCGCAGCAAACTGACCAATCAGCTGGTGCAGACGGTAAGGGGATATATCCGCGAATGCCTGCAATGGATGATTGATGACGGCGTGGTGTCCCGTATTGATCTGGATATCCGCCGCACCGGGATTAATGAGCTGGGTAACAGTATCACCCTCTGGCGTCGTGATGGACCAGTAATGATTTCTTTTGATGATCTGTGGAGTGCGATAACGCATGGCGGACAGTGAATTTCAGCGCCCGACGCTGGCAGAAAATATCAGTATGCTCCGTAACGATTTATTCGCCAGGCTGGACGTCAGCGACACGCTCCGGCGCATGGATGAAGACGTGCGGGCAAAGGTGTATGCGGCGGCGCTGCATACGGTTTACGGTTACATCGATTATCTGGCAATGAACATGCTGCCTGACCTGTGCGATGAGTCCTGGCTGGCGCGACATGCTGCGATGAAACGGTGTCCGCGCAAGGGGGCCACGGCTGCCAGCGGGTATATGCGCTGGGAAGGTGTCAGCGATGGCCTGAAGGTGACCGCCGGGAGTGTTATTCAGCGCGATGACCTGGTGCAGTACACGGCAACTGCCGATGCAACCAGCACCGGTGGTGTCCTGCGCGTGCCGATCGCCTGCTCAAGTACAGGCGCGGTCGGTAATGCTGACGACGGTACGTCATTAATCCTGGTCACGCCGGTGAATGGTCTGCCGTCTTCTGGCGAGGCAGATACCCTGACAGGCGGATTTGATACTGAAGAGCTGGAAACGTGGCGCGCCCGCGTCATTGAGCGGTATTACTGGACGCCTCAGGGCGGGGCTGACGGGGACTATGTCGTCTGGGCTAAAGAAGTGCCCGGCATTACCCGCGCATGGACATACCGACACTGGATGGGAACGGGGACTGTCGGTGTGATGATTGCCGGCAGTGACCTGATTAATCCCATTCCGGAAGAATCAACGGAAACGGCGGCAAGACAACATATCGGGCCACTGGCCCCGGTGGCAGGCTCTGATTTGTATGTATTCAGGCCGGTGGCGCATAAAGTGGATTTTCATATCCGTGTGACGCCGGACACACCGGAAATACGGGCTGCCATCACCGCCGAGTTGCGTTCGTTCCTGCTGCGTGATGGTTATCCGCAGGGAGAACTGAAGGTGTCACGTATCAGTGAAGCGATTTCCGGTGCGAACGGGGAATACAGCCATCAGTTGCTTGCACCGGCGGACAATATCTCCATTGCAAAAAATGAACTGGCGGTACTGGGGACGATTTCATGGACGTGACAAACGATGATTACATCCGTCTGTTGTCGGCACTGTTGCCACCCGGTCCGGCGTGGTCAGCCAGAGATCCGGCGATTGCCGGTGCGGCACCGTCATTAACCCGCGTTCATCAGCGTGCGGATGCCCTGATGCGGGAGCTGGATCCGCGCACCACTACTGAACTGATAAACCGCTGGGAGCGTCTGTGCGGTCTGCCGGATGAATGTATTCCCGCAGGGACACAGACCCTTCGCCAGCGTCAGCAACGACTGGATGCGAAGGTTAACCTGGCGGGCGGCATCAATGAGGATTTTTACCTTGCACAGCTTGCTGCCCTGGGCAGACCAGACGCTACCATCACGCGATACGACAAAAGCACGTTCACCTGCTCATCTGCCTGTACTGACGCGGTGAATGCGCCGGAATGGCGGTATTACTGGCAGGTCAACATGCCAGTCGCCACCAACACCACCTGGATGACATGTGGCGATCCCTGTGATTCCGCGCTGCGCTTCTGGGGGGACACCGTTGTCGAGTGTGTGCTTAACAAACTCTGCCCGTCGCATACCTATGTGATTTTTAAATATCCGGAGTAATCCATGCATCGTATAGACACGAAAACCGCGCAGAAGGATAAGTTCGGCGCGGGTAAGAACGGTTTTACCCGTGGTAACCCCCAGACTGGCACGCCTGCCACCGATCTGGATGATGACTACTTTGACATGTTGCAGGAGGAGCTTTGCAGCGTGGTGGAGGCATCCGGTGCCAGCCTGGAGAAGGGGCGGCACGATCAGTTGCTTACCGCACTTCGCGCGCTGCTGTTAAGCCGCAAGAATCCGTTTGGCGATATCAAATCGGATGGCACGGTGAAAACGGCTCTCGAAAACCTTGGTTTGGGAGAAGCAGCTAAAAGGAATGTAGGTACAGGGGCGAATCAGATACCTGATATGAGCCTGTTCGCGTCAAGTAATACCGCAACGGCTGCTGCGCAAAAATTTCCGTCTGGATTAATTTTACAGTGCGGTCAGTTGAATGGCTCCCCTAATGTATCTTCAACATACGGGATGAGGTTCCCGATGACATTCTCAAGAGTCCTTGCTGTCACAGTTACATTGAACGTTACTGGCGCGTCAGGGCAGCCGACTGTATCGGCGACAAATGTCCATAACACTGGATTTGATATTACAGTGTCGCCCGGTTCAGGATATGGTTCATCTGCTGATGCGTATTACATTGCAATGGGATATTAACGAAATGTCATATTTTTATTCTGCATCGACAAACGGATTTTATTCGACTGAATTTCACGGCACCAATATTCCTGATGATGCAGTGGAAATCTCGGAATCAGAGTGGAAAACACTGATTAATTCGCAGAGTGTAACAAAAATGATTACCTGTGGTGAGAATGGTCACCCTGTCATTGTTGACCGTCCTTCTCCAACACCAGAACAATTAGCCTTAATAAATAATGAAAAGAAATCTGCACTGATAGCAGAGGCAACGAATGTAATAGCGCCGCTTCAGGATGCGGTTGATTTAGATATGGCAACAGATGATGAAACGAAACTGTTACTGGCATGGAAAAAATATCGGGTGCTGCTTATGCGTGTTAATGTAGTAAAACCCGAGTGGCCTATGCATCCAAATAAATAGACTTGTTAATCTAGGGTAATTGTTGGAATAATACTCATTTTTCAGTAGGTTTAGGTAGCCTGGGTATAATGCTCACTTCTACAATGATTTCAACTTATTTTATTTAATTGATATTACGAAACTTAACTCATACATAAACAATATGACTCAATACTGTCCTAAATAGCTGCGCAGAAAAGTGCTCCACTTTCGCTCAGCCCTTGCTGGGCGAGGCATCAGGAAGGCGTTCTCAGCTAGGTTGTGTTATATCTGGCTTGAGTTTTGTTGCCCATACGCAACACATTACCCATCTGTAAACGACAAGTGTGACAGAATTAGGTGCAGCTATTTAGACTATATCGACGCAGTAACGATAATAGATATCGAAACTGTACTAGATATTAGCTACTTATGGTTACCGGGGGGAGTCTTTTGAGCACTGGTGTAATCAATCGGCTTCAAATAATTCACCAATAAATTATATTGCGATAGCTCATCACCTTCCTGGTTGTTTATAGCCAGTTTATCAGCGTCACCACCTACTGTTTATGCTTTTATTTCTTTGATTAATGAGTATATGATATTTTAATTCATCTGGTGTATTTCTTTCTCATGTGTTGGCCGACTGAATATCTGTTCAGTGAAGGGGTAATTTTATGTTTGCACTTCGAACATTCACTTCAGTTGCTAGGAAAGAAAACCGTAACATTTGCGCATTAATTTTAACAGTATAATCTGAGCATAAATATGCGCTATATATCTATAAAAAGGCGCAATTAATTGCGCCTTTTTATCATTTTATCAAAAATGGCCCACCGACTGTCCTCGATAGCCAATGGCCAATTTTATCTGATACATATACACAAATACAGGTATATATGATTGCGCAGATAGGATTTGGAATGGTCACGCTGAAGCCTATGATTGCTAAAGCCATAGGGATAAATAATTTGGTGATATACTCCATTCCACATATGTTAAGAGTATTTCTTCCAGCTCTTACAATAAAGTCATTCCCACAAATTATTTTTGCTATAAAAATATTAAATATTATCAAACCTACCGTGGTGATAATAGTATTAATAGCTTGAATATAACTACTTGATATTATGTCTGCATTGAATATTGAGATAATCTTAAAAAGCAAAGGTTTCTGGTTAAGGAGTTGATACGCACTCATTATCGCGGTAATTGAGAAGACAATGAAACCAAATTTAGATTTTCCAAAAAACCTGTCACGTGTTAATTCTAAAAACATACATCTACCGAGAGGCAATAACCACCAGTATGCCATAGCGGAGTCTATGTTCCAAAACCATTGAGGATCTAGTAATGGGTTATGATTGAGCACTGTTTGTGACAACATGAACGATAATAGTGATATGATTAAAATCACTATATTGTTCTTGACTATTTCTTTAAAGATTGCATCAATTGCTATTATAACAAAAAGGCAGTTTATAAACCATATTGTTCCTACAAATTGGTTGTTTCTAACACCATATATTATATCATAAATGTGGCTGTATATATAATCAATCGTCTCACCTGAGTTAATTGTGTTTATTATTAATATAGTAAATGCAAAAGTGAAATATGGAATCATTAATCTGTAAAACTTTGACTTGATATAATCGAAAATAGATAAGTCATTTTTTTTGATAGTAAAAAAACCAGCAGCGAAAAAGAATAGTGGGACGTGATAACTAAAAACAAAAGGATACAATTTGCCAGCCCCCAAACCAAGGTGACCTAAATATATAGCAAAAATACCGAGAAATTTTAAAGCATCAACCCAATCATGCCTTGTTTTTCTGTTGCTGTCGATTTTGTTATTATACATTTAAAGTAGGCTCTCCAGTTTTGTGTGATTTTCAAACACTCATTGCAAATATGAATGCCTGAAAGTTTATGATTATTAATCAACGAGTTCAATATTAATTTATTATTTTTCAAAGTCGCACTATATAGGCATTTACTTCCGCAGTACCACCGATAGTATCGATATCAAATCAGCCTGCGGCCGCGATAACTTTCGTAACATCCTGCCAGCGGCTTTGTTGAATAAATCAGGTTCAAGACAATCGTCTCTGCATCAGGTTAGAGTCTCAGGCAATACACACTCTTTCTGGCATAGCTGCCACTCTCGCACCATGGCCATAGCCTTTACGATCTGCATACTCACCAGACCAGAGCCCGCTCCCTTTCGGGGAGGAATGAGGGCTCTGATATTCTTTTGCCGTAGTTCATCGTGAAACCGTCGGATGTCATTTGGCCTGAGTGACCCATGCCTCCCAAAAGCAGAGTCGCTAGTGTTATGTAATTAGGCGGTTAAACTTTTAATATTCGCGTTAAGTTTGGGTAAACGCTTGTAAATGGTATCGCTAATTCTTTAATTGACTAATATTTGAAACGGTTAGTGTGATTGTATATAAATATTTGAGTGTAAGGTATTGAAAGGGGCATTCAGCCCCTCCGTCTATTTGTGATTGCATCCATTGATGTGCGTATTATTTTGAGCTTGAAAAAGGGAGGCGCTCTTTAATAATAAATAAATCTATCAAAGCTAAATATTAAATGGAAGCCACCCTTTTTTCTCTGATAGTTTTATTATCACCAAACCATTTATTTCAGTTATCGAATCTGGATTCGGCCAGGAAGGTAAACTCTTCACAATTGGATAAATCTTCTCTATTTGTTCTTTATTTGCTGGTTTGCAATTACAGATTCCATAGTAATTCATAAATGCAACCATCCTAAAATAGTTGCCACCATCCCACCAAAAAAAAGATTTTCCAAAAGTGTCTGCGCTCATGGAGAGCATATTCCCTGAGTCGTTTGAACCATGTATATATATGTATTTTCCGTTAAGGGAAATGCCTTTTGTTTGAGATATATATGATATTTCTTTAGCTAAAGAGATATCTTTCTGTCTTGCAAGAGTATCATTCAAAAATAGATTTTTGGATATTGAAACGCTATTAAATATAATAAATAAAAAAAACATGTAGTTTAGGTGTTTTATCGAGTGAAAATTGCTTAAGCAAGAAAACAAAATTACTGCTACTATTGGCATTAAAACAAACAGGCGAGGTGGCGCCCCTGAGCCAACAACAACGATAAATATAACCGGAAGTATATAAATAAAAATGATTGATGAAATCAAATAAATTGATTTTGTTTTTAATTTATATATTAGGGTGAATATCAGAACTAATAAAGGAATCAGTAACCACTTGTATAAGTTTAAACCAGTAGGAGGGTTGTTATAGAAGTTATATATATTATCTATGGCTGATTTAACAAGCCATTTAATATCGCTTGCATTTTGTATGTAATTTGAGATGTACTCGTTCGATTCAAGCGAAAAATAATGCTTGATAGCTTTGGTTAATAGCAGGTAAATTAAGGTGGATAAAGCTATGAGGGATAGAGATAAACATGAACTATAAAAAGACTCACGAATATTTTTCTCTTTTCGTATTATCGAATTTACCTGCAACCCAATGACGAATGCAATAATATATGTTACGAATGTTTGGTAGATTGCCATTGAAAGAATGGACAGTACTATACCAGAAAATATCACAATCCTATTTTTTTGCGAGTGAAAAATAATTGCTGATATCGCTGCCAGTAGAAAAGCAATTCCCACCGTATCAGCTTGGTTAAGAAACTCTAATTGATAGGATATCTGAGGAAAGGTAATAAATACTAACATACCTATCAATAATTCATAAGATTCTAGCTTTAGCGATCTGCAGATTATAAATGCTGAAGTGATGATAAAAAATAAAGCTACTAATGGTGTTATATAAAGTGAAAAAGGCTCAGGGAGAAAATAATGTCGCAAAAAAGTGTGAAACCACCGTCCAAGCGTGATTGTTTGATAAAAATTATTTGTAAACTCGCCATCAATATTAAGTGTTCCATCGTACAACCACCCCCAATAACAATAAATTGATATTGCAAAACATGATATGAAGGCAAGGAGATTTGAATTTTTAAATAAATTAATTTTAATCATGGGTTACCTCGATGAGATTTTTTTATGATGTATTTAGGTCTATTTTTTACTTCAATATATATTCTGCCTATATATTCTCCGAGAACACCAATCCCGATCAGTTGCACGCCACCCAAGAAAAGTATTGATACGAGCAAGGAGGGATACCCGCGTACTGGGTTACCAAATACAAGGGTGTCTATAATCATCCAAGCACCATATAAAAATGAAATGCTTGCAACAAACAAGCCTATATAAGTCCATACGCGAAGAGGAAAGGTTGAAAAACTTGTGATACCTTCCAGTGCCAGATTCCATAATTTCCAGCCATTAAATTTTGAGATGCCAGCAACACGCTCTGCGCGTACATATTCAACGACATCCGTCTGACCACCCACCCAGCTCAGTATGCCTTTCATGAAAAGATTGCGCTCAGGCAACAGTTTAATGTTCTCCACAACCTCACGAGACATGAGTCGAAAATCTCCGACATTTTCCTCGATCTTTGGGGTGCTTATTTTGTTGTGTAATTTATAGAACCACTCAGCTGTCTTACGTTTCAGTCGTCCATCAGTTGATCGGTCTGAACGTTTAGCAAGCACCATGTCAGCACCTGCCTGCCACTTTTCAATAAGATGAGGGATAACCTCAATTGGGTCTTGCAGGTCGACATCAATAGGAATTACAGCATCGCCGCTTGCATGGTCTAACCCTGCAAATAAGGCTGGTTCTTTACCAAAGTTGCGTGTAAATGACAGCGGAACAACTAGCGGGTCTGAAACAGCCAGCGCGTTAATAATTGACTCTGTGGCATCTTTACTTCCGTCATTTATGAATACAATTTCTACTTCATATGGCTTCAACTCTTGGAATTCACGTACCGTTTTATAGAAAACAGGTATCGCTTCTTCTTCATTGAAGACAGGAACGACAAGAGATATTTTCATTTCGCATCCCTAAAGACAATGAACTTTGAATAGACGAAACCGCACACCAGACTGATGGCGGAGAAGGTGATAAGAGTGACTATTGGAGGAAGTGAGCATTTATCAGCTGCCCAACCAACAATCACACTCAATATTCCCATAAATCCCACGTATAACATGTAGCGCATCGCTGTAGTCGATGCTTTGAATGTGAATCTTGCATTCGCGAAGAAGCTAAAGCTCACAGCCACTACGAAACCTGTGAAGTTTGCCAGAGCCTGACTGGTATGTGCGGCATAGATACATACACCAAAAACCACCCAGTGTATAAGTGTGTTCAGCACACCTATAGATGTGTACTTTACAAATAACTTTAACATTTATTTAATCAATGAGCTCTGAAAGGCATGAAGTCTATCATCCAAGTCTCAATTGATCGATACTTGCTATGTCTGATGAGACAAAACTGAGACACATAAGGCCTCACAATGGCTTGCAAGGCTTTACATGTTTTTATGTGGTGGGACGTGTGAGCGCAGTGTTGATGGGATAATACTTTGAATTACAAGCGGATTCTTATAATTCGTAATGCGAAGGTCGTAGGTTCGACTCCTATTATCGGCACCATTCTAACGTCTCCCCAAGTCTACTCAAGTATTTAAAAACCTCTTATAATCAGTATATTAATGCCCCTTTTAGTCTTTTGACGTCTATTTAAGTACCCCAAACTCTACAAGCAATTGAGGGGATTTGCTGTTCAGTTTAGTGGAGATACCCCCAAGTGAAACTCAATGCCCGTCAAATAGACACTGCCAAGCCAAAAGAGAAGGCTTACAAGTTGGCTGATGGTGGTGGTCTGTACCTCCTGGTAAAACCTGGTGGAGGAGAATATTGGCGTCTCAAGTATCGTGTAGCTGGTAAAGAGAAGCTGTTAGCACTAGGTGTGTATCCTGAGGTCACCTTAGCTGATGCTCCTGCAAAACTTGAAGAAGCTAAAATAGGTATCTCTGGGGGAATCGATCTGATGGAAGTGAAGCGAGAGGAAAAGATTGCCCGGGAAACGCAGTTAAACAACACCTTCAAAGATATTGCCCTTGAGTGGCACAGTAACAAATTATAATCACAATAATAGTGTATATAATTATACATTGTATGCTTGGTAATCATATAATGATAAAAGCTTCCGATAATCAGTATGAGATTTGCCCTTAAACTCCTGGACATGCTTTTCTAAATCTTCCAATGGTATATGTCCATTTATACAAATAAAATTCTAGTGATAAATACCTTCAGGTATGATTAGACAACATCTTTATTCGATGGGGGTTAATCTATATTTGATATCTTTCTTTTAAATAACAACGCCATTAAAAACGCTTTGTTTAATGACGTTTTTTTATTGTTTCCTATATAAAGCCTAACCAGCATAAACATTGGTGGCTCTTATGCTCATTGTAATTAAATGAGAGTGTGATTAATGTCTTTATATATTCTGGTAGTTATTCTCTCCAGAAGAATACATTGTAAGAAGGTGACTGTTAGTATGTTTTAACATCAATTAACATTAAGGTTTGATAATAATTTTTTGTTGGCGAGTTCAAATGTTTTCATTTCATCATCTGATAGCCCGCTCCAGATTTTCTTTAGCATTACATTTTGAGTGTTTATTAGTTTTTGAGCAAGTGTAACTCCGTCAGGGGTTAAGCAAATACTTTTGCTTCGACGATCGTTTTTATTATTAATTCTTTTGGCAATATTCTTTTTTTCTAATTTGTCTATGATGTGTGTGATGTTTGTTTTGGAGAATTGTAACTCCTTGTAAATATCAGAAGGGGACTGGCAATAATCATCAGACATATATAATGAAACTAACACCATAAATGTTGAAGTGTTTATTCTATACTCGCTCAATTCATTTTCTATAATACTCTGGATTTTGTCATTTACTCTAATATATAAGTGTATTAACAGACTCTCCTGAGCCGGGTATGCCGGATTTTTGATTTTTTTGTAGTTTGTTATAGTTTTTAATAAATCTATATTATTCATAATTCCACCACACGGCAAAAGAAAACTCATGAAGATTACTCAACCTGAGTGTTACATGAAGTATCGTGAACGCCGGAAAATCTAAGTTCCAGCCTGTACCGTAATCAGATAATCGCAGCAAAGGGACAAAGCAATAGTCCCTTTGCTGCACAGCATCAGAATGAATAACGAATATTAGCGTTTATCGCATCATCTGTGTTGTATTTACCGAATGCAGAGCGTTCAACTTCCAGCCCCAGACGCGTATTGTCGCCAAAACGGGCATTTAACCCCACACCGTAAAGCATACGACCGTCTTTTCTGCCATTAATCTGATGTTCTCCCGCTGCATCCTTCAGGTGAACGTCAGCACTGTCCGTCAGATCGAACTCATAATGCAGGCCGGCACGGGCTGTCAGACTCCAGTCCTTACCACTGAAGGTTTTACCGGAAACAACGCCGGTTCTGCCTACCAGAGGATTAACGCTGTTACGACGCATTGAGACATCCATTCCACTGTCGTTCCAGTTAAATGTTTGGCCCTGCAGTCTTCCCCAGACCAGTTCCGCCTGAGGTTCAACAAACGTCGTATCTGTCAGATGATAACGGTATCCGACTTCTGCACCTGCATACAGTGAATGGCTGCGGAAGTTCTGTTTACCAGCTCCGGCAAAGTTCAGGTCATATTTGTTTTCATTGTGAATATATTTGGCAATCAAATCAAAGTAAGCGCCGGACCGGAACAGACCACTGGCATAGAAACCACCACCCCATGATTTTGTTTTACCGCTGTACAGGCCTGCTGACGCATCTGTGTCAGTGTAGGTGGCCATCACGCCGGTAAACAGGTCCATACTTCCCAGTTCGTGCTTACGGTCAGCCCCCATCTGCAGCAGGGTATAGTGGTCAGTGAAACCGCCATCAGCAGAGCCGGAACCGTTCAGCAGACGCACCCACGTACCGGCTTCGCCGTTAATATCCCTCAAATCGCCCATGCGTTTGTTCAGGTTGTTAACTTCAGTGATGAAGTTGTTATAGCTGATGTGCATGAATGTGGCGGCAGCCTTACCCTGGCCGTCGTTACGTGCAACCTGGTAACCATCGAGGACCCACTCTTTTTTCCCGTCCTCTTTTCTGACACTAAGGGTGGGGGTGACATCACTGAATCCCACAACCCGTGTTGATGCCCTGAACAGATTATCAGCTGTCGCTTCAGGTGCGCTGACCAGTGGAATATCAAGCGTGTCCTTGTCAGAGGGTTTTTTCAGGAAGTTAACCCAGATGCTGTTGTCATGACCTGTTGCCGACTTGTTTATCACCAGTTTGTCTGCCTTGTTAAGGTCTGTACGCATGACAAATGCTGACTGAACCGCGTCCAGATTATCTGTTGTCAGTGTCGTGAACGGTGATGTTCCCCCGTTAAAACCGACTATTGTCCGGTTAAGTTTCATATTTCCTGCCGTGGAGTTTCCGTTCATCGACCACTGGGTGTCTGTCATGCTGACGGTGGCATCCGGTGCATTCAGACTCCCGCTCCAGGTATTGCGGTACCCGTTAAACAGGCTGTACAACATCTGATTCTGAAGAGTCAGGTCAGGACTCAGTTCCCCTTCCCCTCCGAGGGTGACAGTCCCTTTATCCTGAACATTGATATTACCTGACAACATACTGTACGGCCCCACGTTCAGGCGGGCATCGTCTCCCTTCAGGTTCCATGAACCGGCATAATCGTATACAGGTAAAAGTGTGTGAGATACCTCATCAGGACGGCTGTTCAGACTCAGGGTGGCATCAGAAATATTCACTGGACCGTCAGAAACAAAACTCTGACTGGCCAGAGCATTTGCTCCCTTGTTCAGATTCAGGGCGGTACTGGTCAGCGTTGAGTTCCCCAGAACGGCACTGTCTGAGGAGATATTCACGGTACTGTTGTTCGCCTGTATTCCGCCATTGAATATATCATTGATATTCAGCACTGACTGATTATCCAGGTTGACGGTGCCGTTGAAGACACTTTTATCTGCATCTTTAGTTGCAACAGATGTGCCTTCTTCAAGGGTAAAGGCTGTTCCCTGGCCATCTTTTTTGTCGATAAATACCCGACTGTCGCCCAGCGTGACGCTGGAGTTATCTGCCTGGATGGTTGTGTTCAGTGTGGCATTGCGGCCCAGACCAAAGTCTGTATCTTTTAACACGAGCGAACCAAAGCTGAACGTCCTGTTCTCCCAGTCATCCTGTGTAAATGAGGTGGGCTGTGTCAGAACGGAATTGTCGCCCAGAGACGAGACTGTATTTGCAATACTCTGAGACGTTGAAGCATGGATAACCGGGTGGCCCTGAATGGTCAGACGACCGTTTTCCTGAGTAAATGTACCGGACATATTCGCTGAGCCGTCCATAACCAATGCGCCGGTTGTACCCGGGGTTGCTTTATTTGAGAAATTAATATTTCCCAGCAACTTGCCATGATACAGATACCCTTTATTATTAATTCTGTTTGCAAGCAGCGCCTGTGCACTGTTCTGGTCATGTCCGACATATTCCCAGTGCTCGTTACTGACCTGACCGGTAGGGAACCAGCCATAACTACTTGTTTTCAGGATAAAATAATCGACGGTATGAGTATAGGGATTATTATAAATATATAATGAACCTACTGTTCCCCTGTTTGATGATGACCATTCATTAACTTTTACGTCTGCCGGATGCGTCTGATAATCCAGAGTGATATTAGCCGTTTTATCACTGCTGTTACCGAGAGTTGCGCCATAATCGGCGGCATTCAGCTTATGAAATGTCAGGTCATTCCCGTTAACATCCAGAACACCCCCCCGGTAGCCCCAGGATATATTGTCCGGATTAACCTGCTGGTTGTCTGCCAGCACGACTGTCGGGCGGCCGCTGGCAATATTCACGCTACTGAATGCCTGAACGTGTCCTGAACTGTCAGCCTGCTGATTGAGGACAACGGTCCCATCCCCGACTTTCAGGCCGCCCTCATTAACACCGGTTCCCTGTACAACCAGGGTTCCTTCGCCGATTTTATGCAGGTTGTCACCTTTCACACCATTAACCTGCCAGTTTACGGAGGCATCCTTGTCCACAATAATACCGGCCCCGGTCCAGGTACTTCCGTTTGAAGTGGTGACAGTGTAGTCATCAGTAAATGTCAGTGAACCGGCACCCTGCGTGACAGAGTTTTCCAGGTCAATCTGACCATTATGTCCCAGGAATGTCAGATTTTTACCTGCGTTCAGGTCAGAACCTTTTTGCCCGTGCATGGCATATTCATCGGAACCCTGTTTCAGAGAGCCAGTGCCGGTGCTGCTGTCAAATTTCCATTGCAGGGGGGCGCCGGATGAGGCATTAAAAAAGACGGGAGCGTCATTATCCTCTGAATAGATCTGTGAGAGAAAACTCTGAGGAATAAGAGAATATATCAAATTGGTCCCCCCTCCTACTCCCGAGTAAACACCGACCAGTTCCCACTGCCCTTTGGCCGTATTCCAGCCAAATAATGGAGAACCACTGTCGCCGGCCTCTCCAAAAGAGGGCAGGATGCTATGATCATGTATGTTGCCCCCCATATACAGCTGAATGCCGTCTGAGCCGTGATAAAAGAATGATGTCGGGAGTATTCCTCCTGTCAGATAACCATACCCACCTGTTACCCAATGTCGCTTACCCTGACTATCCTGAATATACTGACTTCCCGAACCAGCCCTGTAGAATGCCGAGTATTTTGAAGGGTTCAATATATCAGCTGTTGATGAGCTGGTTACGGTAGCCGGAGCAACCTCAGTTACGAGCTTATCAAGTCTTGGTGTGTGGAGATCAGATGAACTGTGTTCATTACGATCCACAATATGGTAACTGTTCTGACCATCACCGAAGCTGACGCTCTGATATCCTTTATTATGTTTTACACTGGCTATATATTGCGGGTTAATTAATGTTGCAACGCCGGGATTTGAGCTTACATTCACACTGCTAAAATCAACCATGGGCGCTTTATCAAGATGTCCTACTAATTCCCCTTTATTATTAAAAATAGGAATGTTTGTTGCGCCAGCCTGAAACTGCCCTTTGTTTTCTGCAAAGTCGCGGTATGTCTGGTAAGGATTGTTGCCACCAACCGTTGATGCACCAGCAACGGTTGGGAGTAATGCAGATAGTGCCAGAGAGGTAAGTACTGAAAGTCTTTTTCCTCTGCGGGTACTCCCTTTACATACCCTTCGGGCCAGTTCAGAGACAACCTTTACTGTGCTAGTAATATAACAATATTTTAGAGTGTATATTTTATTCATAGTAAATGATTCCGGAATATATATTACAAGGTTAAATTAATAACAATAGACAATTTCAAACGAAAGTATTGTTGAATTGTGCGCTAATTATTAATTAGCCACCTAATCATGAGTGTAATTTAGTTCACATTTATGATTATATAAAACTGCAATGTTTTGTAGTTGCTTGCGAACCACACTTATGGTCTTGCGCTAATGCAATTACAGAAATATGGTATATATGGATATCGACGATGCTTGTTGATTGTTATTTAAAATTGCGTGGCGATTCAGAACGGATATATATCCTATTTTTCTGAAGCTCAGATTAGTTCTTTTCACTCTGTTTTAGCACTTATGTCTTGCATTATATTTAGTGTTAAATATCTTAATGATTCAGTGTAGATAATCCTGTATTGCTACATGATGCGCTGTAAGCAGTGGTGTCGCAGGATAATCTGGTAACGCTGACTCATCAGCCACAAGTTTTTTTGGAAGAGACGGCACAGCAGACCCTGTTTGCCTTACTGAGTCTGATGGAGAGGCAACAGGTGGATAATCTGCCGGGCTGGATGCTGACGATGATTAAAAAGCCCATGAGGGAGTTTTCTCGCCGCAATTATTCAATTAGAGAATCCTTGGCCCGAACAACCAATATTCTTCGCGTCCCCATGAGCAACTGCGACAAAATTCCTGATGATTGACAGGTATACGGAGTTGCCGGTGGCAACAGTGGTACAAGAAGTATACTAACTGGCACTGCAAACAGTAATTTAGAAATGTATTTGATAAAAGTGTAATGAAATAAAAATGCACGTCACTAGCGTAACTATTTGATATATATCGATATTAATGTTTTCATGTCACTTAGGATTGCCTTGATTTCTGTTAAATGGTATTTATTATCATTCTCGTAATAAAAATCATAATTGCAGTTAAACGTATCTGGAAAGGATGTGAGCTTAACGATCAAACATTTTAAGTTAGGCATTTATTAGGGAATAGGAATGAGAACTCACAAGCTCCTCTGGCCGCTAACCGCGCTCCTGGTTGGGTTTAATAGCCAGGTATCAGTAGCTAAATCCTCCGACGACGATAATGACGAGACTCTGGTGGTGGAAGCCACCGCTGAGCAGATATTAAAACAGCAGCCGGGAGTGTCGGTTATTACCAGCGAGGATATTAAAAAGTCCCCTCCGGTAAACGACATTTCAGATATTATTCGTAAAATGCCTGGTGTCAATCTTACCGGCAATAGCGCCTCGGGCACACGCGGTAACAACCGCCAGATCGATATTCGTGGTATGGGGCCGGAAAACACCTTAATTTTAATTGATGGTGTACCGGTGACGTCACGTAACTCCGTGCGTTATAGCTGGCGTGGAGAGCGTGATACCCGCGGTGACACCAACTGGGTGCCACCGGAACAGGTTGAGCGTATTGAAGTGATCCGCGGCCCTGCGGCGGCGCGCTACGGTTCGGGGGCAGCCGGGGGGGTGGTGAACATCATTACCAAACGTCCCACCAACGACTGGCACGGTTCGCTGTCGTTATACACCAATCAGCCGGAAAGTAGCGATGAGGGCGCTACGCGTCGCGCCAATTTCAGCCTTAGTGGGCCTCTGGCTGGTAATGCTCTTACCACGCGTTTGTACGGTAACCTGAATAAAACGGATGCCGACAGCTGGGATATTAACTCCTCGGCCGGTACGAAAAACGCAGCCGGGCATGAAGGGGTACGTAACAAAGATATTAACGGCGTTGTCTCGTGGAAATTAAATCCGCAGCAGATTCTCGATTTCGAAGCCGGATATAGCCGCCAGGGGAATATCTATGCGGGCGATACGCAAAACAGTTCTTCCAGTGCAGTTACCGAAAGCCTGGCAAAATCCGGCAAAGAGACGAACCGCCTGTACCGACAGAATTATGGCATTACGCATAATGGTATCTGGGACTGGGGACAAAGTCGCTTTGGTGTTTATTACGAGAAAACCAATAATACCCGCATGAATGAAGGATTATCCGGCGGTGGTGAAGGGCGTATTTTAGCGGGTGAAAAGTTTACGACCAATCGCCTGAGTTCCTGGCGAACCAGCGGCGAGCTTAATATTCCTTTGAATGTGATGGTTGATCAAACGCTGACCGTTGGTGCAGAGTGGAACCGCGATAAGCTCGATGATCCTTCCTCTACCAGCCTGACGGTGAATGACAGATATATCAGCGGTATTTCTGGCTCTGCTGCGGATCGCAGCAGTAAAAATCATTCTCAAATCAGTGCGCTGTATATTGAAGATAACATTGAGCCGGTTCTTGGCACGAATATCATTCCCGGCCTGCGCTTTGATTATCTCAGCGACTCCGGCGGGAACTTCAGCCCCAGTCTGAACCTTTCGCAGGAATTGGGCGATTATTTCAAAGTCAAAGCAGGGGTTGCCCGAACCTTTAAAGCCCCAAACCTGTATCAATCCAGTGAAGGCTATCTGCTCTACTCGAAAGGCAATGGCTGTCCAAAAGATATTACATCAGGCGGGTGCTACCTGATCGGTAATAAAGATCTCGATCCGGAAATCAGCGTCAATAAAGAAATTGGGCTGGAGTTCACCTGGGAAGATTACCACGCAAGTGTGACCTACTTCCGCAATGATTACCAGAATAAGATCGTGGCCGGGGATAACGTTATCGGGCAAACCGCTTCAGGCGCATATATCCTCAAGTGGCAGAATGGCGGGAAAGCTCTGGTGGACGGTATCGAAGCCAGTATGTCTTTCCCACTGGTGAAAGATCGTCTGAACTGGAATACCAATGCCACATGGATGATCACTTCGGAGCAAAAAGACACCGGTAATCCTCTGTCGGTCATCCCGAAATATACTATCAATAACTCGCTTAACTGGACCATCACCCAGGCGTTTTCTGCCAGCGTCAACTGGACGTTATATGGCAGACAAAAACCGCGTACTCATGCGGAAACCCGCAGTGAAGATACTGGCGGTCTGTCAGGTAAAGAGCTGGGCGCTTATTCACTGGTGGGGACGAACTTCAATTACGATATTAATAAAAATCTGCGTCTTAATGTCGGCGTCAGTAATATCCTCAATAAACAGATCTTCCGATCTTCTGAAGGGGCGAATACCTATAACGAGCCAGGCCGGGCTTACTATGCCGGAGTTACCGCATCATTCTGATCGTAGTGTTTCAGGCGTACTGCCCGCGTAAAAGCGGGCAGTGTTTAGTGGCTTAACTCATGACAACCTGCTGTGTAATTTGCGTTTTCACCACTGATATCTAACAGTGCCTGGCGAAAGGAGGCATTGAACATCGGCCCGTGTCCCAGGTTGGGGAAATCCCAAAATACGACATTGACGCCTTTATCTTTCAGTATAGTGAGGGTGGTATGAATTTTCGACAGCACCCCGACAGCATGCGTTTCCCGGTTATCACCCTGTGTCGCCGAGCCTTCCATTATCGCCAGGTGTTTGGCGCAGAATTGCAGAGGCTCAACCGCCGTAACGCGGCTTAGCAAAGCATCATAACCTCTGCCCAACGACGGGCTGGCACTGTAGTACGACCGGAAGTAAGAGGAGGACAGCCAGGAATCCAGCACGAAGAGGCCGCCGTAGGAGTGCCCCCATAAGCCGCGGCGTTGCCGATCGATATTCAGTCCCTGTTCCACTTTTGGGGCAATACGCGTTTCCAGTAACTGGCGGAAGTTGTTGCTGCCACCACTCTTACGGCTAAAACGCCCTGAGTGGAGATCTGTTTTTCTGCTTTCTGCTGCTGGCGTATAGTCGTAAGCCCTGCTGTTGAGATCGAAAGGGAGGTTGGTCTGATACCCGACAGCCACGATCACTGGCGGTGTTTTTTCTGACAATTGTTTGAGCAGTTCGTCATCCAGGCGGTCCATAACTGCGTTACCGTCAAGCATATATAAAATCGGGTAACCCGATGCCGGTGCGGTTGTATTCGGCACGGCCGTCCATACCCGATAATGGCGTGTGCCATCGACAGAGTCGAAAGAGGTGGTGCTGAAATGGTAAAACACGGAGCCTTTATCGGCTATATTCGGCCCCAGTGGCCGCATATCCGGCTTCGCATAAACTTGCGCACTACAGATAAGGGTGAGGCAAGAAAGATGAAAGAAAATCGCTTTATGCGGGCGTGTTGAGCGATACTCGCGGGCATACATCTGATGATTATTCCTTTTCCGCAGGTGACAATTTGATTTATTCAGGAAGTCTGTACCGTTTCCTGAAAGTGTTTGTGGGTCAACTCAACCCTGTAGTAAACCAATCCCGTCAATCAGTGCACCGCGCCACCATGCGTAATCGTGACCACCGGTGTAAATTGCGCAATGGCTTTCGACGCCAGCGGTAATCAGCCGCTGGTGAAGCTGCTGAACGTGAGGCACTGTCGAACCTTCCAGCGATCCCACGCACAGGCTGATACGTACGCCCTGCGGTGGGGCAGAAAGCAGATGCTCACTCACCCATGAGGTATCGGTTTCGCTGAACAAGCCTGGTCGACTGGTTCTTTCTGGCGTCCACCACATTGAAGGAGAGTGGCTGAGCACCAGACCGAACGTTTCCGGTGCGTAACGAGCCCCCATTAGCGCACTGATCCCGCCGAGGCTCTGCCCGGCCAGCACTGTGCGCGAACGGTCTGCCCACTGACGCTGCGGTTGTTCAGCGCGAATCATCGGCAGCAGATGTCCGGCGATATCCTTTATCAGTTTGCTGCGCCCGCCGAGTATCTCAGTGCGTTCATGTTCATTAATGTTGTCAATGCCCAGTACAGCCACGGGCACGATGCGCCCGTTATTTATGGCGGCGTCAATTGCCGCGCATACGCCAAGGTGATCAAACCAGGTTTCACCATCGGGCAGCACGACCAGCCCGAGGGGCTGAGAAATATCAACATCCGGAATATAGAGCCGAACCTGGCGAGATTTCCCGGCGATAATGCGCATGGAGGTAAGCAGTTGTCCGGTGTGGAAGCCGCCGTTCCATTCCGACAGGGCGGGAGCTTTATCAAGTGTCAGCACTGATTCCTTTGCGTTCCCCCGAACGTTGATCTCCGGCATTTTGTTTAGCGGATCGGCTTTTCCGGCGAGGGTGGAAAAACGGCCTCCGGACAGTGCAATCGTCTCAGCCGTAGTGCCGGGGGGGATTTCCAGCAGCGAATAGGAGCCGCAGTAACTTGCGGGTAAACGCAGTGTCAGTGTCCAGATATCCGTTTCGGGAAGGGCGCTCATCATTCCTTTTTCTACGTGCTCTTTATCCGTCACCCGGTTCAGACGCAGATAAACGCCCTGCAGAGGATGTCGGGCGCGCCACAGAAAGGTCACTTCTCGCTCATCTTCCGCTCCTTCGACTGGCGTCACAAGAGGAACATTCAGCGACTCAGCTTCGCGCCAGAAGTCAGTAAGGTTAGCAATGTGGCCCGCTGCCAGTTGGTTGCGCAGGCTGGCGATAGCAGAGGGATGTTGTTGCATGTTCAGCATTCATACTCTTTAAAAATTAAGGATGTCAGTATAAATAATTAAAGCGGCTATTCACGGTACCGCCGCTTCTGACTGTGTTTTTAATACATTACGTGTCCAGTAACTATCCCGGGGTTTCCTCCTTCATGTTGTGCTGGCGATGGAGCGCAGTACTGCTGACGCTGTCATGCCATAAGCGGGTATAGAGGCCGCCCGCAGATAACAGCTGTTCGTGGGTTCCGTATTCCGCAAGTAACCCCTTATCAATAACGGCAATCAGATCGCAGCGTTGCGCGGTGGTCAGACGATGTGCAACAATCAGCGCCGAGTGCTTCCCGGCATGCACGACATCTGTTAACGATGACATCAGTCGTTCTTCGGATGTGCGATCCAGACATGACGTGGCTTCGTCGAGCAGCAGGATGTGAGCATTCGCCAGTTGCGCGCGGGCCAGCGCAATCAACTGGCGCTGACCTGCGGGCAGATCGGCTCCGCCGTTATTCACCGGTGTCCGGAATCCCTGCGGCAGATTGCACACCATCTCATACAGCCCTGCCCGCTGTGAGGCAATTTCAACGTCTTCATTGGTGGCGGATGGCCGTGAATAACGAATGTTTTCTGCAATATCACTACTAAACAGTGCTACATCCTGATCGACAAGCCCAATCTGGCGACGATACTCAGTGAGCGAGGCATCATCGAGCATTTGCACACCGATTCTGATGTTGCCGTGCGTGGGGAAATACAACCCGGCAATCAGCTTAATCAGCGTCGACTTACCCGCACCGCTGCGACCGACGACCGCGACAACCATTCCCTCTGGGATCGTCAGGGTAAGTTTGTTCAGAGCTGGCTCGTGACTGTCGGGATAACTGAACGTGACCTCATCAAGATGCAGTGCACCGGTGACAGGGAGGACCGAAGAGGACCCGAGGTTCTCAGTGCCTTCTGTCGCCAGTAGTTCATCAATATGTTTGCCGCTGGCTGTCGCCTGCTGCCAGGCGTCGACAATCCCTGATAACTGCTGCACTGGCCCATAGAATTGCCCCAGCAACAGGAAGAAAGCCGCCAGTACCCCGGCAGTCATTTCTCCAGCGGCGACCTGCGAAGCTCCCACTAACAGAACAGCGGCATAGGAGGCCTCGGTGCAGAATGTCAGGAACGGAAAATAGACTGCAAGGTATTTTTGTGCTCGCACACGGGTTGCGCGGAAACGCTCCGATAACGCGCGCAGCCGGGCGCCCTCCAGTTCTTGCTGACCATGCGATTGCACGACACGCATGCCAGAGACTTTTTCCTGCAGGGTGCTGTTGACTTTGCCTATTTCCAGCCGTGCCTGTGCATAAGCAGGGGTACTGAGGCGGCGATAAATCATGGTTGCCAGTGCGGCCACTGGCACTGCGCTTAATGCCGTCAGCGCCAGGAACGGGTCGAGCCAGAACATGGTGGCGGCGATTGCGAACATCGTCACCAGACTGGTGGCCGCACCGGCAAGGCCGTTTTGCAGAAAGCGGGCGAGAGAGTCCACATCAACGGTCATGCGGGTCAGACGCGAATCGGCATGCTTTTCATGCCAGGGGAGTCCAAGACGCAGCATATGGCCGAAGCTGCGCAAGCGCACCGAATGCTGAACTGATTCCGCCGCTCTGGCGGCGAAGACCGTCTGCAGAGAATAACTGCACCAGCCCACAATGACCAGGCACAGGGCGAGCAGGGCACAGAGGCCGATGGTCGACATATCGCCTGCGGCGACACCGGAGTCAATGCCGTGCTGCAACAGTATCAGCACCCCTACGCCTGCCGCAGAATCGAGTACGATCAGCAGAGCGGCGATGACGAACATCCACGCCACAGGCTTCAGTAGTGACGTGACTTTGCGACCTTTACCGGCCAGCGCCTGCTGTACTGCATTTTCCGGTACGCGGGTCATACGGGCGACAAAACCTTTATCCCCCGTATCCGTTACATCGTCTTGTGTCGCTGGTTCAGCCGGCCACAATTCGTTGTGGCTATTGTGGGACGTGGCCAGAAAATCGCTGTCGCCGGTCATCAGTGCGCGGAACGCCGGACAGCGCGCTTCAAGTTCTGCCGGGGTTCCGGTATCCACCATACGGCCCTTATCCAGCACCACAACCCGGCTGGCTAGCTGAAGCGTTGAACGCCGTCGGGCAATCACCAGCAGCATATGCCCTTCGTCAGCATAGCGACCCAGCGCGGTATTAATCTCCGCTTCCGTAACAGCATCAACCGCTGAGGTGGTATCATCCAGGATTAACACGTCCGGTGCAGTAATGAGCGCCCGCGCCAGCGCTATTCGCTGCCTCTGCCCGCCGGAAAGATTCGTACCCCGTTCGGTTAACAGGCTATCGAAGCCTTTCGGCAGGGCGTTGATAAAATCGCTGGCTCCTGCAGCAGCTGCCGCACGGCGAATGTCGTCCGCCGTTGCCTGAGGGTGGCCATAGGCGATATTTTCCGCCACCGTACCGGCAAACAGAAAAGCATCTTCAAATACGATGCCTACCCGGCGACGAAGCGCCTCCAGTCTGATATCGCGAAGATTTTGTCGGCCTTCGCTGGTGTTGAGCCATATCTTTCCGGAGCAGGGATCATAAAAACGCGCCAGCAGCATCAACAGGGTCGATTTTCCTGAACCCGATGCGCCCACCACCGCCACGGTTTCACCGGCGCGCAGGGAAAAGGAGATATCGCTGAGGATATGTCTGTCGCCATGGTGGTAGTCAAAGCTCATATTCTCCAGTTCCAGTCCGACAACCTGACTGTTAATCGACTCCGTCCCGTCCTCCATCTGTGAACGGGTGTCGATCAGTGCAAACACCCGCTCCACGGACGCCTGAGTGCGCTGTGCGATAACCAGAAACGATGCCAGTACGCGGGTTGGCCCGGTCAGCATCGCGAGGAAGCTGGCGAATGCAACGAAGGTACCGAGATCGATCCGCCCGTGCATGACCGACCACCCGCCGTAGCACAGTAGGACGATTTGCCCTAGCACCGGTAGCGCCAGCATGGTGGCCCCAGGCATCGCCTGCGAGATAACCGCACCGATGCGTACACGCACAATCTGCCGCGACTGCCTATCGAGCCAGTGCGTTTCACGCATCTCTGCCACACAGGATTTTACCACTGAGATCTGTGCCAGCACCTCGCGTATATGTTCGGTGAGATTCGCCAGTTGGTCCGAGGCCAGCCCGGTTTGCGCGAAGACCCTACGACGCGCACGAAGCGCGGTGATCGCCAGGCATACCAGTACGCACACGACGATAAGCGTCATGGCAGGGGACATCCACAGCATCACGGCAATGCCGGCAATGTAATAAGTGAACACTGCCAGCGGCACCGGGCACATCTGCAGCAGGGTATGCACCTGCTGCAGATCGCTGTTGGTCCGTGAAATCACCTGCCCGGTGCGCAGCGCATCCTGGCCTGCGCCGTCAAGTTTCTGAATACTGTCGAATACCCGTCCTCTGAGGGTATGCTGCACCCAGAGTGAGAGCATCCCGGCATAACCACGGCGCACATAGTTACCGATGAAATCAAAAAAAGCGATCAACAGTAACCCGCAGGCCAGCCACGGCAGGCGAGCCGGATTGCCCGCCAGTGCGTCATTCACAGCCTGTCTTGTCAGCAGTGGCGTCAGCGCAGCCAGCAAAATAGTCGATACTGACGCTACCACCACGATGACACTAAGTTTCTTACGTTCCCAGCACACGCGCGCTAGGCGAACTATCCATGACTGAGCCGGTGTGGGAGTGTGATTCGCAGGCATTAAGCCTCCTCCGTCTGTAAAATACGATCCACTGGCCGGATCGTTCCGCAAAAAAGCCAGCACGCTCCGGTCCCGCATTGTTATGGATGCATGACTCCTGGATGGGTGCTGGCATATGATTATCATGAAGGTGTAGTGGCTACCCTTTCTGTACCATTGTGATCAGGCTTTTCGCCACTTCACCTGGGCAGGGTTGCGCCGCCATTTCCGCTGCTACCTCTTCAGAGGCTTTGCGAAGTGAGCGATTGTTGAGGAAAGCATTGATCATGTTACTCGACAGGCCGACGTCGCCAGGGATAATCCCGCAGCCGCGTTCGGCAACAACGCGGGCATTTACCGGGCGATCGGCTCCCTGGCCGAAGACGATTTGTGGAATACCAGCGTGTAGCGCTGTCAGGGTATTGCCTGCTCCGCCATGATGAATGAAACCATCTGCGCCGTTGAGGAAGACACCCATGGGTATCCAGTCAACCAAGCGAACATTTGACGGCAGCGAGCGCAAATCGGACCGCGCATTGGCTGAAATATGCAGGATGATCTCGGCATCGACCTCACTGGCAGAATCCATAACCCAGGCGATTAGATCAAGGCCGTCAACCATCGGTTTGACAGTGCCGAGACTCACCAGCAGACGTTTACGCTCGGGCCTTCTCTCCCACCATGGTTCCCACACCGCGCCACCGTTATACGGGACGTACTGCATCGGAATAATGGGTTCACCGTCGTTTTCCAGAATGCTCATACTCGGCGGTGTTACGTCGATCCAGGCCATATCACGTGGTGTGGCCCCCACATTGTGGCGACGATAGGCGTCCGTGAGCGAACGCGTTACACCCTTGATATGCCAGGGGGTATGGCCGAAGCCTACGGTTTGCATCACGACCGGTATATCATATTTGGCGGCAATCAGCGGCCCGATGACTCCGAGCGGAGGGTAGATGATGAGGTCAGGCCGCCAGTGTCCGGCAAACTCCACCAGATGGTCGGCCATTTCTTCGCTGAAGAATGAGAAGTTGCCCATTTGGGTTCCGATATTACTTTTTTTCCGCTGTGCCTCATGGTGGCGGTAACCAGCTTCGGAATCCAGACCGGGTGCGGCGTCAAACACCACCAACCCGGCCTCTGCCGCTTTTTGTGCGAATTGTCCTCCGCTGGCGATCAGCACTTCATGACCGTTAACGCGAAATGCCTGCGCCAGAGACAGCACAGGATACAACAGCCCATAGAGAGGCGGGCCTACAAACAAAATACGCATGAGAAAATCCCTCTCCGCTTGACGATCTAAATCAGGCAGTCGACGCACTCATATGCCAGCAGCAGGACACGACTTTTCGTTAAACCTGCTTTACCAGATGCTGCGCCATTTGTGCTTCACCAGCGTTATGGACAGCTCAGTCAGAGACTTTTCCGTGACATACACAGGTGAATAGGGAACTCCGTATCCCCACTTCCATTAACGCTTACGCGCCATTGTCCTGTTGAACAGCCCAAATGGCGTCGGACAGCTACGCCGGGATGTTCTGACGCATTTGTGCAGTGTTAGACCGAACAACGAATCTGGAAAGAACCGTGATTTCTTAGACACACGATGCATCATCCTGATAGTCTCGCCTTCACTGGTCTGTAAGTAAAAACGCCGTTGTACAGGCGATGTTTGTTCCCTTTCAACCTTACCAGAAACAACACAGACACAAATGCTAATGATAATAATTACCAATATCATTTAACTATTGCAACGGTAATTAAAACTTAATAAAAAGGGAAGCTCCCAGAGGGCTATCTGGGGATATTTAAATTGAAACCTACGCTGCTACAGACCGTGGAGAATATCTTGCAAACGCTGAGCATGCTGTTCCAACTCACCGGAAGGCTGATAGACGTTAAGGCATTGGTGAGCGGTTCTGCCGTCGCCAAAAATGTATAGAGAACTCCGACCAGCAGCGTTTCATCCTCTGTCTATAGCGCAAGCGTGTCGAGAACTACTGCTGATATTACGCTGTTGGCGAATAATCCGATTTTTGCTCCTGACCAGGTGAGTTTTTTCGGCTTTTCGCTGCCAGTGTCAGGCTTTCACGTCATCATTTTGGATACGTTATTTCACTAAATGGTCATTGTTAGGGAAAAGAGAATGTGTGATTAGGTCGTTTAGCGTTGCTTTCCATCACACTCTAGCCAATTCACAACTATGGGCGGTTCTCGACGATTCCAGGTCAGGTTGACGGGACGCCAGTGGTTTCAAAGCTTGGTCAACAGATAACGATTGAAAAAGTCATGATCTTACTGAAGTTGTGCGGATAGTGAGTAATGCCGCGAGACGAACTGGCCGGGAGATTGATGGAACTTTAAAAATTATCTCTTAACGCATTTACGAATGCAAAAAGTCTATTTTTTGGTTAGCGGAGAATTTGTTAAAAGAATCCAGCATAGTGAATCCCCCTGCGCGGCTGTCTCTTGATCAGATCTCCTGATAAAGAGACTTCATCACCAGCCTCAACCATATCCTGAAGTCTGAACCAGCCATCCCACATATCTACCCAACCGGGGCGGCCTGTGCGTTTGCTGTGTATGGGTCCACCACATATTGCAATTTTTGTTCTCTTTTAAAATATATTCCACGGGCGTCATTAGTGCGGGCGCCTTGTGGAGTCTTTTGCTGTTATACAGCGCCAGATATTCCGCCAGTTTCAGGTTAAACAACGCCAGATCCTCAAAGAGTAAAATTTCATTAAATTCAATGAATTGCTCTCTTAATGCCCGGTTAAAACGTTCACAGATAGCGTTCATTTTTGGCGTGTAGGGATAGGTCCAGAGGTGTTTGATGGCGGCTTCCTGCAGCGTTTTGTCAAAGCTTCCCAGGAACTCTTTCCCGTTATCTGTGATGATCTGGCTGATACCGACAGGGAACAGCCGGGCTGCGCGGCTGAAAAAGTGATTGACGATATCACTGTTGAGCGACGGCACAGCCAACGCCAGTACGTAATCGCTGTGTTCGTCGATCATGGTAATGATATAGCGACGTATTTCACCCATTCTGAGCTCAATGGCGTCCATCCCAATGAGCTCTCCGGTCTTTACCGGACGGTAGTGCTTTGGCCTGCGGGGTTTGGTGGTTCGCTTTTTGACAAGCAGAGCCTTACCCCGCGAGCTCAGACGTACTGGTATCATCCGCATTTTATCGTGTGCGGTGGCGATCATTCTGCCGATGGTGGAAACACTCGGGCAGGTCTGATGGCGTTATGCGCACCAGGGCTTCAGGCGAACAAAAATCTGCTCTTTACCGAGGTTCGGCAGCTCTGTCCTGAGGCGTCGAATCTCTTTCAGCACATCGGGATGCCAGTGCTTTTTTCGTCGCACCAGAGGTGCCTTACTGTGCGGGATTAGCCCCTCAGGTCCTCCCTTGTTCAGTAACTGACGCCACCAGTAAAGCGTGCGGCAGGATACGCCAAAGGCTTCAGAAGCTGCAGAAATACCGTGTTTATCCCAGAAGTGCAGAGCCTTCATTCTCATTGTTGCTATATCAGCCATCACTGAAAGCCTCAACGCATAATCGGCTGCTTAGGATAGCCAACCTCAGGTGCTGCATTTGCATAGTGCAATCTCCCCTTACTTATCCGGAGGCAATTGCAATATCTCTGTGAACTTACACTGTGTATCATCAGGTTATTATGTGAGCTGGTAAATCAGATTTTGCATGGACTGAAATGATGCTGTTATTTAGGGACAAAGAACCGACTTTTTCTCTTGCCTCCTCGCCAGTAATGATTAATGGGAATGCTTCCTCTGGGGAGGAGGACAGTAGAAAAAAGAACCCGCCAGCAAAAATATTGGGGATGAACAGCTTTCGCTACTCAGGTTGTTGGCGGGTAAATTTCCTCATGAAATAAGAATGCTACGCGCTCTTTTTAATGAAAATGATAATCACTGTCAACTAATTGCGCATATTTTCTTCATACATGATTGATAAAGGTGATTCAGACTATCAGTGTTTTGCTGATGGCCTTTTTGTCTTTAGAAAACACCAGCCAGGCTGGTTGGTTCAGTTAAGCTTTCAGCTTCGAGAATTTTATGAAAGCTATTGATTTGTTAAAATAAATCACAGTCTGGTGACTGCAAAAGTTAAACGAGAAATCAAAAGGTGGCCCAAATCTGAAAATGAAGCTCTGCGTGATGATGTTGCCGCTGGTCGTCGTCGGTTGCATATCAGATCAATCTGCCCATCCCCGCGTGAAGCCACCACCGCCTCGGGCGTGGATAATGCAGCCCCCCCGACTGGCAGACATCGCTGAACAGGATTATTTCCTCCCTCAGAGAGAGGCTTATCACTATGCAAAAACAACTGTAGGGAGCCCAGAAGTATATTAATGAACAGTGCAGATGAGCTCCCCATATCGATGGGCAACTATTGTGAGCAATATACCCGGGCTTCCAGCGGAGTATAGATGCCAAAAGTGATAAAACCGAGCAATCCATTTACGAATGTTTGCTGAGTTTCTGTTTTAACAACATTTTCTGCACCGCCACAAATTTTGGCTGCATCAACAGTTTTCTCTTGTCCAATTCCCGAAACGAAGAAATGATGAGTGATGGTTTCCTTTGGTGTTACTGCTGTCGGTTTGTTTCCAACAGTAAACGTTTGTTGAGCACATCCTGTAATAAGCATTGCCAGAGCGGCAGAAAATAACATTTTTTTCATCTTATTATCCTGCATTGTTAAAAACGGCAGAATCCTATGTGATAATAATTAAACGATAGCTAAATGAACGAAAATTAAAAGTATAAAAGTGGTTACTCAGACTTGGTAGGTACTCAGAATCATGGGAAATGAATAAACCGCTTCATCTGTCCATTACTCTTTTAGGTGTGTTGTATTGTCGCCATATTCCCCGCATTAACCATGACAGTAGCCCGACGGAGAACTCCTTCTGCAAGAGTATACGGGAATAATCAAAAACGATGCACATCAAGTGGTTCGGGTTGCTGTTTTACTAGTTTTCGCCACAAAAGCCACTATTTTCCCAGACAATATATCTCTGTCTGGGTTACATAACGTTTGTCCGTTTATTTCCTTACTGATTGAACAGACCTGATTTCGTATAGTGTAATGTATGTAGCATACAGCGACAGAATATCTTATCTCTGGCTACGGAGTATCGTACAGAACGGGCAAAATGCGGCGGTTTCTCCACAAGCATGTGGAGAAACATTCTGCCTCTAGGATTCGTGCACCTCTCCACTCACACAATTTCTTAATATAAAAGATCCATTACATTGCTCTGCAACTATAACTGCGTATTACCGTGAAGGAGAACGGTGAGTAACGGCGTTTTTCAAGGCCATTGTCAACGACGGATGAAAAGCGAGAATCCTCTGCTGGGATTCAGCTCCTAATGCTACAAATCTCATTGATGGCTTGATGTAACTTCACATATGGTTTCAGCCTCAAAGAAATCATTTTTATTAATTTTAACGAAGGGTTGGACAAAATGAGGAGGTATTAGCTTTGTTTTATGACGCATTTCCGAAAATTTCCGTGCCATATAGTGAGCATCTTCGCAAGCTTCCATAACAATAGTTGTGTAGGAGGAATTAGTAAGGAATTCGAATAATTTCGAGCACTTGGATTCTGACAGTTAAGGACTCTGCCTGTTGCATCTTGGCAGTGGACGTTGAATGAATTTTTGCCTAGATAAATACCAATCAAAGATGACGTTATTCATAATGGTTCTCCCAAAAAAACACCGTCAGCGTACTGCTGCAGGGTAGGGTGATCATCTAATAAAATCCAGTATAACTGGATAAGAAAGATACTCCTGGTGAACTGGCTCCGCCACACTTACCAGGAAACACTATTCCCTGGTCGAACTTATCCTCCGGAAAAACCTCTTTTAAGTGGTTTGAAGTTTTTCGGAATATATCGCACACAGAAAAATGCGGATATCACAGACAGACTTCTGTCGGTTCCAAATAGTGCAGACCCAAAAGCTATGTATCTTAGTACAGAACGGGTGCCCGACATCCTCGGAACGGATGTCTTTTAGATACGACAACAGGGTGAATAGACAGGAAAAATAGAATGATGCAGCTCTCTTTTTTACAAATGACTGACTCTCTGATATCTAGAACAGATAACGCATCCGGAATATACTTTATCTAGGAGCTATCACTGATACGAAGAGACATATTCGAATAAAAATACAACAACTAGCAATCTGTAATTACTTTCAGGAGGTCACACCTCCCACTCCTGTTCAGAACAAATCTTCCCCCGGAGATAAAAATGGTGATAATTATGCTGATGGAGACTAAATACCAATAAATCCGGTGCGTTCTGTGGCAGGTTGAGACCTCACAGGAAAAACGACAACAACTCCCGTCGACGTTATGCGATTCAATCCGGATGCTCTTTGTACCACCAAGCGCCTTCCTCGCTAACTAACTGGTGTACTGCTGATATGGAAACAACATCTGTCATCATTCTCAATGGCTTCCTCGGCGCAGGGAAAACCACTCTGCTGAAAAACCTGCTCATACAGGCACACGAAAAACAGCTTTCAGTCTCTGTCATAGTCAATGACATGAGCGAACTGGATGTGGACGGCGTGCTGATCGCCAACACAGATATTGTAGATGCAAAAGACAATAATTTCGTAAGTATCACCGCAGACAGCATCAGCAGCCCCGCAGGCCTCAAAAAGATGGATCTCGCAATTAACCACCTGCTTGATCACAACAAGCCGGATGTGATGCTGATTGAAACCTCCGGAAGCAGTCATCCGCTTCCTCTGGTCAAATACCTGCGTCGCCATTCACGTGTACGCCTGAAGGCGTTTTTAACACTCGTTGATACTGTCATGCTCCATGAAGATTACAATGATGGGAAAAAACTGATCCCCACTCTTCAGGAAAATCTCCGGCATAACAAACGCGGCCTGGAGAATTTGCTGGCCGAGCAAATCATGTTCTGCAACAGGCTGCTGCTGACCAGAAATGACCGCCTGCCCTTTGACATTATCTCCGCTGTGGCAAAAGCCATACATCCACTTAACCCCTCCGTGGATGTGCTCGCGGTATCATGGGGAAATATTGAACTGAGCACATTACTGGCGATCCCGGACTACAATTTTGACCGTGTTGAGTTACTCATCAGTGAACTGGAAGCACTTGCAGGAAACATGGATACTCCGTGCAACAATGAGGAACTTATATGGCGCGTCATCAGGGACGACAGGCCATTCCATCCGCAAAGATTATGGGATACCTGTCACCGTTTTATGGGCATGGGCGTTTATCGCAGTAAAGGTTTTTTTTGGCTCCCCGGGAGAGATGATCTTGCCCTGCTCTGGAATCAGTCAGCAGGAAGCATCAGTCTGGCGCTCATTGGCTACTGGAAAGCTGGAGTACTGGAACATACTGACAATAATTTAACTCGTGAAGAACGTTCAGCGCTACAGCGACACATCGACACAGCCTCTGGGCGATTTGGCGATCGCTGCTGTCAGTTGACTATCATTGGCAATGCCACTGAAGTTAATGATTTTACACATGCCTTATCCCTTTGCTTGTTGACTGAAGAAGAAATTCAGTGGTGGATGTCGGGCGGAGTATTCCCTGATCCATGGCCACAGAAAGTTACCCGCCTGTCCTGACAGAAATTGCATTCATATCAGGCTTCCTGTTGCATCTGGTGCAGGCAGTGGCCCCAGAAGGGCTCTCCATACCATCTCGTATCATAGCCGGGGGAGAGCTGAAACACACGTCACGAGAATAGTTGCATTATAGTGGGTATGCAGAGTAGCTACCTGGGAGGTCTTTCGACCGCTGACTCTGACTACCGGGTTAATGAAACACGCCAGTTCGCTCGGATGTTGGGACTTAAATCGAAGAACACGGCGGTGCGGAGTCCGGTGAGTAATGGAATAGCAGAGAGCTTCATGAAAACAATAAAACGTGACTACATCAGTATCATGCCCAAACTTGTGGTCTGTTTTTTATGGAGCAGTTTGTGCTCAGTACTCAGAAAAAATATTTTAGAGCCTGTAGAGCAGATGAATGCGTGGATTAGGGGAGCGATTAATAAGAAAAAGAAGTGGAAATAGAAGCAGTAAGCTTCATGAAGTAAGTTAACATTCAATGTTATTTAACATAAGATAGATTATGCGCACCGATATTGTAACTGCAATATTCTAATGTCACTTTTAACCCATTTAAGTGATGTCACTTTTCTGGCATAAAGGATCCAATCCTCAGTCTATGGAGACATCAGGATGCTTGTGACTATGTTAGATAAAGAGCTCAGCCGGATCAACGTCATTCAGTCAGTTGTCGAAAAGCGTATGCGCCGTCGTGATGCTGCGCACCAACTTGCTCTGACCGAACGTCAGACGCAACGTCTGATGAACCGCTTTCGTGAATCAGGTGCCGCTGGCCTGGTAAACCTTCGACGTGGACGCCCTGGTAATCACAGACTCCCTGAGTCACTGAAGCTGCGTGTACTTTCTTTACTTCACGATCACTACAGCGACTTTGGACCAACGCTTGCCGCAGAAAAATTGCGCGAACGCCATAACATCACGGTGTCTGTTGAAACGCTCAGAAAATGGATGACTGCCGATGGACTCTGGGTTCCATACTCACGTCGCAGACCCCGTGTTCATCAACCCAGATACCGGCGTGACTGTCTCGGAGAATTTGTTCAGATTGATGGTTCTCCACATGACTGGTTTGAAGGACGCGCCCCAAATGCTGCCTGCTTGTCTTCATTGATGATGCTACTAGCTTCCTGATGCACCTCCGCTTCGGCGAAACTGAATCAGCCTTTGATTACATGATGGCTACCCGAGAGTATCTTGAACAACATGGCAAACCACTTGCGTTTTACAGCGATAAGCACGGCATTTTCAGGGTAAATAAGGGTGGCTCCACTACGACCGGAGTAACCCAGTTTGGCCGTATGCTTTCTGAACTGGGGATCGAGTTGATTTGTGCCAACAGTCCACAGGCTAAAGGCCATGTGGAGCAAGCAAATCAGACACTTCAGGACCGGCTTATCAAGGAGATGCGTCTCGAGGGAATCAGCAGTATCGAAGCAGCCAATGCTTGGCTGGATACCTTCATCGCTGACTTCAATCGTCGCTTCGCAAGACCAGAAAAATACCCCAAAGATTTGAGGCTGAAATCAACGAAGAGCTCGATGATATTTTTGCCTAGCAGGAACAGCGTAAGCTGTCTAAAACGCTGACATTCCGCTATGACAAAATGATATATCTTGTTGAAACTACAGAAAAAACTCTCGTATCGCTGGCGACAAACTCACAGTCTATGACTATACACTGGCATTCAAACACGGTTACCGTTCACTCAAATATTAGGTGTTCGACAAACTGGAATGTGTCGATCAGGGGCAAATCGTTGATAACAAACGTCTTGGGGCCGTGCTTAAACTGGCATAGTGTAAAATGGATGAACTTGAACGTGATGGTAAACGTGCCCGAAGTAAAAAGATGCCCAAACAATTGAGGGCTATCAATCCCCTGCAGGCTAACCCTGAGGAATTCAGAGCCAGCCTTAAACGTTAATGCCCCCCACCCGCTTTAACACGTCAGTAGTTACTCTGACAGGTATGACACTATTTATTTCCATGCTACGGCTTTTTGTATGTTAATAATTAATGCTAATGTATGCGTACATTAGCATTAATTATTAGGTTAATCAGTCCTCGTGTTCTCTTGATGCCTTTACTCCTGTCTGATAGATACGCTTTACCCGTTCAATCTCAGCAAGCGTTGCCTGCCAGTGCCTCGCGGCGGCATGACGATATCTTGCTGCCACTTTTTCCACGTACTTCGGGTTACTGTCCGTGCTTCGGCGCTGTCGCCCCTTCTCCCCGAAAACCTCCACAATCAACCACTGGCTACCCGTTCGGCCGAAAAGCGCATTGCACAGTCGCTTAACAGTAAGCGGCGTTAAATCCGGGTCAGGGTCGTAAGCTACGGTGAAAGAGGTGACTTTTTAATCTTGCAATAACAGATATTGTAGTAGCTAAATTGAGATGAAGAAAACATGTCCGCGCTACAGTCTCACCATAGCGATCACTGCTTTCAAAGGATGGGACTCATGACAGCATACGGAACGGAGTTTATCTCAAGGAACGATGTAAACCGATTCAGGAGCCTCTAGGACGTCACCGACCGATGCCTCACTACTCGTCTCGCAGCCAGCCGGCTGGAGATGTCTGACAAACACTACCGCCGTCTGCATGAATGTTACCGCGAACACGGACCTCTTTTGCTGGTAAATCGCCGTGGACAGCCAGGTAATCCGCAACTGATGCCGGGCCTCGCTGAGCGTGCACTGCTTATTATCCATGAACACTACGCTGATTTTGGTCCGACGTTAGCCTGTGAGAATCTCGCCGAGCTCCATAGTCTATATCTGACCATAGAAACGGTACGGAATCTGATGATACAGACTGGTTTATAGATCCCCCGTATATTACGGCAACCGCGTGTACATCAGTCACATCCGCTACGTGCCTGTACCAGAGAGCTGATCCAGATTGATGGCTGTGAGCATTCGTTGGTTCGAGGAGCAAGGCCCGGCCTGCACACTTCTCATTTACGTTGATGATGCAACTTCTATTTGTTAATTCCGAGTCTACTTTCACCTATTTTGAAGCCATCCGAGGCTATATTCATACGTATTTTTTCCTGTGGCTGAAAAGTGTTATTACAAGCACTGATGCAGCCAGAAACAGTGTGACAATATTTGCGGTCAGTACGGAAAAATCAAATCGCATAATGCCATACGTTATCCATGATAATTACACCTATCAGGAACATGACATACAATACCAAAATACAAGAAAGTAACAGTGGGGAAAAATTGGTGTAAATGCCCTTTTAAAGGGCAAGTTTTCAAGGGAGATATTCCAGTTAGAGATAACAACGAACAGCAGCGCGAACTCAGGAAAATAATCAGGGCTGCCCTTATGCTTTTCGGGAGCTACATTTTCCTGCATATCTCTTTAGTTCCGACTACTTATCTGGTGAGAACCTCTTTTTCAGACACATCAGAATATGATCGCTATTCTTGCTGAACATTGACTTCATTTTGGGCACTGAATCTTCATAATACTGACTATTGCCAAGAGCCTCTTCATATGCCTAGCTAAATAATAGCCTTAGTGTGGCTTGTTTTTCAAATTTCAGGCAGTACCGATTAGTAAGATCTAAGGAAATGCTGGAGCCCCACCAAACTCAAGATAAATTTTTGCTAAGTTCTGCAACTGATTGAAGCGATTTTCATCCAGCCGAAATTCCGCCTGACGGCGTTTTTCCTGAGCATCAAGCCAGAATGAAATACGTATTGCACCATGCCGGTAACGCACTTCGTTTAATCTCTCTGACTTACGTGCAAGTTCCAGTTCTTCCCTGAGTCTTGTCTCCTGAACCTGCAGCTGGTTACGTAATGAAAGCGCGTCTTCTATGCTGCTCATTGCCTTATAAAGTAGCTGTTTAAACTCCAGCACTCGCTGTTCATAATCGTTACGGGCAATTTTTACCTCGATGTCCCGCTGCCGCCACTCCAGAAACGGTAGAGTTAGGTTAGCGCCTACAGAACCGACCGGATTATGCAGTAATGCCAGTAGCGAAGTGCTGCTGGTACCCAAAGCGCCAGTCAGGTTGAAGGTGGGGTAATATTCACTACGCTTTATATCAACCGTAGCCAGCGCCTCACGCAACTGCCATTCTTTAGCGCTGATGTCAGGCCGACGCATCAGAACGCTGGCAGGAATATTCGCATTGACCTTAGGCAGGCTTCCTTTTGGCAGCGTTGTTGGCTCGACTATCTGCCCCCCCGGAACAATGCCGAGCAGAACTGCCTGCTGATTGAGTATCTGTAAACGTTCTCGTTGTAGCCCTGTGAGCTGGTTCTCTTGCGTGAGCAGGTTTTGCTGCGCGTCGATCACATCCAGCGACGAGGTGCTTCCTGCTCGATATCGAACCTCGGCCAGACGCAACGTCTCTTTTGCATAGTCGATACTCTGCTGGAGGATGGCAATTTGTTGATTTACAAAACCGATGCGCCAGTAATTATTGCTGGCTTCTGAAAGCAACATCAGGCGCGCGAAACGAAAATCTTCTTCACTGGCATGGACTGCCCACTCAGCAACGTCACGCTGACGGGCAATTTTGCCCCAGAGATCCAGCTCATAGCTGGTGCTGAGACTGGCATAACCGCTTTTTGTCCAACCGGACGAGTTATTCAGCTGTTTTTTCCCGTCCTCACCCAGTGAACCTTTTAATGCAGGAGAATTGGTGATGCCTGTTCTTTCCGCATCCAGCCGCACCCGATGCACTCGCAGTGCAGCTATAGCCATGTCGTTATTACTTGTCATCACCAGGCGAAGCCAGCTATCGAGATGAGGATCGTTAAATTCTTTCCAGTCAAACGGGGCTGTATTTCCGTCCATATCACTCTGGACCCAACTGATGGGATAGCCCACTTCGGGAGCGTGATAGTCACTTTTCAGCACGCTTGTGCAACCTGCACAGAGTGCGGTGGTAAGGCATAAAGCCAAAGGTGATAAAATTTTCATAGGTTATTCGCTGGCCAGTGAAATGATCGGATCCATCCTTGCTGCCTTGCGGGCGGGGAGATAACCGAAAATCATACCGATTAAGGTTGAGCAGAAAAACGCGGTGACAGCAGCCTGCCACGAATATATCACCGTGAACATTTCGTCCCCCAGGGCGGTAAAGAGCATGCCTGTGGCATATGACAATGCAATACCCAATGCGCCACCAATCAGGCAAACTAATACGGCCTCAATAATAAACTGCTGCATGATGTCGCCGTATCTCGCGCCGACAGCCATGCGTACGCCAATTTCATGAGTTCGTTCCGTTACAGAGACCAGCATGATGTTCATCACCCCGATACTGCCGATCATTAGTGAGATACTGGCGACCATCAGAATTAGAATGCTGAAGGTCATTGAGGTACGTTCGACAGATTTTTTGATTTGTTCAAAGTTGTAGACTTGGAAGTCTTTTACACCATGACGCCGGGTTAACAGTTGGGAGATTGCACTAATCGCTGCCTCGTTATTCACATTGTCTTTTAGCCTGACGCTAATACTGCTCAGAACCGGTTTGCCCACCATACGGTACATCACTGTGCGGTAAGGCATCCACACGGTAATGCGGTTTGGCATATCGCTATAGTCGCTGCTTCTGGCAATGCCAACCACTCGTGCAGGCACGGAACCAAGGAGGATTATTTGCCCCAGAGCCTGTAGCCCCGCATCGTCGAAAATAGCCTTGCGGGTGTTCTCATCAATAATGACTTCCTGTAGGGCATTACGATCATCCCTGAAAGTTGTCCCCTGTAACAACTCAATACCTTTTACCCGAAAATGCTCCCGCCCTACGCCGTTGATGGAAGCCATTGCCGATTTACCAAGAAAACGAATATTATCTGATGTGCTAACTTCCGGACTTACGCTGTCGACAAATCCTTGTTTCGCTAGTGCATCAGCGTCCGCAGGTATTAGTGTTCGAATACTCTCAACGCTGTCATCAAAAAAATCTCGCCCAGGATAAATGCGGACCACATTTGTACCCAGACTTTTAATCTCCTCCAGTGTCTTCTGCTTGGCACCTTCACCCAATGCCACTACAGTAACAACGGCAGCGATACCAAAAATAATCCCAATCATGGTAAGTGTGGTGCGTAAACGATGCGCATTCATCGCTTTTAGCGCCATTTGCAGCGATTCACGCGTACGATCGAACAGTGTTTGCCAATAGCTTTGCCGGATACTGTTGGTTTGTCGCCACGTTTTTGTTACAGATACGCAACTGCCGCTATCAGAGATAATTTCGCCATCACGCAGTTCGATAATGCGCTTCGCCTGCCGGGCAACCGTCATATCGTGGGTCACCATTACTACGGTATGACCATGCCGATTAAGCTCACTCAGGATGGCTAACACTTCTAGCCCGGATTGCGAATCCAGAGCGCCAGTTGGCTCGTCCGCCAGGATTATCTCTCCACCGTTGATCAGTGCCCGGGCAATACTGACGCGTTGCTGCTGACCACCTGAAAGTTCGCTAGGTTTATGATGCTCACGTCCTTTCAGCCCAAGTCTACCAAGCAGCGCGGTTGCGTACATCCGACGGCTGCCTCGTTCGCTGTTGGCGTAAATGGCCGGGATCTCCACGTTACCAAGTGCGCTAAGATCAGGAATCAAATGGTATCGCTGGAAGATAAAGCCAATATGTTCCCGGCGCGTTCTGGCCAGCTCATCGGGCGAAAGGTGGGCGGCGTTTTGCCCGTTGATGAAGTAATCGCCTTTATCTGGTACGTCAAGGCAACCCATTATGTTCATTAAGGTTGATTTGCCTGAGCCTGAGGCACCGATGATTGCCACCATTTCTCCGGCCGCGATAGTCAAATCGACGTTTTTAAGGACTGTTCGTGCCTGACTACCATTGCCATAAGTTCGGCTAATCCCTTTTAACTCAATAATCTTTCTCACAGCACAATCTCTTCTTCGGTTGCTTTCTCTTCCGGCAACGACAACACAACATTCTCTCCAATCTTTAAGCCTTCGAGGATCTGAATATCCAATCCGTTGGTTATGCCAGTTGTCACATTCCTGGTTTCCAGCTTGCCGTCAGCCGCCAGCACCTGGACCTGTTGCTTGTTTTCCCCGGTTCTGCGCACGGCCTGAAGGGGCACCAGCAATGTGTTTTTGGCTTCTTCAATAAGGAGTGTAACCTGCGCTGTCATGGCAATACGGAGTCGGTTTTCTGGGTTAGGCACATCGAGCAAGGCATTGTAATAAACAGAAGCATTTGAAGAACTGGCTCCTGAAACCGAACTGTTGCTGGCAAGAGAATCATCTTTCATCACTGACTCCGGAGCCAGCTCAACTGCTCGCAGCGTCGCATTATAGTGCGTGTCCGGTTCGGAAAAGATAGTGAAACGGGCTTTTTGCCCAGCGGAAATACGGGTGATATCGGCTTCGGAGATCTGCGCTTTAATGGTCATAACATCCAGACGTGCAAGCTTAATGATCGTTGGCGCACTCTGGTTTGAGTTAACGGTCTGTCCCTGCTGAGTGACGACGGCGATAACAATACCGTCCATCGGTGCTACAACTCGTGTATAGCCAAGAGCTAGCTTTTTCTTATCCACTTCTATCTGTGCCTGGACAAGCTTGGCATTCAGAGACAGTAATTCGGCGTGAGTGGTGGCAAGCATTGTCTCTGCAGACTCAAAATCTTCACGGGAGCTGGCATCTTCTCTTAACATTTGCTGCTGGCGCTTAAAACGCAATTCAGCCTGTTTCAGGAGCGCCTGCTTCGACTGAAGTTCGGCTTTAACCTCGCTGAGCGCAGCCTCAGCATTGCGCAAATCATTACGCTGAGGCAAGTCGTCAATTTCGGCAATCAGCTGCCCTTTAGTCACGTAGTCGCCCTGTTTTACTTTCAGTGATTTCACCTGGCCTGATACCTGTGCCCCTACGTTAACGCGTTCAATCGCGTCAATGCGGCCAGTTGCCAGAACGGAATTTTCTATATCACCTTTACGCACTGGGGCCGTAACAAATTCTGGTATATCAGGACTTCTCAGAAAGAAGAGCAAAACGCAGATAAGAATAATGAACAGCGCTGCGATAAAGAACTCGGTGCGGCGAAAGAGACATTTCGTTATCATAGTCTAAGTTTTCCATGACGATGAAAGTGGTATTCCAGTTCCCTATAGTAAATGCTCCAGTATCTACTGGAGCTAATTTTAAAAGGTCAGTCCTGCAACCCACTCAGAGAATCAGAAATAATATTTAAGACCCGCTGTAGTTATGAAATTGTAGTTTTCAATACCGGCACTGTTTTTGTCGAATTCAGAAACGCTGCTGTTTCTATTATAACGAGATGTATCACCTTTCTTGTTAGTGATCCGATTCCACGTACCCTCAACATACACCTTGGCATTAGATGTTATATAATAGCCAGCATTGACGGCCACAGAATAATAATTCTGATTTTTTACTTTGTCACGATATGTGACTCTTTTCTCCAGGTCATAATGTTCATCGTTATCAGATGACTCAACCCAGTCACTGTATTTAAATGTGCCGCCCAGTTCAAAGTTGTCATAGCGGTAACTTCCAGTCAGGCCAATATAAGGCATCTTAAAACGCTGCTTGTAACCTATGGCTCTTTCGCCATCCGGGAATGTGCCAATAGCATCCCTAACCCCTTCATAAGAATAGATATAAGAGCCGCCTCTGGCGGTGAAACTGTAACGGTTTTCCTGATATCCCGCCATGAGCCCCAGGCGATAATCTGGTTCATTTAAGAGCCATCCTTTGATATTCAGGTCAAATTCATTGGCAAAATTAAGTCGGGTATCGGGATGCCAGCTCTCATCAGTCCAGATGCCAGGTTTATCTGAGTCCAACCAGTCACGGTCAACCATATTTCCCCCTTTCTGACCGATGGTTGTCCAGCCTGATGCATTGAAGGACAAACGGGGGAGTAGATCCCAGTTAATAGCACCTTTAATAATAGCGGCGTTGCTGTATTTCCAGTCCAGCTGACTGGCTTTTCGTCCACCCTCTTCAGGTGCGTAAACACGCTCTTTTGTTTTACCACTCAGTGTACCAAGATTCAGTTCCGTACTGATTTTCTCAGGGGTAAAAGTGAGAAATTCAGTAGTAGCAAGGGCATTGAATGTAATGGGAACAGATAATACCATTGCCAGAAACTTTAACCGCATAATAATGTGATTCCTTTAAGTATGATTAATCAGATAAATATTCGTTGAGTCTTTGTTTCCACGTCAATCGTGAAACATTGTTTTGTTTATTTTTTGTTTAAGATTATTGCTGTCAGGTCTCAGAAATTAAGATGCTCAATTTGTTGCATGATTGATAATTAGTATGTTAATAATATTAAGTCATTTAAGTAATATATAAATATTTTTATCATCAGAAATGTAAAAACGGTGCTTGTGTTAATCTGCAATTTTAAAGGAGTGATGTAGCCCACAGAAACACCGGACAGTAGCTGTATCTCCAGATAAGATTAACCAAAATAAAACAACCAACTGAATGAAAAGAGGAATAGTGCTTCATGAAGATGTCGCGCCTTATCTATTTTTAACATATAAACTTAGGTTTTTTATTCTTTATGGTTATTATTCATTAATGGCTATGCATAATTTAACTCCATGCAAATAATTATTTTGTTTATGATTTGTTTATGCTAATCAAGTTATTTTCATAATGTTATTTTTATAAGTAAAAGAGGTTGAACATGGACTTATTATTACTCACTGGGGCCACTGGATTTCTCGGCGGTGCTGTGCTAGATAAACTGATGAACAATCAAAAAAATATAGAATTGCTACTTTTAGTTCGAGCCGATTCGCAACATACAGGACTTGAGAGGGTTAAAGACAATGGTCGCAAATTTAATATTTGCGAGGATAGATTACATTCTTTAACAATTGATAATATATTGCTCGGGGATTTAAATAACCCGGAGACCTTCCTCTATGACCCTCGTCTTGATAAAGTCACATATGTTATTAATTGTGCAGCAGTTGCTTCTTTTGGCAATAACCCTCTTATATGGAGTGTAAATGTTACAGGTACGCTTGCTTTTGCCAAAAGAATGACAAAAGTTACAGGGTTAAAACGCTTTATTCATGTTGGAACTGCTATGTCATGTACTCCGAATGCAAATTCGTTAGTAACGGAAGATGCTGCAGCATTAGATACAGGAGAGCATTTGGTAGAATATACGCGCTCAAAAGCAACAATAGAACTTTTGATGCGCAAAGAATGTCCCAACTTGCCCTTATTGATTGCCCGTCCATCCATTATTGTCGGCCACACCCATTTAGGGTGCTTACCTTCAACCAGTATTTTCTGGGTGTTCAGAATGGGATTAATGTTACAAAAATTTATGTGTTCACTGGATGATAGAATAGATGTCATTCCTGTGGACTATTGTGCTGATGCATTGTTAATGCTACTGGAAAGCTCGTTATCTAAGGGAGAAGTTATTCATATATCTGCAGGTAAAGAAGGCAGTGTAACATTTGCAGATATTGACAAATCTATAGCCTGTGCCCTGAATGGAACTCCCGTTGGTGATAAATATACTAAAGTTAGCTATGACGTGCTGGTCATGGAGAGACATGAATTAAAGAATATTTTTGGTCCCTGTAATGAACGTCTTATGCTAAAAGCCATTCGTTTGTACGGCGCGTTCAGCATGCTTAATGTCACTTTCAGCAATGAGAAATTACTGGGTATCGGAATGCCCAAACCACCAAAATTTACTGACTATATTAAAACTTGTATAGAAACGACTAAACATCTGTCGATCCCACAACAAATGGTAGTGGATTTTAAATAAATTTTATACTTTTTATAAACGGCCGTCGTTATGAACAATCAATATCTAACAGAAAGCTAAAATGGAAACGGAAAAATCTGGAGGATACTGTGCTTATAAAAAATTTTAAGCGAACCATTACATCCTGGAAAACATCTACATTCGAAATATATAAGTTGGCTTTTGAAAAATACGGCGGGAGCGTAAACATGCACCCGGATGTTGTTTCATTTTTTATGAAGAATCATGCATGGAAGATTGATTTTTTTCACTATGAAAAAAATGGTGATATTAAAGGCGCATACTTCCTGTGCAATGGGACGCAAGTTGGCATAATGGCTCGAAGGCGTTATCCTTTGTCATCTGATGAGATTTTAATTCCTTTTGATTCTCACACGAAATGCTTTTTTCCGGACAAAACGAATAAATTATCCATGATAAATAAACCTAACATAATAAATGCAACATGGAGTATAGCCAGAAAAAAGCAAAACTGCATAATAAAAGAAGAATTTTCCACGAAATTTGAAAAAACACGACGAAATGAAGTCCAGAGATTTATCAGAAACGGTGGAGAGATTAAATGCATAGAGGAGTTATCAGATAGTGAAATAGCCAGATTATACATATCACTTTTCCAGTCTCGATTTGGAAATATGTTACCTTGCTATAAATATGATGATTTATTGAGATTTGTTTCTTATCTGCGGAAAATGATATTTGGGCACGTGCTATTTTGGAATAATAAGCCTTGTGCTATTGACATTATTTTGAAATCTGAAAGTTCATGTAATGTTTATTATGATGTCCCAAATGGTGCGATACTGAATGATGATGGCTGTATGAAACTCAGTCCTGGAAGTGTCCTTATGTGGTCAAATATTAATAGAGCCAGAAAATACTGTCATGAAAATAATAAAAAAATGATATATTCTATAGGAGCTTTCAGGCCTGAATGGAAGTATAAACTTCTGTGGTCAGCCCCCTTTAAACTTGGAAAATGTTTGTGCTGATAAATCTGTGTTAGGATAAATTGCTGTTAACAGTGCTATATTAATTTACGGATTTACATTAACTAAATGCTCCTCTGCTTTGTAGAGGAGCTAAAAAATATTTCATATGTAGGTTGTTTGAATTGTTAATTAGTGAGTAAACCTGTTATCACTCAAAACCGCACCAAAACTCAGAGGTCCCTAATCGATGTGTCCCCCAGAACACCTCATAGTCTTTACCAAGAATTGCAGCAAACTCTAATGCTTGCTCATAATTGCAAAATACACCAAATAAACACCATGGAGAACACCTTATTACCCCCCACCCAACAATTGAGTCGGACAAAAAAGGATCTTTTTTAAGTAAACAATCTGTAATCATGGCAACAACCTCCTATTACCGATGCGCAAATTTTGGCATAACCCTCTTGAATGTTAATTGGATATCATTTATTTTTTTATTGAGTTAAAGCGTATTAGTATATGCATACGTTCAGTTCACAGAGACACAAATATCTATAAATAAACCATTATATCGCTGAGTTGTGTCAATTAAACAGAGCTCCTGATAGATAAATCTGGTGTAACTGAGTCATCCTGGCTTCGACATAAAAATAGAAATAAACACTACTTTTATGTATCAGAAGCCCTGTGTATTATCAGTTTATTTTTATCTTCATACGATTCATTCTCTGTATTCCCCTTATTTCAAAGATACTTTCCTCAATGCATTCCAAATCAACAATTTATCCATCTCATTTAAATTTTGCTGTTGGATATTCTGCATAAAGTGCACTTTTTCCCATTCAGTCAGCGATCCCTCTGACTTCAACCGTTTAGCCAAATCCTGCAGAATTCTATAGTTTAACTGAGCGATTTGTTCTCGAACATCCTTAAGTGGACGAGGTTTCCAGTCAGTTTCAGGAACCGATAGCCAGTCAGCACGATATCGGTACTGGATTGCTTTCGCAACATCCATTTGGGCTTGGATAAAAGGTATTGCGGTATCCTCTTTTATTCCTAGTTTTCCTGCATCAGCAATAGCATTTTGTAATACTTTTTTTTCTTGAAGCAAATCTTCTATCGCCTGATGGTGTTGAGCCTTATACCCGGCTACATCTTTCATATATGACAAACGTTCATTAATCAGATTGATAACTGAATAACTGCCTGCTAATGCTTTAGATGTTGCAAAAAAAATTGCAGCGATAAACATTAATTTAATTAGGTAAAGTTTTTTCATTACTGCTCCATCATTATTAATGAACATTGTCTGGTTTGAAATATAAAACCTCTACTTAAAAAAGGCGATAGTTATTCTTGCTTATTCGGAATAAAGTTTCTTTATTAATCTCCTAATGTATTTTACAACCTCTGAAAAAGATGAATAAATTGAATCAGAAGTAACAAATAAAGAGTGTTCCATAAAATAACTCATTGAATATTTATTATCTGTTGTAACCTCTGACTCATAGAATAAAGAAATATAATATTGTTGAGTGAATGCATCATGAACTAAATTGGTAACACTTTGCTTTATACTTGCGACTGATAACAGCACACAAAAAAATAACACTTTCATAAAGTTATTCGATATCCGCCCTGCTGTTGTATCAATAACATGTAGTACCGACAAATGTTATAACATAACATTTCTGTTATCAACAATAATCATACGCTCCTTCTCAGATAGAAGGCTTTAGCCAGTTTGGTAGTAGCAGCTGCCAACACAGCTATGGATGTCGAGCGCTCCTCTATGACAGTTCAAACAATCGTGAGATGAACGTCATGGCAAAGCGTCAAAGGCCTCCCCCGATAACTCTGGAACAAATCGAAATTCGTTAGCTAAAGAAAAAACCACAAAGGATAGAAATGAAAAAGGAATATTATACGCTCTTGATGTCAGGACTCCCTGAAAAGTTCCTGATAATCAGGACGCTCAGTGTGCTTTATCCTGTAGTCATTCTCTGCCACATGTCTGGGGTTTACACTAGTTGTTGCAGCCTCTACCAGTCCGCCATGTAATGACATGGCCATATAGTTGAATATTCATGCATTCAGACCATCATTAATATTATGATGGATTAATACCGAACGAATCGGAAGGTAGATACTTGAAAATCTAGAATTGAGACCAGTTTTTGTTGGCTACTCCTGACATAGCAAGAATTAACGTTCAGTCATGCTCTCATGAATTGTTCCCTTTATAGGACTAAGAACAAAATCAATTACCCGACGATAACCTGTGATTATTTCTGCTGTAATGTTCATACCTGATGTCATCCTTACTTCTTTTCCCTCAACCATCATGACCGAATCAAGTAACATGATTTCCCCATCAAAATATAATCCTTTCTGGTTATCCTCGATAGCTTCACTACTTACCGTTTTGACGATACCATGCAAGTAACCGTGACGAGTATAAGGGAATGACTCGACTTTTATAACGACGTCCTGTCCGGGCGAAACAAAGCCGATATCCTTATTACTAATTTTAATTTTTGCATCAAGGTGATCGTGTTCCGGAACAATAACCATCAGTGTCTGTGCCGTTGTAACAACACCACCTTGTGTAAAGGTGGCCAGTTGTTGTACAACACCATCGACTGGCGATGTAATTTGTAATGCATCCAGCCGTTCTCGGTTCTTATCCAGCTCATAGGTTACTTGTTGGATAGTGTCCCGTAATTGATTAAGTTGCTCCATCAGGTCCCTACGGAATGTTTGTTTAAGAAGCCTGTACTCATTATGAGCGTGAGCAACAGCCTCACTGGCCTCTCTTATTTGACTCTTTAACACCTCAAGTTCATTTATTATTTCCACATACTGATTTTCCTGGTCCAGTAACTGATGTTTAGATATGGCCTGTTTTTTATAAAGAGAGCGCATATCGCTTAGTTTTATCTGGATTATACGTTTCTGTTGCTCCAGTTTAGCTATCCGGGATTTTATAGCTGCCTGTTCAGCCGTCTTCTGGCGAATAATGACCTGCTGCTGCTCACGGGATGTAGTCCATGCGACAAATTGCGCTTGCATCAACTGATTGGCTCTCTCGGAATCTGGTCCGGTAGGGGATGTCATTAATGGAGGCAAATCATTCTCCGTTGCGTTAAGGAGGGCCTCCAGCCTTTGTTCATCAAGGCGTGATTGCGCCAGAACGCTTTTATTTTGGGCATTCTCAGCTTCCGCACCTATCGCAGAAAGAGAGATCAACAACTGCCCCTTTTTGACCTTCTCGCCATTTCTCACATAGACTTTATTCACACGCGAAGTTTCCAGTGGCTGAATGACTTTACTACGGCCATTCAATATCAGCTGGCCTGGCGCTACAGCAACGATCTCAACTTTATAGAAGACGGAAATTAATATCGCCAAGACCAGAAAGATCATAATTGTGCGCGCTACAATCCGAGGAAGAGGTGATACCGGTTTTTCGGTCAGTTCAAGATGTGCCGGCAAAAAATCATACTCATCCCGTAGCCGTTTGGGAGCGTCTAACGACTTCCTTATTGACCAGGCTTCGCGGAAAACTACAAAATACTTCTTCACCAGGTCTGAAATACCCTGCATCCATAATTTCATGTTCATTCCCTTGTTAAGCAGATTGCAACTGATGAAGGTAGTGGTAAATGCCGTCAGGGCGAGCCAGCAATTCCTGATGGGTTCCGGACTCGGCTACGTTCCCTTTATCCATCACCATAATCCGGTCAGCCATCCTCACGGTTGAGAGCCGATGGGCAATAATGATCACAGTTCTGTTTTTACAGATGTTGTGCATATTCCGCATGATGGCGTTTTCAGATTCGTAATCCAAAGCACTGGTAGCCTCGTCCAGAATCAGGATTCTAGGGTCAGTAATCAGCGCACGAGCGATAGCTATACGCTGTCGTTGGCCACCAGACAGGCCAGAACCCTGCTCGCCAACCACGGTGTCGTAACCCTCTGGAAGTTCGCTTATGAAGTCATGAGCGCCAGCCAGGCGGGAGGCAGCAATGATTCTCTCCATTGCGATGCCCGGACAGGCCAGCGCAATGTTTTCTCGGATGCAGCGGTTAAGCAGAATGTTTTCCTGCTGCACGACGCCAATCTGGCGGCGCAGGGAAGCTGGGTTAACCAGGGAAATATCATGGCCATCAATCAATATCTGCCCCTGTTCGGGTACGTAGAGCCTCTGAAGAAGGCGAGTAAGCGTGCTCTTACCCGATCCTGAACGACCAACTACACCAATAATCTCACCGGCAGCTATATTAAAACTAACGTTCTCAAGAACGCGCGGGATCTCCGGCTTGTAACGGAAACTGATGTTCTTGAACTCGATATCCCCTTTGAGTGGCGGCAGATTAATACCGTTCCCTGACACCTCTGTCGGGTAGTTGAGGATATCCCCCAGGCGCGCGACGGAAATGCCCACCTGCTGGAAGTCTTGCCAGAGTTGGGCCAGGCGTAAAACGGGTGCCGTCACTTGCCCTGAAAGCATATTAAAGGCAATTAGCTGACCAATGGTCAGCTGCCCCTCAATGACAAGATGGGCACCTAACCATAACGTAATGATCATCACGGCCTTCTGGATGAGCTGTATACCTTGCTGCCCTACAGTAGCGAGATGAGTCACCGAGAAACCGGCAGAAACATAGCTGGCAAGCAGCTTGTTCCATTTGTGGGTAATCTGGGGCGTTACCGCCATTGCCTTAATCGTGCCTATGGCAGTTACTGTTTCGACAAGGAAAGATTGGTTTTCCGCATTGCGCGCAAATTTGGTGTCCAGGCGCTTTTTGAGAGGCGGGCTGATGAGTAGAGACCAGACGATATAAACAGGTAGTGACAGGAATACGACCAGCGTGAGTTTGTAGCTGTAAGTCCACATTACAGCCAGAAAGATAAACGAGAAAAGCATATCCAGAACCGACGTTAAAGCCTGGCCGGTCAGGAAGTTGCGGATCTGCTCAAGCTCCCGGACTCTGGCAACGGTGTCACCAACTCTCCGCATTGAAAAATAAGAGAGAGGCAGAGCTAACATGTGTCGGAATAAGCGCGCGCCCAGCTCAACGTCTATCCTGCTGGTTGTATGCGCGAAAATATAGGTTCTCAATCCACCGAGTATGACCTCGCACAAAACAACGACGACCAAAGCAATAACAATGACATTGAGGGTAGAGAAACCTCTATGAACAAGTACCTTATCCATGACAACCTGAAAGAATAAGGGCGTCATGAGTGCCAGCAGCTGCAATGCAATGGAAGCGACAATTACCTCAATAAAGATACGTCGATATTTTATTACGACAGGTATAAACCAACTGAAATCAAAGCGCGCCAGCTTACCTAAAACAGAACTACGGGAAGCGATGGAAATGACTTTACTGCTGTAACGTTCTTCAAACTCTTCTTTAGAGAGTGTAATTGGCCGATCTTCATGGAAATCATGAATAAGATATCGGTTCGTGGCTTTATCGATGGCAGCAAGAATAAAGTGCTCTCCATCATCGCGCCAAACGAGAAGGGGGAGAGTGAGGTAGGGGAGACGAGAGATGGGCTTATTGTCCAGTCGGCTTTTCAGCCCTACCTGGCGAGCTGCCAGAACCCAGGCATTTACACTTATTCCATTTTTTTCAGGATCAAACTGATGCTCTATATCTTTTGGAGAAACAGCAATACCGTGATACTGCGCAAGCATGACCAGCGCAGAAAGTGCGAAATCGTTAGTCATAAATAAACAGGAATAGATTTTAGGAAGTGGCAGCCCATAAAGGGACTGCCATATTAAAGTTAGAAGACAGGGTTAACAGCAAAGAACTTGCCTATGTCCTCTTCGATTATCTGGGGCTTGTCGACTTCGGATACTTTGAAGCCGACTTCAGACATCTTCTCGATAAGTGCATCAATTTTCTTAGATGAGATTACCAAACCATCACCAGTGATAATGGATTCAACCTTCATATCTCTATGTTCAGAAATGACGTTATCTTTCAGTCGATCATAAAGGAACCAGTTGTCGAAGGTAATAGCGTCTGTACTACCCTGAACGGTCAATTCCAAGTTATCGCCATCAGTGTTGCGTCGGAACGAGAGAGCTTCGGCCTTTATGCCGTTAAGGAACAGAATATCGTTGGTTCCTTTTCCCTCATGAATGTGGTCGTGTCCATCGCCTTTACTGAAGAGATAGACATCGTTCCCTTCGCCACCATACAGAGAATCATTTCCGGCTCCACCACTTAGCAGATCGTCACCGTCACCGCCCCAGATAACATCGAGGCCGTCGCCGCCATACAGCAAGTCGTTCCCACCATTACCATAAATAACATCTTGACCTTCACCGCCGTAGAAGTAATCGGTATGTTCTCCTCCCTTGAACATATCACGACCATTGGTTCCAATAATCTGCTCTACCGAACGCAGTTTATCCTCTACGTTATAGATGCCTTTTGCGACCAGAACATCGCGGTATTCAATGCTTTCGGTATTTTTGCCGACATTATTATTCTGAGTTGAGATAACCTCATGATAGACGTCACTGTTGACGCCACGTTTAACGTCATAGTCGCCCGGTCGTCCGTTAACAGCCTCTATCTGTGACCATAGCACTGGTGAACGTGCATAGCTGACAGTATCAAAACCCTCACCGCCTTCAATAACAGACTTGCCCTGACCGACATAAATAGTATCATCACCACCGCCCATATACGCGGTTATACCTACGTCATGGATGTTTTTGTCACGGAAAACTATTCTTTGCACAACGTTCGAGAAATCGGCAATCGTGCTGGTATTACCTTTATCGGTAATTTCCCAATCTTTAGTTTTCCCTAATGAAAGCGACAGCCATGAGTTTTTACCTGTCTGCACTCGAATACGTGATTCTGAAGTGGGCGTCATCAGAGGCGTCAGGAAAGTTAGTGCCTGAGACGGCGACTTGGAGTTCAGAGTGATGCTGCCCTCTACGTCGTCGAGCCTAACTTCTTTTTTGTCTGTGCTAAGCTTTCCGTCCTTTAGGATGGATGCGTATACCTTGCCACTGGAGATATTATCTCCCATACGGGTAACAGCGGCCAGTTCGCCCAGCATGGAATCCCAGCCTTGCTGGGTAATGGTTACAAGAGACTTAACCCCCATATCCTTAGCCAGCTCATTCAGCTTTCCGAGGTTTTCTTCCATGAAGGCTGCATAACGGGAATCGTATCCGTATTCGAAATAATTCTGCCCCGGATGGATTTCCTGCCACTCGATGATTTTTTGGTGATATTTGTTGGCGATGTTGTTGATCATCCCTTGCTTCGATGCTTCAAGGATGGCCGCAACAACGCCTGCTACAGTACCGATAACCAAAGCTACAGGTGCTGCGACGACAGAACCGGCTGCCGCAGCACCAAGTCCGGCCGATACGGCACCGAGCGCTGTAGATACCGCGGTCGTGGATGCTTCAACTGCGCCATATTCCTTGTTAAAATTGGCAAGCAGTTCATCGCCGCTATAGCCGTATTTTTTGTACTTTTCCGCGACTTTCAGAATTTCATCTGCGTACTCGAATTTCTTCGCTACGTTATAAAAAGCCAGAGGGCTGATAGCGAGAGAAACTGACGAAGCGATAAAACCGATCACCGGCGCGGTGACGGACAGCCCGGCTGCCAGCCTCTGCGCCACCATGATTTGAGTTACCGTTTTAGCGACGTTCCCAAGAATTTTTGAGGTCATCTCCACGCCTGCCGCAGCCTTCTGCTCCGTACTGGCCGTTGGCGAGCCTAAGACCATACCGGCGCTGATTCCCCCTAGCACACCGGCAACACCACTAAGAACAGCTGTACCCGTTTTAAAATCGAGGCCTTTGATGCCCTGCAGGACAGACGAAACACTCTGAAGCCCACTAACTCCCTGGAGTTTTTCCCCCAGATTAGAAAATGAGTCAGCGAACTTACTGATTGACCCTACCGAACTGACCGCCATTTTCAGCGTTTCACTGGCTACGTTCAGGGCACTTTTGGCAATGGTAAAGCTGTCAGTATTCCCCGAGTTAACCAGAGCATTAAGATTCACTCCAGCTAAAGAGGTAGAAAGAACAGACTGAACGGTTAATAGCAGGGAAGTAAACTGGCCAACGCGATTATTGATATCGCCAGTTGTGATGTTTTCCGTTGTTGTATGTTTTTTTAAAAGCGAGTCTAAGTATTCAGCAGAAATCGCAACCCCCTTACTGGTAACAGTAAGGACTCCGCCAGCCACGGCGATAGCATCTTTTGCTATAGTTAGATCTGATGACTTTTCAACTGAGATTCCCAGCTTTCTCGCTGCGAGCGCCAAATCTTTCATACTTCCAACAAGTCCTGTTGTTGAAGCCACATTCAAAACAAGACTGGGGGATTCATTCGTCGACATATTCACCTCGGATATTTCTTAATGCTTCTGATAGTTCATAGTGATATTGAATAAACTGTTTTTTAGCTACTATTTTATCGACCTTACCTCCATGAAACTCTGTGACTTTACTTGTTGGTGAATTTTGAGAAACTCTTATTGCTCTGAAAAGAGAATAGGAAAAGTGTTTTCTCATATACTGATATAATTCATGTGTATGACCAAATGGTGCTATCCAGTCAATAAACCATTTTCTGTCACCCGATACCCACTCATCAGTCGTCAGTGAGTTGGTATCCATGATATATTTAACTTCACATTCAATACTCAAATTAGCCCAGCTACACCATGCCACCGGATAATCGTTCTTCATCAAAAGAACATACTGCTTGTGAATGATTGCCGGGAGTATGTTGTTATGGAATATAGATATAGGCCAGCTTTTATGAAGTGAAGAACATCCCCAAAGCCAGGCGGCTTTACCAACAACTTCAAAATCAATGTCGTATTTGTCCATATAAGTAAAATTTAAATAATTTTATTTTTCAACATGCAGCCTGGCCTGTCATCCTTCTCACTTGAGAAATTCAGAGTGACAGGATGGCAAGGCGCAGAATTATATCGAAGTTGTTATTTTGTTATTTGCATTCAGCGTAAACAAATCAATCACGAATATAAGTATAATCAGAACTCATATCGAATACCGACAATACCTTCATAATTATTTTTGAAGTAACCGTCAAATTTCGCATTAACACCTGCTTTAATGTGTAAATTTTCAGTTGCTTTACCTTCAACTTCTACAGAAGATGTGATTCGCTCCAGGTTTTTCGACTTGTATTGGTGCTGTGACCAGTTATCGCTCAGAGAAATTCCGGACATCTCGTTAAGGTTGTTATTTCTCCACACACCTGCTTTAAGCTTAACGTCCTTAATTTTCTTCTCAGCCTCAACTCCGGTTTTAAGCCAAAGGGCATCACCCCCGCGAAGCTCTGCTCTGCGGCCTTTGCCTTTTAAACGGCTATCACTCACCTTGATGCCATTAAGCGAGACTGTAGGCGTGATTGAGAAGTCTGCGTTTTCAAAATTGAATTTGTAGCCAACTCGCAGACCACCTGTGAACACATGACTTTTCACCTTCCCTGACAGATCGCGCAATTCGCCATGAACTTTAAAGTCCTCGGTTAACTGGCCAAATCCTGCGGCCCCATCAACAAACAAGCCTTCCATGAGTTGCTGCCTGACGTAGGCGTTCACAGCCCACAGGTTATAGCCGTTTCGGTAATAATCGGCTTTGGCTTGTCCACGATTAAGATCTGCGCCAACGCCCCACCATGAACCGGCATCATTCGACTTCTTGAAGCCGATGTTCAGGCCGCTCTGACTAAGCGTGAAGTCGCCATGTTTGCCGTAGCTTTGCTCCGTCAACGCCCACGCTCCGTTTGCTGTGGTCCCATCCACAACCTGTTGCCATCGGTCTACTCTATCACTCAGGATGTACTCATGAGAGATAAATGTATCTCTGGCCTTATTTAACAGGGCCATATTCGAGTGTCTTGTTAAAGCACTATCTACCGTAGTTTCTTGAGTTTTCTCACTATTTTTTTTAGTAAAACTGTCAGATCCCGAAAATGTCAGTCCCTCATTCTGCAAATTTGGTTTCGCATCTTCCTTTCCACTCTCGGTTTCTTTCTCCACAGGGGGGGCCGTAGATTCCGAACTGTCGTCAGTAACCACTTTCTCTGGTTCTGGCGTGTTTTCCTCTTCACTGCTGGACACGACTTTAGCAAGCTGCCACATTACTTTTCCGTCAGCTTCTTGTACTTGGGTTTCAGGTGTGAAATCTGAAAAACCGCGTGTAAAGCTGCCAAAAGAGAACATGTTATGTGCTGTACCTGCTGGCGCAGAAACGACTGTCAGATCATTTTTGAGGCGCGCATTCTCATCAAAGAACAGCGAAACATCCAGGATGTTATTTTGCCCTTGCGCACGTTCAATAATTTCAATTCGGTCGCCAATCCCTTTGCTTACATCTGCGCCTAAAGAAATATGCATATCGGTGGCGTCCATTTCATTGATGCGTAATGTCTTAGGATTCCAGTCTGAGCCTAGCATTGACAGAGATCCGCCATGACTCACAAACTTACCTAATGAGGAATCTCCGGCTATGTTCCATTTGCCGCGCCGATCTAATTGCACACTTGAAGAGCCGTCGCCAGTGATAGTGCCATTGAATACAGCATTAAGAATATTTAACTCAGTATCATCTTTAAGCATCGCATGGCCATTGAAGATGCTCTTGTCAGATTCTTTTTCGGCCACAGAACTACCTTCTTCCAGTGAGAATGCAGAACCTTTACCATCTTTTGTATCAATGAATACTTTGTTATCTCCAAGCGCAATAACAGAGTTGTTGGCATCGAGATTGGTGCTCAAGGTAGCATTGCGGGCAAGCCGGAGGTACGCGTTGTTCAAAACGAGTTGACCAAACGTAAAGTCTCTGTTTTCCCAATCTTTCTGCTCGAAAGACGTTGGCTGTGTGTGTACAGAATCGTCGCCTTTCGCTGATAAATGTTCAGCTGTTTGCTGGGAATTAAATGCATGGATGACAGGATGTCCCTGTAAAACCAGGTGCCCGTTGTCTTGGGTGAAAGTCCCTTTGATATTCGCGGACCCATCGAGAACCAAAGCGCCCCCATATTCTGAGGAAACTCGGTTCTCCACGTTCATGTTGCCTTCCAACCTGCCGTGAAACACGTAACTCTTATCATTCGTTCTCTTAGCTATTAGTTTTTGAGCTGCATCGAGTTCATGGCCTAAGTATTCCCAATTATCATCACTGATTTGAGTAGTAGGAAAATACCCATACTTGCTCTTTTTGAGAATGAAGTAGTCGGTTGTTCTTGTGTAGGTGTTATTGTATTCGTATAGATCGCCTACTGTCCCTCTATTAGAGGAATCCCATTCATGGGTAGTGATATCTCTCGGCTTAAGCTGATAGTCAAGTGTGATGGTTGAAATATTTTCATTATCATCGTTAGCAAGCACTGCACCGTAATCGGCGGCCTTTAACTTGTGGAAAGTCGCACTTGTACCATTGAGGTCAAGTTTACCGCCCCGATATCCCCATGAGACACTATCTGGGTTAATTTGTCTTTCATTACCGAGAATAACAGACGATGTGCCCCCTGCGATGTTAACGCTACTAAAGGCTTGCGTTGACCCTTCTTCATTGGACTGTTGATTAAGAACAACAGTACCGGCACCGACTTTTAACCCCCCCTCGTTGATTCCAGTACCCTCAATGATGAGCGTACCTTCGCCGATCTTATGAAGATTATCTCCTTTTAATCCGTTGAGCTGCCAGTTTACCGTTGAAAGCTTGTCAACGATGATGCCAGCACCAGTCCAAACGCTATTGTTTATGGCTGTGACTGTATAGTTGTCTAAGAATCTTAAATAACCAGCCCCCTGGAACACATCATCAACAAGCTTTACTTCCCCTCCTTTTCCGGAGAAATGAATATTTTTTCCTGCATTAAGATCGGAGCCTTGTTTACCTTGCATTTTATAGGTGACATTGCCCTGTGTAAGATTACCAGTCCCAGTTTGCGGGTCGAAACTCCATGTCAAAGGCGCATCATCAGAAGAGTCGAAAAGAACAAACGGACCATCATCTTCAGTCATTTTTTGATGAACAAAATTCAGTGGTGTAACAGCCCAGTTGTTTGCTCTACCGCCCGGACCATTGCCTGCTGTGAGAACGCCAACTAAAACCCATTTTTGTAGGGTGGTGTCCCAGGCAAAGAGCGGAGAACCGCTATCACCAGCCTCACCATAGATCGGTAATACGTCATTCCTCGTGTAGTCAAAAACTAATCCAGAGGAACTTGATAACATCTCTCCGTTCTGATACGAAGAAGGATTACCCACTGTACCGCCAGTAAGCCAGTTATAGGCACTGGAAAGGTGATCAAGGGCGTTATTACGGTCTTTAATGTACTGATTACCGGAGCCCAGGCGATAAAAAACAGGGTATCGTACTTTATCTAAGTACGCGCCACTAACAGCTCCCTGAGAAGTTATAGAAGTTGGAGTAACTTCAGTAACGAGTTTATTTAGTCTTGGTATATGAAAGTCAAGGTCAGGTGCGTTATTACGATCTACAATACTATAATAGTTATCGCCATCACCAAAACTAACTCCTTGATAGCCCCCATTATGCTTAACACTCACAACATATTGAGGGTCAATTAATGTTGCTACACCAATACCTGAATCTACAGAACTAAAATCTGGCATCGGGGCTTTATCTAATTTTCCCACCAACTCACCACTCTTGTTATGAACTGGAATGTTGGTGGAACCTGGTTTAAAGAGGCCTTTATTTTCAGCGAAATCTCGAAATAACTGATATGATATTTCGCTGTTTACCGTTCCTGCAAAACTATGCCCTGTATATAAAAGAATAGATGTTAAAGAAGAAAGAAGAAGTACCTTAACCTTTTTTTTATTCTTCTTTTTTGTGAGTTCAGAAACCGCGATTAAACAGCCAGCAGCTCTACTGTAACGAAGAGAATATATTAAGTTCATAATTCATTAACACACTTATAGTTCAATAGATAGAAAAAAAATATAAGGAGTATGATATTAGAGAAAGTCAAACACTCACTATGTTCTTACACTTTAAAAAAATCAAAAGATAAAGAATTGGAAACCATTTCACAATGGGGGCTCATGTTTGTATTTAAAAAATAATATCCCTGCCCTCCCCACAAATCCAGATTAACAGACATCTTATGATACACTTCATTTTCAATTTTCTCAGCTATAACATGAGGGGCAAATTATTTTATTCGTTTAATTGCTTCTGATATGGTGTGATTTTCTATGTTATGCTGCAGGAAGCATTTATCTAATTTTATAGCATGATAAGGTCTCTTGATAACTGCAGACATTGTTGCATTACTACTTCCAAAATCATCAAGTCAGATGTATCCAGACAAACAGAACAAGAAATCTATCACACTATCATCCATATCAAGGTTAGGATGATTTTCTGATATCTCAAAAGCGATAAAATTATTCTCCTTTATTTTTCTAATCACTCGACTCAGTTTAAGGATGGAAGGGACATGAAGACTATTCCTGAAAGGGATAAACGTATATCAATTCCTCTTTTTATAACCTCCTGAGCAATTTTACTTTTTTCTGCGCAGGCAAGCAAAACAGAGTGTCTCAACCCTCTGAGAGCCAGCATTTGCTCAAGAGCCTGCAACTCTTGCCCACCAATATTTGGTGAAGATTCTGTAAATAAAGTTTTCATAATTAATTATTGGGTAGTCTGGGGCCTTTGTGAAGAGCCAGTAAGGAATAGAAAAAGGAAGTGGTGCAATAAAAAAGCGTCGTTTCAGCCATCCGGAGTGCTCACGTTCCTTAGTACTGATTCGTCCAGTTTTCAATGAGCCATTTTCGGGAAAGTTCATTCTTCTTTCTGTTGTATATAAATAAGAGAAACCAAGTTCTCTGGCAAGATTAATATAGTCTTTATTATAATATCCTTCTGGCCAGCACAGATGAGAGCTGCAGGAACCAAGTTTTTCTGTAAGACATCGTTTTCCTTCCAGTGTATCTTCTCTCACATACCTGCACCGCTCTGTCCTTGATGCAGAAAGCCTGTCCCAGCGTTTATATGAATGAGTATGTACATGAAATTCAACCAGCCCGGAATCACGCATTTTTCTGATTTCAGACCAGCGAAGCATAACCTCATCAGGACGGTTATCCGCAATCAGTTGCTCACACTCAAGATGAGAATATTCTTTCGCCTGTGTATGGCGCACTTTACCTTCACCAATCAATCCGCTTATTAAAAAAATATGTGCATGCAGATTATATTCCTTAAGAATCGGCCAGGCCTGGAGCCAGTTATCAAGATAACCGTCATCAAATGTTATCATGACGCTTTTTCTGGGGAGCTTTTCTCCCTGATAAAAAGACTCGAGTTCTGCAGATGTCACCGTTCGCCAGTTATTTTTTGCGAGCCATTTTATCTGTTCACAAAATATTTTCGGTGAAAGAGTAACAAGTCTCGGACAACGACTGATGTGATGATAAATAAGAACAGGAAGATGTTTTACATTCAACATGATATTTTTTCAAATAATAATTTGAAATCACCCCTATGCACAATAAAGGAGATGATTCAAATATATGATGCATACTTAAAATAATCACCATAGCATCAGGTGATATTTATCTATACCTTTTTCAAAACTTTTATCATGAATCTCTTTAATTTTATTTTTTCCGGTTTTATTTTGCTACGTGCCATCTCATGCTCTTTACTTTCTCTCTTGGTTAATATCAAATCGAAGCTATCTCTAAAAACTATTTTAATGACATATATATATGTCAATTAATATCAACCTTTAAAACAGCGCTATCTTTAAACACCCCTGGCGTTGGACTTTCCGATTTCAACACAACATTTATTGGAATGTTAATTTCTCCACTGCCTGATGGTTGAAAATAATTATAACCAAACTCCAAAGAACTCTGGTTCTTATTATCCCCCATAGATATTTTACAATTCATTTCTTTTGATGTGCTCCCACACTTTTTTTCCGTCATTGTTTTTTTTGTGTCAGCAAAGTATATTTTTACAGATACAGGATCATTCTCACAATACATCGATAGATTCTGGGTTTTACTAACTCCGGTTCTTACTTGACTCGATGTTATTTTTCCAAAATCGATAGAAATGTCAGAGTATTTACATGTAGGTGCTTTTATTTGGAGGTTCCATGAATCAACTGATATAAACGGAGCCTCTTGAGAATACTTGGCCACTAATGCTCTGTTCCCACCATAAAAACCTTTATTCTCTTCATAAAATAATCTGACTGGAATTTTAAAATTAGAAAAATTGTAATAACCGTATGACAATTCTTTATCAAACTCTACGCGTAAAACAATACGAGTGCTCCCCCCCCAGTTAAGATTTTGCCCTGGAGATATAACCGTACATCCATTGGTCCAGGTGTTATTAACAAAACTCAGAGCCATCTCATATTTATCTTTTCTACCATTTATGGAAATTATTTTGAAATTGTTCCCTACTTCAAATGGAACACTTTGTGAGGTAAACAGCCCCCAGTATGAAGCAACGCCTTCAAGAGGAGTGTAATAGTACTCTGAAACATTTTTGGTTACCTTAGACACCAGAGTCATGTTGGGGTCTGTTACTATTGTCAAATCATATGTTTTATTACCAACTCGTTTGAATGATTCAGCCTTGAAGTTATTAATCCTCCAAATTAAAGCACAATATGCATCATCGGATGCATATACTTCCATAGATAAAAACAATAGCAAAAGGATAACTCTTTTCATTTAAACATCTCTTATATTACAGGACTTAACAATACACCATCGATATATCATGTATTGTTTGTAAATATACCTAAACGATATCTATTAAATTAAGTGTAAGTGATTTCAATTCTTGCTGAGGATATAAATGAGCCGATTGATATATTTTTCTCTGCGTCCTTAAAAGGAATTGCTGTAAATGTAAAAACACCATTCTCTTTACCAACTAACCCCGTTTGGATAGGGTATCCTATTGACTCGCCTTCGCGATATTCACCATCACCTAAAATCAATTCTGTAGTATTACCATCTCCTTGATAAAGAGCTATACCAAAGTTTTTAATGTTAGTTTGCAATACATTTCTGTTATTGTTCATTTGAGGGCCAATTATTTTCACATATGCGCTGCCATTGGCATATTCACAACTAACAGGAACATCTATTTTTCTCCAATTATGAGCACTTGAAATACTGGTTACTGATATATTCCCAAAATCAACTTCAATAACTTTCCCTTTATTGATTTGACAAGGTGGCACCAATATCTCACCTGTAATTTGAATAGGAACATCCATAGCTGCAACTTTTATTGATGTCAATAATAAGCCAAAAAAAACCAAGGCTCTCAATCTGCGTTTACTTTTCTCACATTCTATTCTCTCAATAATCATAGTTTCTAACCTCAAATAATTATTATTCATAACTTAACGTCAATGAAGCCGCTGCAGTAAATGGACCGGGTTTCAAATCTTCCATTCTTTTATAATATCCAAGTGAGGCATACATAGTCAGAGTTTTATCAATCCCAGCCCCGCTAATGCTGTCAGCAGGGATGTTTTGCTCGGTGTTATAAGAAACCCAGTCACTAGCATTTTTAGTACGCAAATAAATGAGCAGTCCTTCATTATATTTCGAAGTCTGTAGTCCTTTTGGAACGGATGCTGTATGCGCAGCCCCAGTAACTTTCATTTTTGGTGTCCCGAGAGAATATGGGCATTTTACAGGAATACTCAATTGTTTTTCATGTGAAGGAGTATTAGGATTTCCTAACGTCTGGATCTCTACCTGTCCCCAGTCTGTTTCAATTGGGCTGCCATTATTGATAGTACAACCTGGAATAATCAGATTCCCTCTAAACTGAAGATTATCTGTGGCCTGCGCAGATACTGCAGAAAATAACGTTGCAGATAACATAATGCTCGTGATTCTTTTCATATTTATAACGCCTAATTCATCAATTATACAAAAGTTCAAATGTTGCAACAGAGTTGTAAATTCCCGGCTGAACGGCCTTGTTTGCAATGGCTTCTGATGTGGCCTGCACAAACGCTTTAAAATTCAGCGTCACGCTATCCTTTTCCACCTTACTGCCCTGTCCACCGTTATGGACTTGATTCAGCTTCAGAAGGCTGCTGCCGTCAGTATCAATAATCCCTATCCCCAGTTTCCCGCTGTTCACACCACTGACCTGTAGATATCCGGGTAAGCCCTTCTCTTCTGCACCTTTGAATGTCAGTCGTACCACCTTCCCCATTGTGGTGGCATGGCAGTTAGCCAGCGTTATCTGAAATTTCTCTTCATAACTTTTGCCGGGCCAGGCATGATAAAGATGCGTAGCCATATCCATAAACGTCACATCCTGTACAGCTGAAGACGGGTCAACCTGGCAGGGTCTGTCCAGCAAATTACCCTTAAATCCCAGTTCTGAGGCACAAACGGAGACAGGCAGGAACACCACTGATAACAGAACGCTGAATAATGCTCCGTGCATTCTGTTTTTATTCACCCTTCTCCTCCTTATTCATAATCCAGTTGCAGACGCAACAGGGCTGTGTTACCCCGCGGGTTCATGCACGGTTTCCCCTGCGCACGGTCTGTCGCCTGCTGACCAGCCAGTGCCTGCTGTTGTGCCTCACTCAGCCAGTAAGTGAACTGATTCGCACCACCGTACACAACAGCACGCCCCGTGCTGACCATCCGCTGCTCCGGCTGCAGCACGCCATCCCCCACTCCCGTCAGCAGGGCACTCTGCATCACCATCATGCTGTCACGCCCCGCTACTGAAGTGGCAGAGGTCACCGCACCACCGTCACCACACCCCAGCAGATTCAGCTTCAGCACATAACGCGTCATGATGCCTTCCGTGCTTTTTTGCAGCGGCAGCTCCACCTCATTTGTCTCCAGCGTGCACGGGGATGACAGCAGCGCACCACGGACTATCAGCATCCCGGTACGGCCATTGTGCTCATTCACCCACTGATGACGGGTCTCATCTGCCACAAAAAAGTTATCCCGCATGAGCAGCTCATCTGCCCGCAGCACACTGTTCATGCTGCAGCTCACCAGCAGCGCAGCCAGACAGAGTCCTGTTGTTGTCCTGTTCATCTCCGGCACCTCCGGTCAGTTCGTTTTACTGCTTTCTTATTTCTTTACTGCAGTACAGCGACTTCCTGCACAGGAGAACTGCAGAACCGGACGTCCGCCGTAGTCGTTGATGTAGCTCAGGTACGGCGTGCTGTATGTTCCTGATTTCACCGTCTGCGTGGACTTCGGTGCCAGCATCACGGCCTCAAACTCACCTTCCTTCGCCTGTTTTTCACTGCCGCCAAGGCCAATCACCGTCACGTAATACGGTGTCGGATTATCAATCTGATACCCTCCACCGGTCTTATTCAGCACCAGCTGGTCCTGCCAGACTGCGTTGGGTTTCGCCTCAATGGCTTTCGGGCGGTAAAACAGCTTGATTTTGGTCTGCAGAGCTATCTGCAGCACATTCGCCTTATCACTCTTCGGAGGAATTTCACGAAGGTTGAAGTAGAACAGAGACTCCTGGTCCTGTGGCAGTTTGCTGATATCCGGGGTGCTGGCCAGACGGACCATACTTTTGGCTCCCGGCTCAAGACGCTGCACCGGCGGCGTGACCACAATCGGTCCGGTGGTGATTTTTTCCTGCTTCTCATTCTCTATCCAGGCCTGCGCCAGGTACGGAAGCTGTTTGTTGTCATTGGCCACATTCAGCGTCATCGATTTCTCACCACCGTTAAAAATCGCACGCGTACGGTCCAGGGAGATGGCAGCCTGGGCTGCCGGTACTGCGCTCAGGCACGCTACCGCCATCAGCGTTTTTTTCAGCGCCGGTTTCATTTTCTGCATATTTTCTGCTCTCTGTTTCTTTACATATTTCTGCCGGGATATACAGACGATCCCCGGCGTGTATAACGTCACTTCACCTGACGGCAGGGCAGCAGCAACTGTTGTGCCGGGTCCGGATGTGCCGGGATGTCCACCACACACTGTGTCCGGCCGTCCCAGCCGACATTCAGGGTTTCACCCGGATTCACCCCGCTCAGCCAGGCCAGACCGCTGTCTGCCACCATCCCCAGCTCACGGCCTTTCGCGTTTGTCACGCTGGCACCAAACGGCGGATGGCTGTTGTCTGCCAGACGCAGCACAGCAAACAGACGGCTACCTTTCAGAACTTCAAACTCCCTGTAACCAATGGCCCCTTCCGTCAGGACCGATTCCACCACCGAGCGGGTGGCTTCCATGTCTTCCGGCAGCCTGTTCAGGTCCACTGAGGTGATGTTGCGGTAATAGCTGCTCACATCCGTCACCACACCAATGCCCCACCGGTTGGTGGAGACCCGGCCGCCGTCAACCGGCACACCTCCGACACCATCGGTATCCACCAGAAGACGGGTTCCTCCGTTCATGCCCCCTGCATGCAGGGCCGCGCCTTTCGCGGTTATCGTTGCACCACCGGATGCGCTCATACCGAATGACGTGTAACTGTTCTCCACAGCAGAGAAGTTCGCTGACAGGCTGGCCAGTGGACTGCTGTGGTTGTAGTACGCGCTCATCTGACTCTGCGATGGCTGGCTGCCGCCACTGCTCACACCGGCGTTCAGGCTGTAACTGCTCAGCCCTTTGTTCAGCGTGTCGCTGTAACCCACCGTATTGGTGTAACGGTCGTTGCTCATGCTGCCGCTGTAGCTGGCCGTACCGGTTCCCCACGGCACGGACAGACGAACAAACGCCGAATCGTTATCCCGGTTCTGGTATTTCGAACGGGATGCAGACAGCCCCAGCGCGATATTCTTAAAGCTGAACGCATCGAAGTAGCGGTTCACCGACAGCGTGTAATAGTCAGATGTCCGGCGGTCCCAGTAAGTCTGATGGCTGTACTGCAGGTTGACCGAGGTCTTCCAGTCCTCGAAGTTCTTGTTGAGCGTGACGGTGTACAGCTCCTTCTCACGTCCCGTGAAGTCATTCCGGTAACGGGCATTGAGGTACTGGTCCATCGTCATGTAATTGCGTTCAGAGAAGCGGTAACCCGCAAAAGTGATATCCGTATTCACTTCATCAAAACGTTTGGAATAGCTCAGACGCCAGGATTTCCCCTGCTTCGTCTCTTCTCCCGGAATGCGGGCCACGGACTGGGTTACATCAGCGGAAACAGTACCGAACTCATTCAGGTCCCGGCCCAGCCCCACAGCCAGGGCGTTGTAATCCCCGGCAACGATACCGCCACCGTAAAGAGACCACTTGTTGCTGATACCCCAGGATGCCTCACCGGCAGCAAAGACCGGGCCTTCCGTGGTGTGCTCATAGTTACGCGAACGACCGGAAACCAGCCGGTAACGAACCTGGCCCGGACGGGTCAGATAGGGCACATATGCCGTGTCCACCTGGAACGTTTTTTTCCGCCCGTCCTGCTCGATAACTTCAACATCCAGGCGGCCACGCACGGAGCTGTCCAGATCCTGAATGGTGAACGGGCCTGCCGGCACGGTGGCGTCATAGAGGATGCGTCCCTGCTGCGAAATCACGACACGCGCATTCGTATCCGCAATCCCTGAGACCTGCGGTGCATAACCGCGCAGTTTTGGCGGCAGCATGCGGTCATCACTTTCCAGACTGGCACCGGTGTAGCGCCAGGAGCTGAAAATCTCAGAATTGATGTAGTTCTCACCCAGTGTGAGATTTGCGCGCCAGCGCGGGATGGCGCGGTACATGTAGAAACGGCTCCAGGTGAACTGGCTGTCCGTCCCCTGCGCACTGCCGGTGGTGTGATTCAGGTTGCCCTGATAGTCCGCACGCAGACGCCATGCACCGAAGTTAGCCCCCGCAGTTCCGTTATAGTTCAGCGACTGGGACTGTTTCCCCTGATGCGGCTTATTCACCGTCCCGTTGATGTTGTAGTCAAACAACAGCCCCGGAATACCGTTATCCCAGCGGGACGGCGGCAGCCAGGAGGCGTCGGAATACTCCAGCCAGGCCTGCGGCATATTGATGTACAGCATTCCCTCTGCCGGATTCGGGCGTATCTCCACTCCGGATAACTGTCGGAAATCCGCACACTGCCCGTTATTCCAGTATGTGATTTTTTCCTGTGACGCCTCTGTCAGTCCCATATGACCAACCATCTCCGGTGTCAGACAGGGCTGCGGTAACGGTTTCTCGTTATCCGAATCTGAATAAGGTGGTTCAAGAAACGTTATCTGAAATGCCGACGGAGAAATGCTCTGATCATTTACTTTGATTTCCATCTGGTACTGACCGGGCATAATATAGCCGGCCCGGGAGAACCGGGAAATATCAATATTCTGTCTGTCTTCGGCATCCAGAACATCCGTATTAAAATCGACGGCATACACTGGAATACCTGATAAAGCAAGCATCAGAGCATATGCAATCCTGTTGATTATGAAAGTGCGTCTATTTTTCTTCATTATCTGAAGCAGTATGCAATACGGAAAACATGCCACAGGAATGGCATATAAACCACCTCCCTGCGTTCAGGAAATAATTTTATTTTCAGCTAATAATGACAATATCAAAAAAACTGTTTTTATTTGCCAATATATAAATATATCAATTATTCATAATTCACTATAAACCGTAATATGGTATAATAATTCCCTGCCTTCAGCGGATAACCATTACGAACAATCCGCAGCATATACTTCAGTTCGTCTTCATTTCCGTTCAATAATAGCGGCGGCATAACTTTTCCAACACGAGCCGGATACCCTTGATTGTCCAGTATCTGCAGACTGATACCTTCTGCTTCACCGAGTAGTGAGAATTTATCTGGCGTTTCACCCCGCAGACCATCAAATGTCATCCTGACACGGCTCGCCGTATAAATCCGTTTACCTGTTCCCGCCAGCTCACAGTTACGCAACCGCAGACGGAATTTCTTTTCAGGCACCGCAGTACTGTCCTGTAAATCACGAACCGGAGTCTCTCCCATATCAATTACCTGCCAGGTGTCTTCCATGGCCAGCGTGCAGGCCGGAGCGATGACCTGCCCCTTAAAACTCGTCCGTCCATGCCACCAGACAAGTTCTTCTCCCCAGTATTCAGGGAGAGTCATCCCGGGAGGAGGAAATGCCGGCGATGCCGTAGCCTGAAAAACGGTACCCACACAAAAAATTACTGACAGAAGCCATCTGCACATACGGTATATATTTAATTCTCGCCAAGAATAGCAGGGGGATTTCCCCCTGCGTATCTGACAGTTAGATCAGAATAAGTTAATTATTCGTAGGCCAGATTGAAGTTAGTAACCGCAGTAAACTCACCTTCTTTAATCGCTGCATTATCAGCACTGGATTTTTTGACCCAAGCACTGTAGTGCAGAGTGTTGTCACCAGCTTTGTAAGTCGTTGCACCAGCAGGAGTCTTCCCATCAAAAGTCACCAGAGAGCCATCCTCACTGGAAATAACAATTGCTGTACCGGTATCACCAGCAGTACCTAACTCGTTTGTATGCCCATTCACATTGGTGCCGGAAAAGGCCACTTTTACTGTCGGTTTTTTGGCGTCAAGAACACAATTAACCAGTTTAATATCCAGATCCTTTTTCACCGAAATACCATTAGCCTCCAGATGAGCTTTGGAAATCTGGCCAAAATCAATGGACTGATCGGCAGATTCCGGAGCAATCCCGCAGGGAGCATCAATTACGGTTCCTTTAAAATTTACTTTACCTTGTCCCTGATCCGCCGCATTTGCTGCTGAACAGAAAGCAATTGCAACAGCTATGCCAAGAACCGATTTCATCATGGAAATAACCTCCTGATTATAGTTAAAATATCCTGTCAGTTATTACTGATGGATTTACCTTACATAATACCGGGTCAAATGTGACACGGTATTATTTACTTTAATGAATTTTCTCATACTTATTGAGAAATAGCCCTGAGCGACCTTGTGTTTGTCACAGGCTTCTTTTCTTGTCATGCCGTGGACAAAAAAATCTTCCAACGCACAAATAACTTTTCGACTGTTTATAGAAGAAATTTCAACCAGATGTCGAAAGTGCTCAACGGACATACTACCAGCTTGTCTATAATGTTCTCCCGATAAAAAATCAAAGTTTTTTTTATGAAAAAACACATCCCCTCCTGCTTTTCCAAGGAGACATCAATATCAGAAAAAATAAGTTTTTTTATTTATACAAGAAAAAAGAAAACGACAAAACAGAACAGTACAACACATTAAACCCATCACAAAGCATAAAGCAGTGAAAAAGAAGGCATGAGAAACAAGTAACAGCATAAAACACTAATAAATGGCATTTTTTTAGGATTGATATCTTTTTTTTGTTAAAGAGAAAAATATAAATACCATTAACAATCAATAACATAGATAAGGTGAGTTTTAATTAAAAATAGTAAATTGCTTATTTTTTGGCATTTATTGTCACTCAATAAATTACGCAATTTACTAAATAATACCTCTGAAAGAGTAAAATCTAAGAAATTTTCCTATATTACTAAGACTGGTAATTTTATGATAAAACAATAGAATATATCGATATATGAAATATATATTTTACATGCACATTTAAGCGCCGAGATCCCTTTCCCTCCCCATGTTTTTAGGCCCCAGAGGTTAAGAGAAACAACAATATTTTTTCAGTCTTGGCTCTATAACTATCAATATTCAGAGTTCAGATTATGTTTTATCGTTAATTTAAATCTATAAAATGAATACATGCGGAAGGTCCCTTGCTCAAATTAACTTTGTTTTTTTCACGTTAAACATTTTATCAATAGGCAATCGAGTAATTAGTGGAAGATTATTGGGGATAAAAAACACTATTAAACGCTTATGAAAAGACGTTGTTATTCAATTCTCATTGAATAACAAAAAATAATCAGTGTCCTGATCTCCGAAGAATACTTAAAAATAGCAGAAAAACTCTTGCTCCTCAGAGGGCAGAGCGACATTACTCAGAGATGTGCGTGAAGCAATTACCAGCAAGATTGAGCTTGTGCTACGTGAAAAATGACAGGATGACAGGGGCACAAGTAAGACAGAATTCACGCCCTTCCTCCCTGTTACCTCTCCCTTGCTTTCTGTTTTCAGATCTCGTTCGCCCTGGCATTACCCCAATTCTCCCAAAAACGGTAAACCAGCCCTCAGCCCGCACCATGACTGGCTTAAGACGGGATCCCAGCGGCAAAATGCGCCTTTACGCATTTGGTTTTACCCGCAATAATGCGTGATAATCAAACAAAAGGATCCGCGCGCTGCGATTTATTGTCGTGGAAGGATCCGGGCGTTCAGGTCAGAATACCTGTATCCATAAACAGTGCGTGTGCTACGTGAAAAATAACTCATGAACAATGTCATTCCCCTGCAGAATTCACCAGAACGCGTCTCCCTGTTACCCATTGCGCCGGGGGTGGATTTTGCAACAGCGCTCTCCCTGAGAAGAATGGCCACTTCCACGGGGGCCACACCGGCCTACCTGCTGGCCCCGGAAGTGAGTGCCCTTCTTTTCTATATGCCGGATCAGCGTCACCATATGCTGTTCGCCACCCTCTGGAATACCGGAATGCGTATTGGCGAAGCCCGGATGCTGACGCCGGAATCATTTGACCTGAATGGAGTAAGACCGTTTGTGCGGATCCTGTCCGAAAAAGTGCGTGCGCGACGCGGACGCCCGCCAAAAGATGAAGTGCGCCTGGTTCCGCTGACAGATATAAGCTATGTCAGGCAGATGGAAAGCTGGATGATCACCACCCGGCCCCGTCGTCGTGAACCATTATGGGCCGTGACCGACGAAACCATGCGCAACTGGCTGAAGCAGGCTGTCAGACGGGCCGAAGCTGACGGAGTACACTTTTCGATTCCGGTCACACCACACACCTTCCGGCACAGCTATATCATGCACATGCTCTATCACCGCCAGCCCCGGAAAGTCATCCAGGCACTGGTCGGTCACAGGGATCCACGTTCGATGGAGGTTTATACCAGAGTATTTGCGCTGGATATGGCTGCCACGCTGGCAGTGCCTTTCACCGGTGACGGGCGGGATGCTGCGGAGATCCTGCGTACACTGCCTCCCCTGAGGTGACGGCATACGCGCTTCCTTATATAAGCTGTGGTCAGCAGAACAGACATAACATAAGCTGGAGCATGTATATAAGCTGTAGTGAGTAAGTCATGTTTTATGAAGGGAGCAATGCCTCAGCATCAGGTTACGGGATCACTTACGTAAGGGACAGGCAGATGGCAGCTCAGCTACAGACAGCACTGCAGGGAACAAGAATATAAACTGCAGTGAGCAGACCACTCACTGCACCGGTTAATATAAGCTGTAGTCAGTAAAGGAGCGCTCTTCACTGACTACAGTTTATATTCAGCGGGATTTGAAGAGTTTTTCCAGGTCATCCAGCGTGATGCCCAGTTTCTCAAGCAGGGCAAGCTTCTCCGCCATCTCCGGACTGACTTTTTCCGCAGGTGAAGGTGGCAACGGATTTTCCTTACTCTCATCATTCGGCGCTTTTAACCGGGGACGCCGGTAGTGAATACAGAAGAATTTTGTCCGCCCCCGCTGGATCTCCGTGTAATCAAGATATCCAATCTCGCGCAACTGCTCCATTGCCCGTCTGACCGTCTGGTTCTGGGAAAATACAGGAGACTTCAGATTGAGGCGTGCACGCAGCCGCGCCAGCGATATCGGTGCCGGATCCCGGGGCAGGCTCTCTATAAAGGTGTAGAGTGCCTGGGCGGACTCCCGTCGCTTCAGGGCATTAATCGCCTTAAGCTGGAGAAGGACTTTTCTGTCAAACTGGTACAGTTCAAACAGGCGGGGATCGGCCTGTAACTGCACAATATCCCGCTCAGTATCGTAGTAAGCTGACTGTACCAGATGGGTGATATATTCCCGGGTGTGCTTCTCATCGGTACGGGAAAACGAAATCACGGTACCGGCAATGCGCTTCAGGGAAGGGCTGATGCGCTCACGCAGCCTGCGGGATGACTGGCTTGAAGGTATACCACACAGTTTTGCAAACTCAACAAAAGGCAGTTCAACTTTGTCACCAATCACGTTATGGCGGGCAAAGGAATGAATGATCCCCACCCAGGTCTTGAAATCATTATCCATATCCAGGCGGGGGCCAGTGATCTCAACCTTATCGAATCCCTCAGCACGGGCCAGGGAAAGACGTGTCAGCTCTTCCGTGGCATCAGTACGTGACAGTGTATTTTTTTTACTGTTCTTCAGTGATTTAAGGGTTGGTACAAAAACGCCCAGACGCATCAGCGCCACAGGTTGTACGGTGTTGTTATTGTTTGGTGTCAGTGTCACCAGTTCACCGGACGACTTATCCACCTCGCCGAACAGTTTTTTGATGTCTGAATTTTCGTTTTCCAGAAAGCCTCCAGCCTGTGGACAGTAAAAGAATAAACAGAAAATCGTGTGTCAGAACTCCGCTAACTGACTGAAGAAAAACCTGCAGCCTGTATTTAACAACTGAGTCTGGCATACTGACCATAGTTTATGTCATTAACTTACTTCAGTATATGGATTACTGAATACAGCTTATCATTAGCATGTTACAGTTTATCAGTAACATGCCACAGCTTATGTGATCGTGGTCCCGGCCCATGAGTGACAAGGTTTGCAGCGATATGGGGATCTTTAATGGATCCTTTGTTGATCATTCATGGATCTGTTTACTGGATCGGGCCTCCGGATATGTGGATAAATCATTCCAGAAGGACAGCGCACACAACCGTTTTATGAAAGGGCTTCAGGGCGTACCTGCTCACTGTAACTACAGATACATTGCGCTTCCTCGCCGGTTCGCGGGCTTCGCCCGGTCACCGGTCTGCGGCGAGCACTGTTTTTTCTGATGTCTGTCTTTACAGGTAATTTTTGACGGAATCTGCCGTACTTCCTGAGCGTACGGTCATATCCGAAGTACACTTCATATGTGTGTTTCAATGCCAGGGATTGTGTATACAAACTACAGGTGTCAGCGCCAGTGATATAAGACGGTAATTCACCATTTGGATTGTCCGCTCCACCCAACATGTTGTTTCCTTAAGGTTCTCACACCAGAAAGGACATCAACATGCTGAGCAGAGAGGACTTTTACATGATAAAGCAAATGCGCCAGCAGGGCGCGTACATTGTCGATATTGCGGCTCAGATTGGTTGCTCTGAACGGACGGTCAGACGCTACCTCAAATACCCTGAACCGCCAGCCAGAAAGACCCGCCACAAAATGGTTAAGCTGAAACCGTTTATGGATTACATCGACATGCGCCTGGCAGAGAATGTCTGGAATAGCGAGGTTATCTTCGCGGAGATTAAGGCAATGGGTTATACGGGCGGACGTTCCATGCTGCGTTACTACATCCAGCCCAAACGTAAAATGCGTCCGTCAAAAAGAACAAGGAGAGAGTTACCGGTTAAAAGAGAAACGTAAAGCTGGAGTGCTGACCAAAAACACAACGCCAATCAGTGATGATGAAATGGTGCAAAGCGGACAGCATCAGTAACGAAAGTATTTAGCGGGCATGAAAATGGCAAATAACGGTCAAACATCGTGGCGTTGACATAGTCGCAGTTTTGGTGAACGAATCACAGACAAAGATGCCATGCACCAGGCTGTT